>Ga0209096_1000085_pt1 | contig 144586 bp, 108 predicted proteins | sample AD_UKC034_MetaG_FD_184407 | JGI IMG/M metagenome (GOLD analysis project Ga0209096, IMG submission 184407) | Active sludge microbial communities of municipal wastewater-treating anaerobic digesters from USA - AD_UKC034_MetaG (SPAdes) (version 2) | ecosystem: Engineered > Bioreactor > Anaerobic... | reverse complement strand
GCGCCTCCTGCCCTATGGTCGGTACCCCCGGGGCCCCAGCCTCCTGGCCCTCCAGGTTGCCCACGCCCCCACCGCGCCACCTTGCCAGTTTCGTGGCCGCGGGTCGCGTCACCTAGCCGCCGGATGGCGGCCGCACCCCCGTCAACCTACCTCGACCACCGAGTTCAGTTCCCCGTACTCGTTCTGCTCGGCATTGGGGTTACGGGCATCGTGCGCCCAACGACCGTCGATTACCAGCCGATAGCGGTAGCGGCCCGTCCCCAGCCGCAACTGGACCTCAAAGTCCCCGTTCTCCAGGCGCTGCATGGGGGTCGTGTGCGGCATCCAGTCATTGAAGTCGCCGGCCAGGTGTACCTCGCCGGCCGTCGGCTCGTGCGCGCGGAAGAACGTCACCTCTCCAACCTGCCGGACGCCGTAAATGACCTGCAGCTTCTGCTCGATGGACTCGTGCGAAGGCTCTGCGGGCGGGGTTGCGGCAGGCTGGGACTCGATCGCGTCCAGTGTGACCGCCGGCCCGGCGTCGGACGTGCCTTCCGTTGCCGCCACGGCCGGCTGGACCTGGCGTCTCCCGATCAACGTCGTAGTGGTGGCCAGCAGACGCTCGGCGTCGGCGGCCAGCCGCTCCACGTGCCGCAGCATCTCCGCGCTGGGTACCGCCTGCGGCTGGGCCGCGAGGATTTCACGGGCCAACTTCTGGAAGTCCCGCCCGCCCATGCTGCCGGGGGCGAACTCGGTAATGGGCTGGCCGTAGCTTGCCCCTTCCTTCAGCTTGGTGTTGAAGTTGACCACCGTCTGGTAGACCGCGGCCCCGAACCGGTTGCGCAGCTCGGCCAGAATCTCGCGGGCAAGCTTGGTCCGGACGTCGTACTGGTTGGGCAGGATCCGCACCGCCGGCTGCCGCCCCTTCTGATGCACGAACTGGTCGATCGTCTCGAGCTGCCGGGTCAGCCCGTGCAGCGAGAAGTACCCCGTGTCCACCGGGATCACGACCTCATCGGCCGCGTACAACGCGTTCCGCATCAGCAGCCCCAGATGCGGCGGACAGTCCACCACGCAGTAGTCGTAGCGGTCGGCGTTGGCCGCCAGCAAGTCGGACAACAGCGTGTCGGCGTCGTTGCGCGTGCCCAGCCGGGGTTCCAGGGTCGCCAGGTCCGCCCGCGCGGGCGCCAGGTCCAGGTTCGGCGTGATCTGCCACGTGATGCGGGAGAGCTCCAGCGGCTCTCCGTCCACCCGGCGGAGCAGGCACTCCAGGATCGACAGGTCGATCTGCTCATCGGGCACCGCCAGACCCAAGGCGCAATGCCCCTGGGGATCGACGTCCATCAGCAGCACGCGTTGCCCCTCGCGCGCCAGCGACGCCGCCAGGTTGATCGCCACCGTGGTCTTGCCGCACCCGCCCTTCTGGTTCGCAATGGTTATGGTACGCACCGGTCAAACCCTCAATGCAGGTTGAGGGAGGCGTGTTCGAATACCTGCACTGGCAGACCGCCTCCTGCTGCCCGCCAGCCGGTGTTGGCCAATGGACGTGCCGGTTCCGCGTCCGCGCCGCCGTAGTGCCTCCGGCACCTGTCCTCGGCGCGAGCGCGGCGAAGCCGGTTTCGGACCTAAGTCCAACCCTGTCCATCGGTTAGCAGCGTTAGGAAACTTGAACTTATTATTGGACCTTCGCTCGCCAGTATTGGCGTGCCCGTTCGGGGCCGACGGGGGCCTCCGCCCCACCTGAATGAGCCGGAAGTCTTCCCAATTGCGCGCCGGCGCCCCTGATACTGAGAAAACATGCTGGTTGGACTGCAACGGCGCATTTTGCCGCTCCAGCCTGCAGCCGCCGTCGCCTGTTTGCACAACCACGCTCCCCGTTCCCAGTCAGGACTACCGCCCGCCATGCATGGGCAAGCCCACCAGGCTTCGGCGCTCCGGGGCTTGACCCGGCCGAAACGGTGGGATACGGTCCGCGCGCGGATTGCCACCCGTGCGGATCGGCTTCGTCAGCGGTCGCCGGGCGGACCGAAGCCCCTGCGGTGCTATGGCGCGGACACCTGTCAACTCGTCGGCTCGGCGCGCGGCGCGGATGCGAAGCGTCAGTGGGTTGAAATCCGCGTTCTGGGCGGGCTTGTTCCTCATTCACACCGTGGGCGTCTGGTCGGCCTGGGTGGCCTTGCAGGGCGGCGTGGACGAGCAGACCCGGGTCGCAGTGGTCGTGCGTCTGATCAGCCTGCTGGCCTCCAACGTCTTCTTCGCCCTCAAGATCGCCGACGTCCGCTGCCTGCGTCTCAAGCCCGGCTGGCAGAGCATGGTCGCCACCACGGTGGCCATCGGTCTGCTGCACGTGGGCGCCATCGGGGAGGCCGCAGATCTGCGGGTTGACTGCAACCCGGCGCCGCTGGGCGTCGTGCTGTTCGTCGGGGCACTGTGCGACACGGACCTCCTGCGGCGGACGCTGCGGGGCTGGGCGGCCGCGCTGGCTCCCGGCTGCCGTCGGGCGACCGGTCTGGATGCCGAGCCCCTTCATCGTACCGGGGCGTGGCTGTGGACCTGGCAGCCCGCACCTCTCAACGTTCCCCCGGCGTATGCCGGACCGCGTGCACCCCCACGACCGTGACACGCCCGCGGTGCATCGTTTCCTGAACCTTCACAGTGGTTGCTGGTGACTTGCCGGCTCTGCGGAGCCGGTGAGCGGTACAGGTGCGTGACCGGGACCGGTTCCGGCCGGCGGGGCATGGGCGCACTGGCCGCCCGACCGCCTGCCCGTAACGCCGTTCCCGGTGGCGGTAAGGCTCAACCCCGCCGGGCGCCGGCCTGCGCGGCATGGATGTGAGGAGACAGCTCTTGAGAAACCATCTGATCATTCGGAAGTCCGCCCTGCTGACAGGGTTGCTGTTAGGGATGGTCTTGACCTCCGTTCCGGTCGAGGCCGTCATCGTGCCGTACACGGAGGACTTCTCCGGGGATGCGGCCAACTGGCATGACGCCGGCGGCGGCAGCCTGCTGACGTACGTGCCTACCGGCGGTCCCGACGGAGGCAGCTACGTGGTAGGGACGTTCAACTTCCTCGGCTCCGGCGTGGGCGACACGGTGCCGCTCTTCCGGGCCCACGACGAGTTCAACTCCAGCCATGGGGCATTCGTGGGCAATTGGGTCGCGGAGGGGGTGGACGGTTACTCCGTGTACGTGCGCCACCACGCGCCGTTCGACCTGACGTTCTTTAACCGGTATGCATCGCCGAACAACTTCCCCGCTGCCAACAGTGTATTTGCCCCGGCCGTGCCGCCGGACACGTGGGTCGCCCTCGGCGTTCCGATTCCGGACCCGGGCTTCGTGTTCGAGGGGCCCTTCACGTACGAGCAGGTCTTCAGCAACATCGGGCATTTGCAGGTGGGCATCGTCGTCGCGCCGGGGCTTGCCGGGCTGAACCAGATCTTCACGTTTGATCTGGACAAGGTGACCGTCACGCCGGAACCGCACACCCTGACCCTGCTGCTGCTCGGGGGTCTGCTGATGCGTCGGACCGCGCGTGGCCGGCGTCCGACCGATCGCCGGCCCGTGCCCACCGCAGGAGAGGCGGTATGAACATGCGACTCCTGATCATCGCCGGCCTGTTGTGGGGCGGCGTCCTGCGCGCCCAGGCCGACGAGTACGTCTTCGATACACCCAGCGATGATCGCTGGCACTACCCTTACAATTTCACCCCCGGCTACCGGGCCATCGCCTCCTGCTTCAGCACGCTTGCTGATCTTACGTACCCGCTCTTTAACAATCGCGACGCGGTGCTCATCGTAGCATGGGACACCACGGAGCTGATTCCGCCCGGCCTGGGGCCGGATGCCTACCACGTCGTGGCCGTCACTGTCACGGTCACCAACCAGCCCGGCGCCCAGTGGCCCATCGACGTGAGCACCGATGCCTGGTACACCTTCGACATCAACCGCGACGGGCACATCAACGCCGACGGCACCCCGCGCGGACAGCCGGGCGACACCGACGGGGAGAGCAGCGACGCCGATCTGGGGCGACCGTTGGAACTCTTCGGCGCCGGCTTCGGCCCCGGTGGGTACACTTACGCAACCTGGACGGAGTACACTCCTTACTTCGGGTCCAGCTACACGCAGTATGGCAACCCTAACAGTGGCACCGCCCGTCCGCGCGACCCGTTTCCCTTTGTCTACCAGGACGAGACGTTCGCCCTGCTGCACGTGGAGGACAGCGTCACGGGGCGCTGGAACGATGCGTTGCCGACTCCTGTGTACTCCTTTACGCCGACGCCGTGGGCCGTCGGTGAGCCGCTCAACTACGTGCCCGGCGCCCAGAACGTACCGTTCGACGTGCGCTTCCGGATTGACCTGGATTTGTCCGACGGCGCTGTGCGCAACTATGTGCAACAGCAGCTTCACGCCGGGCGCCTGGTCTTCATTATTACTTCGTTGCGTGAGACCGTGGTCTTCGGCGGCCAGGATGACTACCCGTCGCTCTATACCAAGGAGGGCCTGGGCCTGCACCCGCAGGCCAAAGCCCCCGCCCTCGGCATCGTCATGGTGGATGGGGACGCCGATGACGACGGCGACACGGATCTGGACGACTACACCCTGCTGGAAGACTGTCTGGCCGGGCCGGCCGTAACGCCGCAGCCGGTACTCACGACAGTAGGGAACTGCCTGGGTTCGTTTGACTTCGATCTGGATGCCGACGTGGATCTGGCCGACGTCGGCGCGTTTGCAGGTGTGTTTACCGACGCCCCGTAATCGGGGGCGCACCGGACAACGTGAGGCACCCATCCGCCGTGGCTCGCCCGCGCCCGTGGTTCTCCGTGCGGGTGCGGGCAGCCCGGCGGCCCGTAAACCACCGCTGAAGCGCGCCGGGTGCGGGCGCTCGATAAGCGAAACGTGCTGACCGGGGTGGGAAGGCCCGAGCGCAGGCCACGCCGCCGCGTGGCCTGGCTCGGAGTTTGTGGTGGTCACACGGCCGAAGCGGGCTGGCACGCCCACGTGCCATCGCCCGACCATTGCCGGGACAGTGCCATGACGTGGCCACCCGGCACGTGTGCCGGAGGTCTGCCATGATGCGTCGCTTTCAGCCCCGCAGGCGGGGCGCGTTCACGCTGGTCGAGTTGCTGGTGGTGATTTCGATCATCGCTTTGCTGGTCTCGATCCTGCTGCCCAGCCTCAGCTATGCCCGCGAGCAGGCGAAGCAGCTCTGCTGCCGCAACAACCTGCGCAACATCTGGAAGGGCGTCCTCCACTACGCCTACGAGAACCGCGACCGCGTGCCGTTTATGGAGGACATCAACCTGACCGACCCGAACGCCGACCCATTCTCCCCCGAGCTTGCCCATCGGACGACGGTCGGGCGCGTGCTGATGCCCTACGTCAACACCGGCAGTTGGCGCTGCCCGGGGGCGATCCGCGGCTACCCGGCCGCCGCCGACCCGTCTGAGTGGAAGATGACGTACTGGTTCCGGTCCGCCGGTGCGCTCGGCGAAGGAGTGCCCTTCGACGCGACTCCGTGGGGCACCGGCAACCCGATGGATCCCATAGTCACCAACTACGTTAACTTCGATGGCCGACCGCTGCGCCTCCTCAGTGGCCGTCGACACACCCCCGGCAATCCGGGGGCGCCGAACCGCGACGAAGTCGGCCCGTGGACGTTCGCGTTTCCCATCATTGCGGACCTGATCGAGGGTGACGAGATGATTGGCGACCCAGTCTATCCGCATTTTGGGAACTTGGAGAAACGCATAGACCTCAAAAAAGCCCGCCCGCTCTTCGAGCGCAACGCGGGCACCGGACGGCGTCGCGGTCGGTTCGAAGTTCACGCGCACGGAGAGAGGGAGTTCGGCATCTACCTGACGCGCAGTCCCTTCCCGCACAAGCCGGGGTACTAAACGGTCAGCCCACCTGCAGGTTGGGCTGCGCTCGGCGGTACGGGGCGGCGGCGCTTGGTTCTTCCGGCTGGGGCCCGACTCCCTGTACTGCGAACGCGCAGTCTCTTCGCCGGCGGCGACGGCTCGGTGGCACCGACGTCTTGCCAGCAGATCACGGGCGGGACTCCCGTGGCACAGTCCTGGGGGCGGGCAAAACCCGCGCCGTGATACTCTCCCTCCTGATCGCGGCGGCCGGGTCGGTCCGGGGGAAACACTCTGCTGGGCGGGACGCGGAACTGCGTCCGAGGGACCGGGTGGCGAGGCGTCGGCGGTGACCTCGGCCCAGCGCGAAAGTGGTGCAGGCGCGCCACCCACCCGACCTGGTGGGCTGGCGAGGGGTCAGACGGATTTTTCCTGCGAGTTTCCAACCGGCGCGGAACGATGATTGTCTACTGTAGCGAAGTACCGTTGCATCACGGGATCCGGGGCCGGCGCCCGCCGCAGGGGCAGTCTTGGGGAACCCCGTGGGCGTGGCATTGACGTTGCAGGCGGTCTGGGTACAATCGTGATCGTTGAATCATGGGCGGGGTAGCGCGGGTCGGCGCGGTCCGGGCTACGCCGGGACTTCCGTTGCACAGATTCAGTGCACGTGAGGGTGGTTAAGGAACAATTAAACTAGCGCACGGAGTGTGGTTCCATGACAAGGAATGTTCTGCTCGTAGCGGTGGTGCTGGCGTTTGGCGTGACGGCGCTGGCGCAGGAGTCGGAGGTAACGCGGGTTACGACGACGACGCAGGTTGTCGGCGGCGAGTATGACCTGATGGCGCCGTGGAACTTCGACGACGCCACGCCGCTGGCTACTCGGCAAGTCGATCTGCGTCTGCGGATCGAGTACGTGACGGAGTCGGCGGACAGCTTTGGCTACCAGTGGTATCGCTTGGGTCGCTGGGGCAAGTGGACCAAGGGGCCCAAGCACGCCTACGCGGGCGACGACGACTTCATCCTGAGCAATTCGTTGCTTTGGGGCTGCTGCCCGAACGTCGAGTTCACGATTGACACCTACCACAACCTCGGCGACGGGGTATGGACCGGGGACGGGTTGGACGGCAACCATGACGTGAAGCTGGGCATGTTGTGGCGGCTCATCGAGGACCAGGAAATGTGGCCGGCGGTGGCCCTGCAGTTCAAGGGCCGCTTCCCCACCGGTTATCATTCCAGCGGCGTGGACGGCGAGGGGCGGTTGATCCTGACCCACCAGTGCACGGACTGGCTGCGGGGGCATTTCAACCTGTTCGGCATCACGGTCAACGGCAACAACGACATTGATGCCCGCGACTTCCAGTGGGGCGCGGTGATCGGCGCCGATGGGCCGCTGGGCAGCAGCAATGCTCTGCGCTGGGTGCTGGACTACATGAACCGCAGCAGTGAGCACTACGGCGTGAGCAACATGAACCTGGCCGAGGCGGGCTGGGAGTGGACCATCAACCCCGAGCACAAGCTGGCCATGGGAGTGTACGCCGGTCTGGATGACAATGAGGATACGCCCAACTTCGGGGCGCGGCTCAACTACGCGTATTCGATCAGATATTAGCCGCCTGGCGGGTGCGTTTGGGGGGGCGGTGCCCACCCGGCATGCCCGGTAACGCGGCTTGAGGTTTGCCGTCAATCGGCCCGGCCCCAGCGGTCGGGCCGATTGCTTTTCCCGACGCCCACGTGGTAGGGTGATCGGCGCGGAGGGCGCGCATGCGGATCGGCATTCTCACCAGCATCGAACGCCGGCACCGGTACTTCGTGGAGGCCCTGCGCGCGCGGTTCGAGGTCGTGGCCGTCGGTTACGAGGAAACGGGTTACTCGCCGGCGGACACGACGCACTACGACCTGACGCCCGAGGAAGAACGCATCGTCCTGGCCCACTTCACGGAACGGGCGCGACAGGAGCAAGCGTTCCTGGGCGACGCGCCGTTGCTGGAGGACACACCCGCCTGTCGCGTCCGGCGGCTGGCCCCTGGCAAGCTGAATACCGACGCCACGCCGGCGTTCCTGCGGGCGGCGGGCGTGGACATGGTGGTGGTTTACGGCACGAACCTCATCAAGCAGCCGCTGCTGGGCGGCTGGCCGGGGCGGATGCTGAACCTGCATCTTGGCCTGTCGCCCTATTACCGGGGCACGGCCACCAACTTCTACCCGTTGCTCAATGATGAGCCTGAGTACGTCGGGGCGACGATCCACCTGATTGACCCGGGGATCGACTCCGGGCCGATCTTCCGCCACGCCCGGCCGGAGATCGTGGCGGACGACCGCCCGCACACGATCGGCTGCAAGGCGATCCTGGCCGGGACAGGGGCAATGATGGACGTGCTCGGCGCGCTATCGGCCGGGCGGATCACGCCCGTGGCCCAGTGGGAGGTACCCAACGCGAAGCTCTACCTGCGCAAACACTATCACCCTCGGCAGGTGGTGCAGCTTGCCTGCATGGTGGACGACGGACTGATCCCGCGTTACGTGGCCCGGGCGCCCCGTGCGGCGCCGCGCGTCAGGCTGGTGCAGTGAGCCCCGGCAAGTGATGCCTTTGAGGTAGCGTCACACCGCTTGCCGGCACAGATCCTCGCGGACTTGAATCGTTGCCCCCCGGGGGCGACGTGGAAAACCCCAACGCGGCAACTCCCACACCACCCCACGGAACCGACGTTGCCGCCATCCTTCCGCCCTGCGCCGCGTCGAGAGCGCCCACGCCGGCCACGGGGGGCGACGCTACACGGCGGCCAGCGCCGGAGGGCCGCGGGCCGCTCACGCGGTCAGGCCAGATTGGGTGAGAATCGCCGCTGCCTGCGCCACGGCCTCGGCAGGATCACGCGCCGCGTGCAACTGCCCCGTCCGCCGATACGGTTCCACCGCCGGGCCGGGATCAAACCCGAGCAGAATCACCGGTTTGCCGTTCTTCAGCGCCAACGCCACCTCCGACAGTGTCCCCGCTCCGCCCGAACAGGCAATCACCACGTCGCTCGACAGCACATTGATGACGTTCCGGGCGTCACCCATCCCGGTCACAATGGCGACGTCCAGGTCCTTGGCGGCGTCGGATGCATCCCAGCCCGGTAGCACGCCGACGACCATTCCGCCGGCCTCACGTGCACCCTGAGCTGAAGCGCCCATCACGCCTTGCGCGCGCCCGCCGTTGAGCAGCACCCATCCCCGTCCGGCGATGAGGCGGCCCAATTCGCGTGCCTCGGCCAAGGTCGCCGCTGACGCGGCCGACCCACCCATCACTCCGATAACCGGCCTGCGCATCGGTTATGCCCCACGTCACGGCAAACGCCAGTGACCTCGGCCCTGGTTCACCGGGCTGGTCAAGATGGCGGAATTTAACCGAAAGCACGTCCCTCAGCAACGCAATTCCTTTCGGAATCCACTTTATGCTGTATGAATTACACCTAAGCAACTCCAATCGACGCAGAGGATCGAAACCGGCATGGCCGCGGTGTACAATGGGGCAAGTCGCGCGTACCGCCTGGGGGATGGTTGCGGGCGGCACGTCGGACGACCGGGCCTTCCGACCCACGAGAGGGGACGCCTTCCGTACCGTCACAATGTCCGCTGCGGGCACAACGTGGGTCGCGGATATCGGATCTGCATCTCCCCATCCGGAGGGGTTTCGTTGATGGGACAGCACAGGTTGGCAAGGGGGCTAGCGCTGGCAACGACGGTCCTGATGTGGGCAGTGGCCGGGAGTGCCGAGGGGAGACCGAAGGACCCGCCGCGCGAGCCCGAGGGACAAGTCCGGGCGCTGCGTCTGCGGCACGGCACGATCACCACGGACGTTCCGGTCGATGTGGCCGGTGTGGTCCGTGGGTCGCGCGAGCGGTCGGCGCGGTTCGTCCTGCAACTGGAGGGGCCCCTGGATCCCCAGCGCCGCGCAGCGCTCGAACAGCTCGGCGTGGAGCTGGGTGACTACCTGCCGCCGGATGCGTTCATCGCTCGTTGGACGGGGACGAACGCGGAGGCATTGGGCGGGCTGGAGTTTGTCCGCTGGGCGTCCGCACTGGAGCCGGCATGGAAGCTCGATCCTCGATTGAGTGAGACGACGCGCCTGCCGGCCGGGCCGGGAGAGGCGCGGGCGCCGCTCAACGTCACCATCACGCTGTTTGCGGCGGAGACCTTCGCGGCGACGCAGGCTGACCTGACGCGCGTGGGGGTCGAGGTGCACGGTGCATCACCGGTGGGGGAGCGGTGGGTGGTTGACGCGACGGTCCCGGTGGCCCGTGTGCAGCAGCTTGCCAACCTCGAGGCCGTGCAGTTCGTGGAGCCGGCACCCGTCGGCAGCTTCCGCAACGACACCAACGCCTGGATCGTGCAGAGCAACGACCTGGGCCACACGCCGGTCTGGGACGCCGGGATTCTCGGGCAGGGGCAACTGGCCGGCATCATCGACGGGACCATCCGGGAGGATCACTGTTCATTTGACGACAGCGTGCCCGTGGGGCCGGACCATCGCAAGATCGTCGCCATGCGCAATGCCGGATCCAGCAGTTCGCACGGCACGCACTGTGCGGGAACGTTGGCGGGGGATGCGGACGTCTGGGGTACGCCCGAGGGATACGACGGCCTGGCGCCAGCGGCCCGACTGAGCTTCTCCGAGTCCTCGCACGTCTGGTACAACCCGTCCACCCTGTACACGCGCTTGCAGGAGGCTCACCTCGACGGCGCCCGCGTCCACAGCAACAGTTGGGGCGACGACGGCACGACGGCCTACACGACCTGGTGTCAGCAGATAGACGAGTTCAGCTACAACTATGAGGACAGCCTGGTGCTGTTCGCCGTGACGAACATGAACTCCCTGAAGACGCCGGAGAACGCCAAGAACGTGCTGGCCGTCGGGGCGTCGCGCGACACGCCACAGCAGGACTACCATTGCAGCGGTGGGGCCGGTCCCACCGCGGACGGTCGGCGCAAGCCGGAAGTATTCGCCCCCGGGTGCAGCACCTGGTCCGCGTCCTCCAGCACGACGTGCGGCTGGACGACGAAGACGGGCACCTCGATGGCGTGTCCGGCGGTGGCGGGCGCGGGTGTGCTGGTTCGCCAGTACTTCACCGACGGCTACTACCCCACCGGCACGGCGAACCCGGCGGACGGCTTCACGCCGTCAGGCGCGCTGCTCAAGGCCGTGCTCGTCAACTCAGCCGTGGACATGACGGGCATCGCCGGCTACCCGACCGTGACCGAGGGTTGGGGCAGGGTTCTGCTGGACGGCACGTTGTACTTCCCTGGTGATCCGGAGCGTCTTGATGTGATCGACGTGCGCAATGCCCAGGGGCTCAGCACCGGTGAGGAGGTCACCGTGCCGGTCGAAGTGACGGCCAGTGGAGTGCCCCTGCGTGTCACGCTGGTGTTCACCGACCCGCCGGCCGCCGTCAACGCGGCCGACCCGGTCATCAATAACCTGGACCTCGAGGTCATCGCTGCCGGCGGCACGAGCTACCGCGGCAACGTGTTGGTGAATGGGCAGTCCGCTCCCGGCGGCAACTTCGATGCCCGCAACAACGTCGAGCAGGTGCTGCTGACGACCCCGGTGACCGGCGGCTACACCGTCGTGGTGCGCGCCGCGGCCGTCAACCAGGGCACGCAAGGCTTCGCGTTGGTCCTCACGGGCGCCACGGCCACGCGGGGCGGTGACTGCGACCGCGATGGCACCACCACGCTGAGCGATTATGAGCGCTTCGAGTCGTGCCTTACCGGGCCGGACGCCACGATCGTACCGGGCTGCTGGTGCAGCGACCTGGACGAGGACGGCGACGCGGACCTGGCCGACTTCGCCGTCCTCCAGAACATCTACACCCATCCCTGACCCACCCCCGGCCCCGTGGTCGACGTGGGCGGGCTTTGCCCGCCGGGATGTTCGCGTGCCCCAGCACTGCAGGCGGTCAACCCCACCCAACTCGTTCCGGCGGGTGGAACCCGCCCTCCGGTCTGCACCATCGTCCATACGTGATGATACGTACGTCTCCCGCGGGGGGGCGACGCTGCGGACATTCCACCCCGACACCGCTGGCCGCACCTGCGCCGTGCTCGTCATGACTCGTCAAACCCGAAGTCCTTGAGCCACTGCCTTCGCTCCTGCGGCGAGACGCCGTCGGGCTTTTCCGGTTGGCCTTGCTGGGCACCGGCGGAACCCGGTGCCGGGGCGGCGGCACTGCTCTCCGGTTTAGGGGCGGGGTGCGTGGGGTTCTCTTCGTCCGGCTTTGCGGGCACCGGCGGGAACAACTCCGCGATGAACTCGGCGTTGGGCATCCAGCCGCAATGGAACCGGCGGGCATTCTTTCGGATAACGCTATCGTCCGTGACGACGCGGGTGTGCTGCGGGTCGGCGGCTTGCTCCAGCAGATCCACAATCACGTCATCCGCGCTGCGCCCTTCGCCGAAGAGCACCCGCACCCGCGCGGAATGAAGCCGCGCCGCGCCCGGCCCGCGCGGCGCCGCACCGTCGAAGACCAACGTCACCGCGTCCGCGTGGGTGTGCGTCCATTGTTCGATGGCGTGCAGCAGTCCGTCGCGCCCGACGCCGCCCGGCGGGCCCAGCGCGCGGACCCCATAGAGCAGGTTGTTGCCGTCAATGAGCAAGACGCTCGGCATCGGACGCAGGCCTCCACCGCAGGTGCATGCTGGGCGTCACGTTCGGTCCTCTGGGGCGTTGGGCGGCGCGACGGGTGCCTCGTCCGGGTCAGCGGTTGCCGAAGGTCCCGCTTCTTCAGAGAGGTCCGCCGCGTCCAGGGGCGCGCCTGCGGCCTCGGATGCCACAGACACGCCGGCCTCCTCCGCGGACACGCCCGCTTCCCGCGCCACCGACTCCGGTGGCAGCCCCTCCGTCCCCGCGGACGCGGGGCGTGCCTCCGGCTGCGGCGGCGCGTCCGTGGCCGGCAGATTCTCGGCGAGCGTGGTCAGTGGCGTCGCGTCGAGCAGGTGGATGAGGATGGTGCCGAAGGGCCGGTCCTGACTCACCCGGATGCGCCGCTGCCGGATCAGCTCCAGCAGCGCCAGGAACAACCCGATCATCTCGGCCTTGTTGCGCCCGGCGAAGATCAGGTGGAACGGCTCGGCGCCCCCCGCGCGCTGGAGTGCATCCAGGATGTCGTCCGCATGCAGGGTCAGCGGTGTGTCATCAGTCTCGACCTGATGAAACGGCTTGGCCCGGCCGATCTGCTCGAGCAGGCGATTGAACGCCTCGAAGAGGTCCCAGATTTCCAGGTTCTCCAGTTCGAGCTCGTCCGGCGCGACGGGCGGCAGGGCCGGCACCCGGGCATGCTTGAGCTGCTGCTCCGCAGCCGCCTCCTCCAGCTCGCGGGCCGCATCTTTGTACTTCTTGTATTCCAGAAGCTGCCGGACCAGCTCCAGCCGCGGGTCACTCAGGTCCTCTTCGCCCTCCTCGACTGGCGGTCGCGGCAGCAGCAGCCGCGACTTGACCTCCATCAGAGTGGCCGCCAGCACCAGAAACTCGCTCACCGTCTCCGGGTCAAGCCGGGCGAGCACCTCCACGTAGGCAAGGTACTGCTCCGTGATCCGGGCGATGGGAATGTCGTAGATGTCGATCTCTTCCCGACGGATGAGGTAGAGCAACAGGTCCAGCGGACCGTTGTAGACGTCGAGCTTGACCTGATACTCTTCCGGCAATGCTCATCAGTTCCTGGCGGTGACGATCCCGCAGGCGGCCCGGGCCTGCTCCATGACCGCGCGGGCGGTTTCCCGCGCCCGGCGCCCGGCGGTCCGCAGCATGTCTTCCACGTAATCGGCGTCCTTAACGAGTTCCGCGCGGCGTTCCCGCGCCGGGCCCAGCAGGCGTTCCACGACGTCTGCGAGCATCTGCTTCGCTTCGCCGTACCCCATGCCGCCGGCGCGGTAACGCTGTTCGAGCGCCTGCGTCTCGGCCGGCGTCGCCAGCAGCTTGTACAAGCCGAACACCGTGCAGCGCTCGGGGTCCTTCGGTGCCTCCAGTGGTGTGGAGTCCGTCTTGATGCTCATGATCCGCTTGCGATTGGTCTTTGCATCGTCGAAGAGCGACACCGCGTTGCCATAGCTCTTCGACATCTTCTGCCCGTCCAGCCCCGGCACGATCAGGGCTTCGTTGAGCTTGGCCTCGGGACGCTTGAACACCTCGCACTTGAACGTCATGTTGAAGTGGGTGGCCATGTCCTGCGCCATCTCGATGTGCTGGACCTGGTCCTTGCCCACCGGCACCACGTCGCTGTGGTAGATCAGGATGTCAGCCGCCATGAGGATCGGGTAGCTGAACAGCCCCATGCTGGCCGCGATGCCGCGGGCGACCTTGTCCTTGTAGCTGGTCGCCCGATCCAGCAACCCCTTGCCCGTGACGACCGAGAGCAGCCAGGTCAGCTCGGTGACCTCCGGCACGTCGCTCTGCCGGAAGAGCAGAGCCTTGGTTGGATCAAACCCCATCGCCAGGTAGTCGAGGGCGACATCGCGGGTGTTGGCGACCAGGGTGGGCGCGTCCTGGATGGTGGTGAGGGCGTGGTAATTGGCAATAAAATAATAGCAGTCGTGCTTCTCTTCGAGCTCGATGTGCTGCTTCATTGCTGCCAGGTAGTTGCCCAAGTGCAGCTTGCCGCTGGGTTGGATTCCCGAAAGCACCCGCATGCAGGAGCCTCCCTTCGGGCGGGAGGGTCGCCCATGCCTGAGGCATTGTCAAGCCGGGCAGGTCACGGTGCGCGGGGGCGGGCTTTGCCCGCCGCGTGGTTGGGGGGGTCCAGCGGGTGGAACCCGCCCTGCGTGCGGTGCGCTCAGCGGTCGTCGAATCGCCAGAGGCCGGCCGCTCGGGCCGACTCGAAGGCGGCTTCCAGCTCGGCGGCCGTGGGCCGGCGGTCCAACTCCTCGTACCGCAGCGCCCCGCTCCCGGTGTCATCATCTGACACTTCCGATCGGCAGCCAACCTGGTAGGCCGGGCGGTACTGACCCATGATGTTGACGAACGTGTCGGGTGAGACCTCGTCGGCCAGGAAGCGGAAGATCGCTTCGCTCTCCGCCGGCAGACCGGGCATGACCAGATGCCGCACCAGCAGGCCTCGACAGGCGATGCCGTCGGGCGTGAAGGACAGGTCGCCGACCTGCCGGTGCATTTCGCGCAGGGCGTCGCGTGCCCGTTCGGGATAATCCGCTGCCTTCGAATAGCGTGCGGCACTGGCGGGGGTCCAGAACTTGAAGTCGGGCATGTAGATGTCTACGAGTCCGTCCATCAGTCTCAGCGAAGACAGCGCGTCGTAGCCGCTGGTGTTGTAGACAACGGGCAGGTGCAGCCCGGCGTCGATCGCTACCACCAGGGCGTCCACGACCTGCGGGACGACGTGCTCCGGCGTGACCAGGTTGATGTTGTGGCAACCCTGCTCCTGCAGTGCGAGCATCAGGTCCGCAAGCTGCGGCGACTGCACGTGCTCGCCGCCGGGCTGCTGCGAGATGTCCCAGTTCTGGCAGAATACGCACCTGAGGTTGCACAGCGAGAAGAAGATGGTGCCGGAGCCGCGCCGCCCCGTGAGGCAGGCTTCCTCGCCGAAGTGGGCGAAGGCGGAGGAGACCTGCGCATGTCGCCCGCTGCGACAAACGCCGCGTTCATCGGCGAGCCGATTGACCCCGCAGTGGCGCGGGCAGGCGTGGCAGTGCTCAAGTTCCTTCCGGGCCGCGGCCACGCGTGCCGGCAGCGTCGCCCGCACCTCGGGACGCAGATACGCCGGTGCGAACGAGTCCAGCAGAAACCGGCCGGCTGAGCGCGGGGACATGCGGTCAGTCTACGCCGCGGCGGCGTTGGCGGCCACGACCCGATCGCCGGCGTGCCCTGGGCGCAGCGGCTTGTGGCGTACACGTTCGGTGTCTTCGGCGCTGTGGATGCCATGCTTACCCGCGACCGCCGTCGCGGGTAAGCATGGCTCGGCAGCCGCGACACATGCCCACCCCGGCCTGCGGCGGGTGAGGGCATGGCACCCACGATGAACAGGTGCGTACGGGCGATGCTACGTTGCGGGGTGACGCTGCGTGCCGGGGGAGGCGCGGGTTTGGGGTCTCAGCGGAGCACGCTCGAACGGGCAAACTCGGGCAGCAGCCAGGGTTGAATGGCCACGGCCGACTCGAAGTCCTTAACGGGCTGGGCTGGCACCCCCACGACGGTCGTCATGGGGGGCACGTCGTGGATGACCACGGCCCCGGCGCCGACGGTGGCCTCATAGCCGATGCGGATGCTCTGAATGATGGTGGCGCCGATGCCGATGAATGCCCCGGATTCCACGGTGACCCGTCCGGCCAGGCGGGCGCCGGGGCAGACGTGGGTGGCGGTGCCGATGAGCGACTCGTGATCGACGATGCAGCCGGTGTTGAGGATGACGGAGTCGCCGATCTGGCAGTGGGCGCTGACCAGGGCACCCGCGGCCACCACGGTGTTAGCGCCGAGGGAGGCGTTGCGGGCGATGTTGGCCGAGGGGTGAATGGCGTTGATGAGTTCGAAGCCGAGTTCGTCGAACCGTTCGGCAAAGTGGCGGCGGGTGCCGTTGTCGCCGATGGCGACGATGAGGCTGTTGACGTTCAGTTCGGCGCGCAGCCGGGGGAGGTCGTCCGGTCGGCCCAGAACGCGGACGCCGTCCACGCGCCGCCCGGTCAAGTCGGGGTTGGAGTCGACGAACCCGACGGCCTCGTGGGCGCCGGCGTTGTGGAGGATGTCGAGGACGACGCGCCCGTGTCCGCCGCAGCCGATCACGATGCAGGGCAGTTTGCGCGCAGCATCAACTCCCGGTTTCGACGCCTTCATAAGGGATATATCGGTTGGGCCCCGACCTGCATCCTGTCCCGAAAACCGGTTATCTGACGAAGGGGCTGCTTGAACCGGCGCCGCGGGCGGGGCGTAACGACCGGTGCAGGGGGCCTGCGTCCGTGGAGGGGCGGCGCCCGTGGCGTTGCGTACGCAGGTCGTGTGGGGGACGGCGTCCGACCATGCGGGGAGACTGCGTCCGGCGCGAGGTAAGCGATGGGGGCAATGGCCGACAGCCCCTGCTCTGACCGCGAGCTGTGGGGGTGGGGTGTATCACAGTGTAGATGCGCTATATAACGTGTGTATGGAAGCGCCGGCGTCAGGTTGAAATTGACGGGTGGAAAGGGGGCGGGTAGCCTCAATTCCTGCGGCGGATGGCACGTGCCGGGCAGGACGCGCAAGTTTCGGGCGAAGTGGATCTTACGTGATGGCGACGCACAATCGAAGCGGGCTGGCGGCCCTGCTGACGCCGCAGTTTCTGGTGGCGGTGCTGTTGCTTGGAGCGGGCGCTGTACTGGCGGGCCCGTTTTCCCGGCACATGGCATTTCGGCGGATCAAGGAGCCTCTACCGCTGCGCGCCCCGCTGACGACTCTGGACGCGAACGCCCTGCAACCGTACCGGGTGATCCAACGTGGGGTCCTGGATCCCGCCGTGGTCGATCAACTGGGGACGGAGGAGTACCTCTCGTGGGTTCTCGAGGACACGAGCGTGCCGGAGAATGACCCTCTCCGGCACGTCACCTTGTTCATCACCTACTACACGGGCGGGCACAACCTGGCCCCGCATAATCCGGATATGTGCTTCCTGGGGGCAGGCTACAGCGTGGCCCAACCACACGAGAACGCGGTCGCCACGGTGGCGACGCTGCCTCCGAGGGACCGAGACGTGCCCATTCGGGTCTGCACGTTCGTCAAGACGGCGGTCTTCGGACGCGAGCAGACCACGGTGATCTACACGTACTACTGCAACGGCGACTTTGTCGCCACGCGGGACGCGGTTCGTCTGCGGGTCAACAACCCGCTGGCCACCCATGCGTACTTCAGCAAGGTGGAAGTGAGCTTCATCAGGGCGGCACGGGAGCGGAGCATCGCGGGGGTCGGGAAGGTGTTCGAGCGTTTGTTGCCGCTGCTGGTGGACCGGCACTGGCCGGACCGGGGGGCAGCGGAAGCGGCGAAGACGAAGAGCCCGGGGGGTGAGCCGCAGGGGACGGGTCGGTAGCAACGGGGACGGGATGTCATGGCAAAGAAACTCAACAAGAACCTGGTGGTGGGGCTATCGCTGGCGGCCTTCGCTCTGATGATCGGGCTGTCGCTGCTGATGATCATGCAGTTGCGGCATCGCGATCCGGAGCATTTCGTGGACATGGCGGAGAAGCAGCGGAGCGGAGGGAACTGGGAGCAGGCGGCCGTATTCTACCACCGGGCCTGGTCGCTGAGCGGTGACGCAGCTTACCTGGTTCACGCGGGACAGATGCTCCTGAACGCCAATCAGGTGCCGCGGGCGGTAGGCGCCTGGCAGGAGGCGGTGTCGGCTGCGCCCGGCTTGCTGGAGGCCCACACCAAGCTGGTGCAATTACTGCTGGACACCGCCCAGTTCTACCAGTCACTGGATGCGTGGCAGGGGTTGCAGACGGCGGCTGAGAAGATGTTGGAGGTGGCCGCCGAGGATGCCTTTGCCCATCGTGCGTTGGGGCTGGCGCTGTTCGCGCTGCAGGGAGAGCAGCCCGACAATGCGGCGCGGGGGCTGGCGGAGCTGGAGAAGGCAGTCGAGTTGGAACCTGGGAAGGCGGACTACGCCATTGACCTGGCGCGGTGCTATGGGGTGCGGGAGATGCAGGCGCGGCGCGACGACCCGGCGACGGCCGCCGAGTGGGACACCAAGCGCCGGCAGCTTCTGGAAGGGCTGTGCGCCCGCCTGTTGGAGCCGTCGGTGGACGCGGCGGCCGCTCGAGGCGCCCTCGCCGAGTATCTGGCGGGCCAAGGGCAGGAGGAGGAAGCCGAGCGGCTGCTTCGGGAAGGCATTGAGTTGGCGGGGGACGACGTAACGGTGCGGGGGCAGGCGCGGCTGCGTTATGCCACGTTTCTGGCCCAGCGATGGGTAGGTGCCCGCAACGACGCGGCCCGCAAGGAGCTTGCGGAGCGGGCGCTGGCCGAGGCGCAACAGTTGCTGCGGCTGACGATTGAGGAAGATCCCGATACGTTCCCGGCGTATCAGCAACTGGCGTCGATCTACATGCTGGCGGGCCAGTATGAGGAGGCGCGCAAGGTCTGCGATGCCCGGATCGGCAGGGGCTTCTCGCGGCTGGGGTTGGCGGCCGCACGGAACCGGAGCGCCACGGTGGGGCTGATGTTGACGGCGTCGCGGGCGTGCGTAGCCCTGGCGAGCAGTACGGAGGACCTGAGGGTCCGGGAGGAGATGGTGCGGGCGGCCCAGACCTACGTGGACGACGCCCGGGCGGAGCATCCGGACCATCCCGCGATCCTCACCCAGGCGGGGAAAGTCAAGTGGATGATGGGGTTGGACCGTGAGGCGCTCGAGCTGCTGCGGCGTGCGGATGACCAGTACCGGTCCCAAGGGCGGATCGACTGGGACCACAAGCTGGCCTTGGCCCGCGCGCACTATCGTCTGAGCGAACCAGGGGAAGCCCTGCGGGTGTTGGAGCCGTTGGCGCGGGACGCGGCGGTGGCGGCGACTGACGTGAACTTCTGGGTCTTGTACGCCGAGGCCCTGTACGAGACGGGCAACACGCAGCGGGCCAGCCAGGCCGTGGATCATGCCCTGGCGCTGCAGCCGGACAACGAGATTGCCCGACGGCTGCGGGGGGTGTTGTATGGCGAGGCGGGGCAGATGCCGCAAGCGCAGGCCGCCGTCGCGGGGCTGCCCGACGCAGAGCGTGTGCTTTCGGGCGTCCAGGCGGTGCAACTGGATGCTCAGCAGGACGCGGACGGCATGGTCCAACTGCTGACGAACGCGTTCCAGAAGGATCCAACGGACACCCGCATCGTCAGCACGCTGGTGCGGTTGCTGCTGAGCCTCGAGCAGCGGGAGCAGGCTCGGGCGGTGGTGGAGCAGGCCCTGACGGCCCGCCCGGGCGACAAGGATCTGGCGAAGCTGGAGGTCGTCACACGTACCGACCAGTCTGCGGACGAGCGGGATCAGGCACTGCTGGGGCTGCTGGACCAGGAGGAGGATGGGTTTCGGCGGGCCTGGGACCGGGCCTTGTTCCACTACAGCAAGGATGATCTGCCGCAGGCGTTGCAGCAGATCAACGAAGCGGAGCGGCACCTGGTGGCACGGGACACGCCGGCGGCGCAGGTGGCGACGCGGGCGGAGTACCGGCAACTGCTGACGCGTAAGCTGCTGATAGCGGCCCGGCTGGACGATGCGGGCGCGTACCGGGAGGTCGTGGAGGCGGCGGCGACGCACGACGTGGACGGGGCGGGCGGCAAGTCGTTCCTGGGGCAGTACCACATGTTCCGAGAGGAGGCGGACCTTGCGGTGCAGGCCCTGTCCGAGGCGATTCGGCGGCAGCCGACGGACGCCCGGACACACACGTATCTGGGGCGCTGCTACGAGAGTCTGAACCGCACGGATGAGGCCCGCGCTGCCTACGAGCGAGCCCTGGACATCAACCCCAGGGAAGGGTTGGCCTGGAAGGGGCTGGCCCTACTGGCGGCCCGGCGTCAGGACGTCCCGGAATTCGAACGCTGCCTGGACAAGGCTCGGCAGTTGCTGCCGAACGACGAGTGGATCCGCAACCAGGTGCTGGCGCAGCAGGACCGGGAGAGCCCCGAGGACGCCGTCACCCGCCGGGAGCGCCAGTTAGCCGCCCAGGAAGCCGAGTGGGCAAAGCTTCAGAGAGACGAGCCCGCCGCCCCGCCAACCACCCCCGGCACCCAGGCGGAACGCTCGGAGCGCTGGAAGCGTGCCCAGGGGGACTTGGTGGAGACGCTGCTGCGCCTGGCCCGCCTCTATGAGCAGGTGCGCGACCTGGAGAAGGCGGATGCCCGCTACGCCCGGCTCCGCGAGTTGCTCCCGAACGACCAGGATCTGGTGATCAGCATCAGCAAGTACTACCTGCGGACCAATCGACCGGAGAAGTCTCTGGAGCTCGTACAGCAGAACGTGGAGTCACGGCGTACACCGGCGGAGCGTGCCAATGCGCACATTATCGTGGCCGCTCACTACGTGGAAACGAAGAACCCGGGCATGGTGGAGGCGACCCTGCTGGCAGCGGCCGACGAGCAGGAGACGTTCGAGGTTACCCGGAGCCTGGCGGATTTCTACCTGCGGCGGAACCAGCCGGCCAAGGCCCTGCTGTGGTTCGACAAGGCGGTGGAACTGGGGCGTAAGGCCGAATCGCCGCGTCTGCTGGAGACGATGTCCGCGCGGATCGGGTGTATCCTGCACCGCAGCCTCAACGACGTGAATCTGGCGCGGCAGCGGGTGGATGAGTATCTGGCCGAGGCGCCGGACGACCCCCGGGGGTTTTTCTGGGAAAGCGAGCTGTACGCCCGGGAGGGGCGCGTCAACCAGGCGGTGAACTCCCTGTCGCGGTTCCTCGAGCGTCGCCCGAACGACGCCAATGGTCTGTTCCAACGGGCCCAGTATTACCTCGCCCTGGGCCAGCCGACGGCGGCTATGGCGGATCTGGAGGCCGTCGTGGCCCACCATCCGGACGCTCTGGACCTGGAGCCGGCGCTGCTGCTGGCCATTGAATACCAGAAGGCCGGACGCATGGACCAGTGCGTGCCGTTCCTGGAGAATCTTGTCAAGGCCCACCCGGAATCAGCCAAGGCGACCACCTTCCTGGCAGACATCTATCGATCGCAGGGTCGCTATGCTGAGGCAGAGAGCCTCGTCACCGCGCAGATCAATCGTGAAGGAGAGCGGGTGCGTCCGAACTGGTACCTGCTCCGCGGGCGGATCGCCTACGAGGAGGGCGACCAGGCGCAGGCGCTGGCGGACACGCAACGGGCGGTGGAGCTAAGCGAGTTTTCCCCACTGTTGGTGGCCAGCCTGCTGCGACTGTATGAGGAGCTGGGCCGACCGGCCGAGGGGGCGGCGTACTACGGGAGCATCGCCACGCGGTTCCGGTCGTCAGCGGAGGTGTTGTCGGCATACGCGGTGTTGCTGGCCCAGGCGGGGCGGAAGGCGGAGGCCGCCGCGGCGTTTCGACAGGCAGCGGTGCTGGGCAACGAGGAATCGGTGACGGTGGTCCGCCTGGTCAATCAGGACATCCAGCGCGTGTTCAGTCCGGAGGAAGGCGTGGCCATTTTCGAAGTATCCGGTCTGGAGGGTCCGGCTCAGCGAGCTAACGATCGCATTCTCGCCCCGCTGTTGTTTGCCGCCGGGCGCCCCGCGGACGCCACGGCACGCATGCGGGCGCTGGTGAGCTCGGCCGGCGGTGATGCCGAGCGCGCGGACTTGCTGGTCGAGCAGGGCATGCTGTGCGAGGGCGGTCGGCTGTTCGACGACGCGCGGGCGGCCTACGAGGAGGCTCTCAGGTATCGTCCCGATGACCTGATCGCGCTGAACAACATGGCTTACATCCTGGCCGAGGAATTGAAGCAGCCGCAGCGGGCGCTGCCCTATGCGCAGCAGGCCGCTGTGGTGGGCGACAACCCCGAAGTGCTCGACACGCTGGGTTGGATTTACGTGGGGCTGGGGCGGCTGCAACCGGCCATCGCCGAGTTGAGCAAGTCGGTGCGACTCGGACCGGACGCGCCGCTGAGCTACTACCACCTGGCGGAGGCGTACCGGCGGGCGGGCCAGTTCCGGGAGGCGCAGGACGTGCTGAACCGCGGTCTGGCATTGGCGCGGGCCGCCGGAGCGGGCGAGCTGGTGGGGCAAATGGAGGAGTGCGCCAAGCGGATTGAAGCCGGCAACTCCGCGGGCTGAGAGCGCGGCGCGAACCCGGCACCGACCGGCTGGGGTCGAGGCGGGATGTCCTGAGGTACATCGTGGGCAAGGCTACCTGCCGGCGGGCACGGCGGCGGCCCGGCGCGATGCGGCTTGGAGCCGCCGTTCCAGGGTACCCGTCGGTTTTCCGTCGCGCCATACGCAAGCGGACCCCGCGCCCATCCCCCTCTTCGATGAGGAGGGGATACGGAAACGTCGCCCCCCCGGCGATGTCTCTGGGCTCCCAAGTCAGCGTGGCTTCCCGGGAGAGGGGCGCCGTCGGGAACGCTTAAGGTCCACCCCTCATGATGATCTGGCTGTTTCTGGCGCTGCTGCTGGTCTGTTCCGGGATGATCTCGGCGTCGGAGACGGCGCTGTTCGCGCTGCCGCGTTCGACACTGGAGCAACTGCGTCGCTCGGAGCGTCCGTTGTGGCGGCAGGCCCATCTGCTCATGCAGCGCCCGCGACGGGTGTTGCTTACCGTATTGCTGGCCAACACGGCGGTCAACGTGGCGATCTTCGCAGGTGCCTTGCTGGCACTGCGTCAGGCAAGTCAGTCGCCGGCGGCGCTGGTCGCGCTGGGCAGCGTGGGGGTGTTGCTGGCGGTGCTGCTGTTCGGGGAGATGGTGCCGAAGGCGCTGGCCTTGAACGAATGCCGCCGCCTGGCGCCGCTGGCGGCCGGGGTCATCACGCTGCTCCAGACCGCTCTGGCGCCGGTTCTGTGGTTGCTCAATACGGTGGTGGTCGAGCCGCTGACGCGGCTGCTGGCGCCCCAGGCGCCGGCGTCGGACGCGGTGACCAGTGAGGAACTGCACCTGCTGGTGGAGCAATCCGCCGCGGAGGGCGTCCTCGACCCGCATGAGCAGGACATGTTGCAGGGCGTGCTGGAACTGGGGGAGACGAAGGTGCGGGAGGTGATGACCCCGCGCGTCGACGTCCAATGGGTCGACACGGAGGCGGCGCCGGCGGCCGTGCACAGCCGGCTGGCCCGAGGTCGCCACCAAGTGGTGCCCATCTGCCGAGGAGACCTGGACCACGTCCACGGTCTGGTGCGCGCCCGCGACGTTTATCTGAATCCTAACCAGCCGCTGCGGAAGCTGATGGAGCCGGCGGCCTTCCTGCCCGAGCAGGCGACGCTCCTGCACGCGCTGGAGTTTCTACGTCGGGCGGGGCGTTCGGCGGTGATCGTGGTGGATGAGTACGGGGGCACGGCCGGGCTGCTGCTGCTGAAGGACCTTCTGCAGCGCATCGTCGGGGGCTTCGTGGAGCATGACGAGCCGGGCGGGCGGCCGGTGCTGGAGAGGCTCGACGAGAACACCTACCTGCTGCCGGGGAACCTGAGCGTGCGGGTCTGGGCGGAGCGGTTCGGGATCGCGGAGATGGAGCGGCACTTCGACACGCTGGGGGGATTGGTGCTGGCGCGGCTGGGGCGGCTGCCACGGGTCGGGGACGTGGTGTCGCTGTGGAACCTGAAGCTGACGGTGACGGCGGTGCGCGGCCGGCGGATCGAGCAAGTTCTGCTGCACCGCAGCGCTCCGGTAGGGGAGCAGCCGGGGGAGCGCCCATGAGTTGGTGTGTAGTGTCGGCGGCGGCGCTCGTGACCCTGTTGCTGTCGGGTTTCTACTCGGGCTCGGAAACGGGTCTGTACTGCCTGAACCGACTGCGGGTCCATCTGGGAACGCAGCAGGGTGACGCCCGGGCCCGCTATCTGGCGCGTCTGCTGGAGGACGAACAAGCGACGTTGTCCACGGCGCTGCTGGGTACGAACCTGATGAACTACCTGCTTACCGCGGTGGCCACCCACGCCCTCGTGCAACTGCTGGGTTTCACGACGCGCGAGGCCGAGGCGTACACGGTGTTGCTGGTGACGCCCGTGGTGTTCGTCTTCGGCGAAGTGGTGCCCAAGAACCTCTATCAGGCGCACGCGGATACGTTGATGGCACGCAGCGGGGCCCTGCTGTGGCTCAGCCGGCGGGTCTTCCAGACCGTGGGCGCCACGGGGTTTCTGAAGCGGTTGGCCTCGGGAATCCTGCGTCTGCTCGGGGAGTCGTCCGGCGTGCGGGAGGCGTTCGGTCCCAAGCGGCGCGTGATCCGGCTGCTGCGGGAGGCCCTCGTGCACGAGAGGCACGGGGCGGACCGGTCGGAGTGGGTCGATCGGGTCATGCGCCTGGGGAACACCCCGCTGCACCAAATCATGGTTCCCTTCAACCGAGTGGTTGGCGTGCCCGCGGGGGCCGACCGTCGCCAGCTTGTGGGGACCGCCCGCCGTAGCGGACACGCTCGTTTGCCGGTGTACGAGCGCAGTCCGCGGCACGTCATCGGGGTCGTCAACGTGGACGCCCTGTTGCGGGACGACGCCTGGGGGACAGTAGGCGAGCGTACCGCGCCGGCGGTGCGGATCAGCCCGCACGATACCGCCCTCACTGCCCTGCGTACGATGCGCCGCCAGGGCCATCCATTAGCGGTCGTCGCCGACCACAGCGGCCGCATGCTCGGCATCGTGACCCTGGCCGATCTGCTGGAGGAGGTAATTGGGGAAGGGCAAACTCGGTAATTGAACCGCCCCGTCCAACTGAGTAGAATGAGCAAATTGGCTACAGTGCGCCCAGGTTGCGCACTGTCATCGTGGGCGGACGGGCGTCCCTGGGGGTGGCGGGACTTGCGTGCCGCCGGTGGGGAGACCGGGGTTTTTGTAGTCGTCCGGGTACGTACTGCGCGGCGAAGACGAGGTGCCGGGGGGCAATACCGCCGCCGGGTCGTCAGGCAAGGGGGACGCTATCCCCGTGCAGGCCGGGGGACGACGCCAGGAACGGAAGGAGACAGGCAGATGTGGCACAGGGGGATTACGTGGGGACAACCAAACCTGAGGATGTTCACCGGGCTGGTCGGTTTGGGGCTACTGCTGGTTCCGCTCAGCACCTACGCCGAGGAGGTTGTCGTCAAGAACGACTCGATTACCAGCTTCGGCCAAGCGGTGATCGTGGGCGACTTCATTGCGGGCGAGCACGCGGGCGTGCGTCTGACTTCGCCCTGCAACGGCACCATCGTGGCCGTGCAGATCCTGTGGCTGGAGGGCACGCCCGGCCACGGGCAAAGCCTGGAACAGGCGATTCACATTTACGACGGACCGAACTTCCCCACGCCCAGCGCCCAACTGGCACTCCTGGAAGGGCCGGTGTTGACACCCGGGTATTGGAATGAGTTCCGCTACCTGGACGAGACCCAGCAGTTTCCGTTGAACGTGCCGGTGACGGCCGGGCAGAACTTCTACGTCACCCTCGAGTTTGCCAATCCAACGGACGTGGGCAACGGCGGCCCAAGCGTGGTGCGCGACACGAACGACTGCCAGTCCGGGCGCAACGTGCTCTACGGCAACCTCGGCATGGGCTGGAACTGGTACAACTTCTGCCTGCTGCTGGCTGGCGATCTGGCCATTCGGGCGGTCATCGATTGCCCAGGTGCCACGGGCGCCTGTTGTCACGCGAATGGCACCTGTGAGAACGAACTCGAGCAGGAGGATTGCGGCGCGTTCGGCGACGTGTGGAGCCAGGGGCTCAACTGCACACAGGTGACCTGCACGGCGCGCGGGGCGTGTTGCCGGGCCGGTGGCTGCCTGCAATTGGTTACCGAGAGTACGTGCGCGGGGGTGGGTGGGAGTTTCGCGGGCGGCGGGACCAACTGCGACAACCAGGTCTGCGTGGCCGGTGCCTGCTGCTTCGTCGATGGCGAGTGCGCCGAGAACTTCGGGTTCCAGTGCACCGGTCTGGGCGGGACCTTCGGCGGACCGGGGACGGACTGCACGCCCAACCCGTGCCCGCAGCCGGAAGGCGCCTGCTGCTTCGACGAGTTCTGCATCGAGGGGCAAACGGAGAGCGCCTGCACGGGGGCCCTGGGCTTGTGGGTCGGTGCGTTTACGGACTGTGGGCCGCCGAACCCCTGCAGCATTCCGCCCGAATGTCACTTCGTCAGCAGCGACCCGGTCGGCGGCTGGATTGACGCCCGGGTGCCTGTGAACCCGAGCCCGCCGAACAACCCGATGGGCTGGGACGCCGTCCAGATTACGTTCAACGCCGAGTGCGACGCCGCAGAGCTTACCCCGGCGGACTTCGTCTTGACGGAAACCTGCGTGCCGGGCGCGTGCGACGGGGTGGCACCGAGCGTGGCCTCGGTCGTCGGCGCGGGGCACCTGGCGACGGTCGGTTTCGATCGACCGATTGACCCGAAGGCCTGGACGACGCTCACCCTGGTGGGCGGCGCGGTGAGCGACAAGGTGGTGCTCGGCTTCCTGCCGGGGGACTCCGACGGCAGCCGCACCGCGAACGCCCAGGATATCGTTCAGGTGATCAACCGGATCAACCAGGCGTTCGCAGGGGGCACGCCGCCGCTATACCAGACGGACATCAATCGCTCCGGCACGATTGCCATTACCGACATGATCACGCTGGTCAACCTGCTGAATGGGGCGAGCCCGTACCCAGAGGCGTACTTCGGCAAGCAGTTGCCGGCGATGCCGTAGAGGAAGCTCTCAACCGTAAGCCGTCAGCGTTCGGGCGCAGGCCGCCGGCTATGGGCAGATGAAGGTCTGCTAAGTAATCGGTTACGAGTGAACGGGGGCAGGGCTCGCGCGGCGGGTCCTGCCCCCCGTGTTTGCGCGAGACGACCCACCGTGCCTCCGGCGGCGGCGGCACGCTTTCTGCGCGAACTGGGTTCGCGTAGGTGTTCAGCGTCTTGGGCATTGTAGGTGCCATGCTCCCCTGCGACGGCGGTCGCGGGTAAGCATGCCTCTGCGTGCCGCAGTACATGCCCACCCCCGCCTGCGGCGGGTGAGGGCATGGCACCCGCGCTAAACATGTGCGGGTGCGCAGCAGGGCGGGCACTGAACACGCTGGGGCCGGCCGGCCGAGGTGGGGCGGGTGGTCCGGTTCGCCTTCTCGGACGCGTCCGTCGGCGCGGCTTCCTCGCCACCTCGCTGTTTCATATGTGATAGTTGAGAGTGTTGAGGTGTGGTGAAGACAGGGTCGGCCGGCGCGGCCCGGCGTCCGATATGGAGTGCGTGCCATGAACAGGCGTTTACTGACGGCGACGGGCGTGCTGGTGTTGTGGCTGCCGGCTCTGCCGGCGGTGGGTGCAATGATTGACCTGCGTATCGACCCTGCCTACGGCTCAACCGAGGACACCGGGGCGACGGCCCGTCTCCAACTGACCTTCACCGAGAGCGAGGCGGATGACCTGCTGAGCATCCTGATCGAAAACACGACACCGCCCGCGCTCGGCTCGTCGCTGACGGCCATCGGGCTTGAGCTGCCGGACTGGCTCGACGGGGAGCCGGTGTTTGCGGTCGGCGGGGCCTCGGCGTACTTCGATGAGCTGATGTTCAACGTGAAGGTGTCGCCGTCCTGGCTCGAGGCGCCCGGGGGCTACGACCTGATGCTCACCAGCGACGGCCGCTTCGAGGGCGGCAAGACCGCCGGGGCACCGCGTGCCGGGCAGGCGCAGACGGTCATGCTGAATCTGGGTGACACGGGTATGTCGCCCTCCGGCCTGGCGGCGGCGTTCCGTGATTTCTACGCGGGGATGACGGACCCGTACGTGATCGGACGTTTCCAGGCAGTCGGCCCGCGGGGCAGCGATTCGGACAAGGTGCTGGGCATGGTTCCGGAGCCGGGCACTCTGCTGCTGATGGCGTTGGGCATGGCACTCGTCCGGCGGCGGTAGCGGCGGCCCCCCGTGGCCAACGCCGCAAGTCAGGTGTCGGAACAACGGGGCGGAAGCCCCATAGCGACCCGGGGCGGCGTCAATCGCCGCGCCAGAAGCGGGGGAAGAACAGCACCGCGATGGCGAAGATCTCGAGACGCCCCAGGGCCATGAGCAGGCACATGACGATCTTGCTGCCCGCGGTGAACCAGCCGTAGTTCTCCACCGCGCCCACCATGCCCAGGCCCGGGCCGATGTTGCACAAGGTGGCGACGCTGGCGCTGATGGCCGTGGCGAAGTCAATGTCCTGCGGCGCCTCGAGGGCGAGCAGGAGCCCTGCCCCCAGCAGGAAGAGGACGAGGATGCCCAACACGTAGGCGAGCGTGGCCAGTTTCAGGTCCGCGTCCACCGGATGGGCCCCGAACTTCACGGGGCGCACGACGTTCGGGCGGAACACGCGTTCGATCTCGGATGCCAGCACCTTCAGGCAGATGAGGATGCGGATGACCTTGATGCCGCCGCCAGTGGAGCCGGCCGAGGCGCCGATGAACATGAGCAGGATCATCACGCCGCGGGCGAGCAACGGCCACTGGTTGAAGTCGGCCGTGCAGAAGCCCGTCGTGGTCTGTACCGAAACCGCCTGAAACGTGCCGTGGAGGGCGGCGCGCGCGGGGGAGCCGTCGTGGAGTCGCCCGTCCGTGGTCTGCAGCGTGTGTCCATGAAGGAAGACCACGACGAACAGGGAGCCGAGCAGCAGGATGGTCAGGTATCCGCGCAGCTCGCCGTCCTGAAGCACCTGGCGCACGCGCCCGCGGATGAGTTGATAGTAGAGGCCGAAGTTCACGCCGGCCGCGACCATGAAGACGATGATGATGATGTCGATGGCGACCGAGTCGTAGCCGCCGATGCTGGTGTCCGACGTGCTGAAGCCGCCGGTGGCGAGGGTGGCAAAGGTGTGGCACACGGCGTCGAACCAGCCCATGCCGGCCAGACGCAGGGCGACCGCCTGCGTGATCGTCAGGCCCAGATAGATGAGCCAGAGGATGCGCGCGGTTTCACGGATGTGGGGGCGGACGCCCTCCTTCTCGGGTCCGGGCGCCTCCATGCGGAAGAGACGTTTGCCCCCGACGCCGAGGGAGGGCAGGACGGCCACGAACAGCACCACGATGCCCAGCCCGCCCAGCCAGTGCGTCAACGCCCGCCACAGGAGCAGGCTGCGGGGCATGCTAGCGATCTTGCTCAGGACGGTGGCCCCCGTGGTGGTGAACCCGCTCATGGCCTCGAAGTAACAGTTGACGAAGGCATCGAAGGGGTGGGGGCGCGGGTCGCCGTCGAGGTGGGCCCACAGGTAAAAGGGTAGGGCGCCCAGCGCCGCGCTGACCAGCCAGCCGAGCGCGACCAGCAGCAGGGCCTCGCGTCTCCCCAGGACGCGCGTGGCGGAGCGCGTCGGCAGATACAGGAGCCCGCCGGCCGTCAACCCAGCACCGGCACTGAGCAGCAGAGCGAGCAAAGCCTGCTTCTCGGCGGGGTCCCCCTGACCCACTCCCAGCGCCGACCAAGCCGCGGTGATCCCCAGGATCAGGCTGAGCACGACGAGCAGCAGGCCGAAGTTGTGGAAGACTTCGCGGAAGTTCACGCCCGTCTATCCCACGGCGAACATCTTCTTCAGCTTCCCGGCCAGGCCGTGCCGACCGATGAGCAGCACCGTGTCCCCTGTTTGCAGCGTGTCCTCGGCGCCGGGAACGCGCACCTGGTCGCCGCGTTGGATGGCGGCCACCACCCAGTCGGGCGTGAGCTTGACCTCGCGGAGCGGTTTGCCGACCACCTTGGCCTTGCGGTTGACCTGCACGGAGTAGACATCGATGACGCCCTCGGCCAGGGAGGACACGCAGCGCAGCGGACTTTCCACGAGGATCTGCTCGATCTCCCGGACGGCCACCACGCGCGGACTGAAGGCGCGGTCGATGCCGACGTGCCGCAAGAGGTGCAGGTAGCTGGGGCGCTGCACGACGGCGATGGCCTGCGGCACGCCCATGCTCTTGGCCCAGGCGCAGCCGAGGATGTTCTGCTCGTCGTCATCGACGAGGGCCACGAAGGCGTCCGCCTCCGCGAGGTGCTCTTCCTCGAAGACGCCCGGGTCGGTCGGGTCTGCCTGGATGACGGTGACCCAATCGAGTTTCTGGGCGAGTTCCTCGGCCCGGGCCCGCTTCATCTCGAACAACCGGAGCGAGAAGTCGCGCTCGCGCAGCGCCCGGCACAGCCATACCGCCATGGACGGCCCACCCATGATGACCACGCGGCGATGCCCGCCGCGGTCGTCCTGGAAGAACCGCCGCGCCTGCGGGAAGCCGGCCGTGTTGCCCACCAGGATCACCACGTCACCGGCGGACACCACGCTCTGCCCGTCGGGGATGAAGACCTCCGGGCCACGGCGGATGGCGGCCAGTCGGCACCCGCCCGGCAGGGCGAGCTCCGCCAGCGGCTTGCCCAGCCCGCCGGCGTCGTCACTGACCGTGAACTCCTCCATTTCGATTTGTCCCCGGGCGAACTGCTCCACGGCGAGGGCCCCGGGGTTGCGCAGGGTCTGGGCGATGGCGACGGCCGTGGAGTATTCCGGACAGATCAGTTGGTCGATGGCGAGATGGGCGCGGTAGTCAAGCCCCTTGCCCTCGAAGTACGCGCTGTGGTGTACGCGGGCGACGACCTTGACCGCTCCCACCCCCTTGGCGATGGAGGCGGTCAGCAGGTTGACCTCGTCGTGGTTGGTGGCCGCCAGGACCAGCTCCGCCCCCCCGGCGCCCGCCTCCAGCAACACGCCGGCAAGGCTGCAATTGCCGCAGAGGGTGCGCACGTCGAGCGTGTCGCGGATCCTCTCGAGGCGCTCGCGGTCGACATCAATGACCGTGATGTTGTGACCGGCGCCGGCGAGCACCTCCGCGGCATGACTGCCGACATGCCCGGCCCCGCAGATGACAATGTCCATGCGCCCTCTCGCGTGCTTGCCGGCGTTCCGAGAGCACCGCCCCCGGGACGATACGGAAGCCGAACGGACGGACGGCCTTGCTCTCCAGTCCCAGCACGGGTGCGCGTCGCTGACCGCTGCCACGACCCGCGCGCCGGTCGTGGGGATGATGATACCCGCGACGCAACCGCTCGCCAAGTTGGTCTGCGGCCGGGCCACCCGGAAGGGTGGTCGCCGGCCGGCGCGCCCAGGCACAGCGCCGGCAAGGCGCGGCGCCGCCCGGCCGTTTCTTATCGGGCGGAGACATGGCGGCGCTGCCCTTGGCCATGCCACCTGGGTCCGTTTGTCAGTTTCTACCCCCGTCGAAGTGTCCACGGGCGCGGGGGCGGGGCCAGGGAGGGGAGAGCCAACGGGCGTCGACGTTCGTGGCGGGTGCGCGCGCGGGGCTTCAGCGCTGGTCCGCGGTGGCCGCGAACCAACCCAACAGGGCGACCAGGATGTCGCATTCGGCGTTGGTCAACGACTCGCCGTACTCGAACCAGAAGTACGGCTCGATGATTTCATACGCTGCCAGCGCGAAGATGGTCGGCTTGATGCTGGTGTCGCCTAAGGCCTCACCCATCAAGGCCCCGGTGGACATGTGCACGACGCTCCAGGTGTCGAGACAGCAGGGTTCCGTGATCTCGCGGGGCCCCTCCGGATTGAACGTGATGATCCCGCAGCCGCCACACGCCAGCAAGCCCGCCAGAGCGCCGAGCAGAACGTTCCGCTTCATGGCAACCATCTCCCGCGGCCGCCCGGCCGCCTACGCATGGGACCGCCCGATGCCACGGGTGTCAAGCCCGCACCGTCTACCGCGCGGACCCCGGCCGGCGGGCTACGCTGCGGGTGTTCGGGCCACGCGGGCGGGGCCGGGGCTTGTGAAGCCATACGGGATCGGCCAGAATCCACCCACTTCATCGCTTTGAGGAGAACACCATGCAGCGACGAGTGCGCCTGGGTTTGCTGATCGTGCTGGGGTTGAGCGGGTTCGCTGCGGTGGGGGCGTGCCGCAGGGAGACGCCGGCCGCGCCGGAGGACACATCCGCCACGCCGTCGCCGTCCCCGGCGTCGCGACCGCTCACCGTCGCCTTCGTGCAGGTCGGCGCGGAGTCCGCGTGGCGCACGGCGGAAACCAGGTCCATTCAGACCGAGGCGGGTAAACGCCCCGGCATCGAGTTGAAGTTCTTCGATGCCCAGCAGAAGCAGGAGAACCAGATTCGCGGCCTCAAGAGCTTCGTGGCCCAGGACGTGGACGTGATTGTGCTGGCGCCGGTGGTGGAGACCGGCTGGGAGCCGGCCCTGCGGGAGGCGAAGGAGGCCGGCATTCCCGTCGTGCTGGTCGATCGCGGCGTCAATGTTACCGACGAGAGTCTGTATACGACGCTGATTGCCAGCGACTTCGTCGAGGAGGGGCGCATAGCCGGCCGGTGGCTGGCGGAGAAGACGGGCGGCAAGTGCAGCATCGTCGAGTTGCAGGGTACGGTGGGCGCCGCCCCGGCCATTGATCGCAAGAAGGGCTTTGAGGAGATCATCGCCCAGCATCCCGAGATGAAGATCATCAAGAGCCAGTCCGGCGACTTCACCCGTGCGGGCGGCAAGCAGGTCATGGAGGCATTCATCAAGGCGGAGGGACGCAACATCCAGGCCGTGTATGCCCACAATGACGACATGGCCATCGGGGCGATCCAGGCACTCAAGGACGCGGGGATGAAACCGGGGCAGGACGTGCTGGTCATCTCCATAGACGCCGTGCGGGCGGCTTTCGAGGCCATGATCGCCGGCGAGCTGAACGCCACCGTCGAGTGCAGCCCGCTGTTCGGTCCGCTTCTCTTCGACACGATTGCGAAGATCGTGGCCGGTGAGCCGGTGCCCAAGAAGATCATCAACCAGGACCGCCTCTTCGAGCCACACGAGGCCGCGGCCCTCATCGACTCCCGCGAGTACTGAACACAACGACGCGAAAGAAGAAGGAAGCAGGGTGGCATGCCCAAGCCGAAGGCGCCGGCACGCGGTGGCCCAAGGCCGCTCCTCGGCGACGGTGAAGCATGGCGGCGCTGCGCTTGGCCATGCCACCCGCCGTGAGCCCGGACACACACCGGTGGGGGTGCGCGTGTGGGCGGCGTGCCTGCCGGCGGGTAGTATTGCGGTCGTGAGTGACCCGCTCCTCCAGATGCGCGGCATCGACAAGTGGTTTCCCGGCGTACACGCCCTCAACCACGTCGATTTCAGCGTGCGCCCCGGCGAAGTACATGCCCTCATCGGCGGCAACGGGGCCGGCAAGTCCACGCTCTTGAAGGTGCTTACCGGCGTGCTCCGCGCGGACGGCGGCAGCATCACGTTCGAGGGCACGCCCCTTGTGTGCGGCTCCCCGGCTGAGGCCGTGCGCTGCGGCATCAGCACGATCTACCAGGAGGTCAACTTAGTCCGCACGCTGTCGGTGGCGGAGAACCTGCTGTTGGGCCGGGCGCCGCGCGCGTGGTACGGACTAAGTTGGCGCCGGATGCGCATGCGGGCGGTCGAACTGCTCGGCGGCCTCGGCATCGATATCGACGTGAGCCGCCCGCTGGGCAGCTACCCGGTGGGCGTGCAGCAGATGGTGTGCGTCGCGCGGGCCGTCGATACCGACGCCCGGTTGATCGTGATGGATGAGCCGACCTCGAGCCTGGACGCCCGGGAGACCCGACGGTTCTTCGCCCTCCTCGAGCAGCTTCGCGCGCGCGGCCTGAGTGTCATCTTCGTGACCCACTTCCTGGACCAGGTCTACCGTATCAGCGATCGCATCACGATCCTGCGCAATGGCCGGCAGGTGGGCGTGTTCGAGGCGGCCGCTCTGCCGCGGACGCACCTGGTGGCCCACATGCTGGGGCGAAGCCCCGCCGAGGTCGAGGCGGCCGCCGGTGCCACAGCAGCAGCCTCCGCGGTGGCACCCGAGCGGCCGGCAGCCGAGCATGCAACTACGTTGGGCGGAGCGACCCCCGTGCTGAGCGTGCACGACCTGGGGCGATGCGGCACGCTGGCGCCGGTGAGTCTGGCGGCCCGGGCTGGTGAGGTGTTGGGCTTCGCGGGTCTGCTGGGATCGGGGCGGACGGAACTCGCCCGGCTGGTTTTCGGAGCGGATCGGGCGGATAGCGGCGTGTTCGAGGTTGACGGGCGACGCGTGAAGATCAAGGGTCCGCGGCGGGCGATTCTGCTCGGCTTGGCCATGGCGCCGGAGGACCGCCAGGCAGACGGTCTGGTGCAGGACCTGTCGGTGCGGGAGAACATCGTGCTGGCGTTGCAGGCGGCCGGGCGGCGCGGCGCCGCCGGTGGCCGGACAGGCAGTGAGAACGCGGGCTGCGGAGACGCCGGTGGCCGAGGCGGCGGGTTCGGCTGGGGGGCACGGGCGCGGCAGCGCAGCCTTGCCCGTCGCTTTGTGGAGCAGTTGGGCATCGTCTGTGCCGACCTCGATCAGCCGGTGCGCAATCTCAGTGGCGGCAATCAACAGAAGGTGATTCTGGCGCGGTGGTTGGCATGCCGGCCGCGTGTGCTCATCCTCGATGAGCCCACCCGCGGCATCGACGTTGGTGCCAAGGCGGAGATCGAGCGCCTGGTGCGCGAGCTGTGCCGCGCGGGCCTGGCCGTGATCTTCATCTCCGCCGAGCTTGACGAGGTCGCACGCCTCAGTGACCGCGTGCTGGTCCTGCGCGACCGCCGCGCGGTGGGTACGCTTGAGCGCAGCCGGATCAGCGAGGAAGCGATCATGGCGGCCATAGCCGGAAAAGGGGGTCAGGAGCCGTTTCAACAGCCATAGCTGCAAGTGGCTGAGAATACGCAAGTAAGGAGAATGGCTCCTGACCCCTGTTCTGAGTACGTCGATGACGAAACAAACACCTCTCGCCCTCTGGCGGCGCCCGACGTTCTGGCCGGTGGCGCTGCTGGCGCTGCTGTGGCTGCTGAACGCCGCGCTCACGCCGAATTTCGCGCGGATCGAAGTGCGGGACGGGCGGCTCTTCGGGTCGCTGATCGATGTGATTCACCGCGGTGCGCCGGTGATGCTGCTGGCCGTCGGCATGACGCTGGTGATTGCCATGCGCGGGATCGACCTCTCGGTCGGTTCGGTGATGGCCATGGCAGGGGCGGTGGCGGCCCAACTGATCGCCGTGCATGACGCTCCACTGGCCGTGGTGGTGGCGGTGCCGCTGGTGGTGGCGGCCGCCGCGGGGCTGTGGAATGGTCTGCTCGTCACGCTGGCCGGCATGCAGCCGATCGTGGCCACGCTGATCCTGCTGGTTGCCGGTCGCGGGGTGGCGCAACTGATTACCGGCGGGCAGATCACGACGTTCGAGCGCCCGGCGTTTCAGTTCCTCGGTACCGGTGCGCTGCTGGGCGTGCCCTTCACTCTCTGGCTGGTGGCGGGTGTGACGCTGCTCGTAGGTGCACTGTTGCGGCTGACACCGCTGGGCTTGTACGTTGAGTCCATCGGTGGCAACGAGCGCGCGGCCCGCTTGGCCGGCGTCCGCGTGCGAGCGATCAAAGTGGCCGGTTACGTGCTCACCGGTCTGTGCGCGGGCCTGGCCGGGCTGATCGCCACCGCCGATATCAAGGCCGCCGACGTCTCCAACTGTGGGCTTTACATCGAGCTGGACGCGATCCTGGCCGTCGTGCTCGGTGGCACCAGCCTGAGCGGCGGTCGGGCCCGCATGGTGGGCGCCCTGGCCGGGGCGCTCATCATGCAAACCCTTACGACGACCATGCTCATGCGCGGCATCGGGCAGGAGTATGCGCTTGTGATCAAGGCGGTCGTGGCCCTGCTGGTGTGCTTGATCTACACACCCCGCTTCCGCGGCGCCCTGCAGCGTCTCGTCGGGCGGGAGGTGCATGCGGCATGAGTCTCCTGCGGCGAAATATTCCCCTGCTGGCCAGCGTGGCGGTCTATGCGGCCCTTTACGTAGGTGCCTCGCTGGCGTATCACCACTTCTGCTCACTCCGCGTCCTGATCAACCTCTTCGAGGAAAACGCCCCGTTGGGACTGACGGCCGTGGGGATGACGTTTGTCATTCTCGCGGGCGGGATTGACCTCTCCGTCGGGTCGGTGATGGCATTGTGCTCGATTGTGATCGCCGTGCTGATCGAGCAGCACGGCTGGCATCCGCTGGCGGCCCTGGCACTGGCTTTGGGCCTCAGCACGTTGCTGGGCACGGGCATGGGCTGCATTATTCATTATCTACAGATTGCCCCGTTCATCGTGACGCTGGCGGGCATGTTCTTTGCCCGCGGGCTGGCTTTGATCATCAGCGTGGAACCGGTGCCGATTCGGGCGGCCGGTCACGCCTGGTTAGGGGGGCTGGGTATCCCGTTAACGGGGCAGCTTGATATTCCGATCACCGCCCTGGTCTTTCTGGGCGCGTTGTTCGTGGCGGCCTATGTGACGGTGTTGACGCCGATCGGGCGTAGCGTCTACGCGCTGGGCGGTGACGAGGAGGCAGCCTTGCTGATGGGGCTCCGCATCGGCCGCACCAAGGTCTTCGTCTACACAGTCAGCGGTTTCTGCTCCGGACTGGCGGGCGTGCTGTTCACGCTGTATCAATCGGCGGGCAATCCCAGTGCCGGCGTGGGCATGGAGCTGGATGCGATTGCCGCGGTCGTGGTGGGCGGCACGCTGCTGACCGGCGGGGTGGGGGGCGTCTGCGGGACGTTGATCGGCGTGCTGATCTTCGGCACGATCCAGACCGCGATCATCTTCGACGGCCGGCTCAGCTCCTGGTGGACACGGGTAGCCATCGGCACTCTGCTGCTGTTGTTCGTCCTCCTGCAGCGGGCACTCACCTCCGCCACCGGCCGGCGGAAGGCTCAACATGTCAGTGGGTGAGCGTGGCAAAGACGTCGGCCTGTTGAAGACGCAGAAGACACGAAAGCACCGCTTGGTGTGGGTCATGCCGTGGGTGGGGCGTCTTTCAATGCGCTACCCGGCGCGGGCATTTCGTCTTGCGAGTCGGTCAGTGCTGGCGAGTCCCGGCAGGGCACGGCCGCGCAGAGACGCGCACCGCCCGACCCCGCGACATTCCATGCACGACGATGCGAAGCCGTAGTGATCAGGACGTGCCCACTCTGTGTGTACGGACCGGCCGACGGCTATGGTGGGTTGGTTCGGGGGTGGGCGGAAACGCCACCCTGAATCAAGGGTCGTTTCGGGCGCGGTTAGGGCCGCCGGTACATGTTTGCCTGACCCGTGGGTGTCGGCGATACTACGGCGCATGCAGGTCCAGCCCGCAGAGGGGCTGCGCGGCTGCGGCGTGATGAATCCAGGCCCTTCGGGGAGGACCGACTGTGAACCGCTTCCTTTCACCGGCAATCGTGGCCGCGCTGGCAATCGGCAGCGCCGCTTATGCCCAACCGGTATCTCTCAACTTGGACCGCGATATTACGCCGGAGGGGCAGACGACCACGGAGAGTTTCCCGGTCAGCGTTGCTCCCGGCCAGGCAGCGCTCTACTACAAGTACGAGGTGACACTTCCCTCTGGCAGGCTGACTCTGCGTCTGCTCGACCCGGCGGGGACCGTCGTGGACCAGCAGTCGGCCGCCGAGGCGTTGACAATGCAGGGGAAAGCGACGACCGGGCAGCCGGGTACCTACAGCCTCGAGGTGGTAACGGAGGGTGCTGTGGGGCACTGGAAAGTGATCATCCAACCGGTATTGGCACCCTCAGCCTTTCGTCCGAACCTGATCTCCGGGCCCGCCATGCTGCTGGTGGCCGTGGGTAGTGTGCTGTGGTGGCGGTGGCGTTCGCACGCGGCGTGGCGTTGGTTCTGGGTGGGAGCGGGTGTGTGGACGGTGGGCGTCGCTCTGAAGTTTGCCGTTGCGCTGCCGCTGAATGGCCCCGTGCTGCGCGGTCTGGAGGATGTCCTGCCGAGATTCTGGTATCTGGTCATCGGTGGCGTGTACATCGGGTTGCTCACCGGGGTTTTTGAGATCGGCGTGACACTGGTTGCCGGTTTGATCTGGCGTCGGTTTGCCCTCGACTCGGCGCGGGCGATCGCGGTCGGCGTGGGCGCGGGAGCGTTTGAGGCGGCCCTATTGGGGCTGCTCAGCCTGATCGGAATGGCAGTTGCAGTCTCGGGGCTGTTGCCGGATGAAGCGGTTGCCGCCGTCAGCGCCGTCATGCTGGTCACGCCCTTGGGGTGGCTTGCGCCCCCCGTGGAGCGCGCTATCGCCATTCTTTGCCACACCTCGTCGCGTGCCCTGACATTCTTGACTGTGGCGACGCGCCGCTCAACGTACTTCTGGGGCGGCTTTCTCATCATGACGGCCATCGACAGCGTTGCCGGCGCGTATCTGATCTCGGGTGCTTTGACCAGCCTCTCCGCCTGGTGGATCGAGCTGGCTATTGCCCCCGCGGCGCTCATCAGCCTGCCCGTGCTGCGCTGGTGTATACGTCACTGGCCGGTCGTGCCGCCGCCTGCGGTGTTGCCGGTGGAGACCGCCCCGGCGGTGGGACCCTCGAGCGCGGCGAACGCTGATTAGACCGCCAGGGGATGAAAGCGTGCAGCGGCACCGAAGGGGCCGCGCATTTAATCCGTAAACAGCGCCGCAAACTGCGCGAAGTCCGCGAGGTCCACGTCTTCGTCATCGTCGAGGTCAAACGAGACCAGGCAGCGCAGCTCCGCCTCACACGTGCCGGCAGCCGGTTGCGGCGGCGTGTCCGGCCCGGCCAGGCAATCCTCGAAAGCGGCGTAGTCGGTCAGGTCCACGTCGCCATCGTCATCGTAGTCACCCGCATCGAAGCTCAGGTCGACGTTCGTGAAACTGAAGGTAAACGGGGCTGACGGCGTGTAGTGTGTGGAGCCGGTGTCCCGCAGGATGAACGTGGCCTGCCAGACACACTGCGTCGGGTCATACAATGGGTCATCGGAGTTGACGTGCCACGTCAGATGGACGTGCAGACTGCTGCCGCCCAGGTACGTGCTTTCTCCCGGCTCATCGAGAATCTGGTAGGCGGCGTCGATCGCCCGGAAGGCCGGGTCACACGCAACGACCTCCAAGCGGATTGCGCAGCCGGCCTGCAACGGATACACGTTGTTCTGCGGCTCCGGCGTCTGGAGCGCGTCGAAGCCCGGATCGTCGTCGGCCCAGCCGTGCAGCAGCCCGCTCACCGGTGGCAACACTCTGTAGTTCTCTTCCGGGACGTATCCCGACGGCGTCAGGGCAAGCTGCCCGCCCGCGGTTCGCCCCACCCAGACGTCGCCCTGATGCTCGGCGCGCGCCGGCGCGGAAACGCCGGCGGCGCTGCCCAACGCGACCACGATCCACAGTACCGAGCTCTTGCCCGCCATGCGGCTTGCATACATGCTCTTCTCCCGTTTCCAGAAGCGGCCGCTTTCGAGCCGACCGCGGTTCCTTAGTTTCGTCTATGCATTCGGGAAGCAGGGGCGGTGCAGGCCGTCCCGCCCGCACCGCCCCGTACTCACCCGGCCTCTACTGCCGGCGCCGCCGCGCGGCCAGAATCACCCCCACGACGGCCAGCGCCAGCGTCCCCGGTTCCGGTGTCGTGAACTGAAGTGTGTATACCTCCGACGGCAGGTAACCCTTCGAGCCCGCATCGAGCAGGCGGAACTGACCCAGCCACACCTCCTGGCTGGGCTCGAACAGCGGGTCCTCGCTGTCGATGTGCCAGTCCAGATGGCTGTGCAGATGCTCGTCCCCGAGCAGCCAACTGTCGCCCGGGTCGTGGAGCACGGCCGCGAAGCCCGGTGCCCATGCCTTGAACGCATCGTCGAACTGCACAACCTCGAAGACGACCTGCACGCCCTCCTGAAGGCAATACAGGTTCTCGTCCGGCTCGTCCTCCTCGAGATGGGCGAAGCCCGGATCATCCGCCGCCCAGCCCTGCAGCAATCCGCTGACCGCCGGCAGCGTGTGCACTTCTTCCCAATCAAAGTGGGCCGCGAGCTGTCCATCGAGCGTGCGACCCACCACAATGTCGTCGTGCTGATGGGGTTGGGCCTCGGCCGGGGCAGCCATGAACGCCGTGGTCGTCGAAGCGGCGAGTACAACCCAAATCGTTCTCAGATTCAGACGCATTACTGGTTTCTCCTCCACTGTTACGGGTGTGTGTTTGTGCAAGTACGACGGCTGGGCGCCGCACGCTCAGTGGGCGATCTCCGGGTCGTACTTGTTGTGTCTCCAGACAATTCGTGGAAACTGGCTGTTTTCATAGTCGATGTCGTAAGTCTCCTTGAAGCTCAGCGGCTCCACGTGGGTATCCACAAATGTATAGTTGGCCTTCTTCAGGTGCCGGCCCAGCGTCATCTCCTCGCGGGCGAGGCGCTCGGGGTCGGGCCACCAGTTCTCGGGATGCACGTGGTCGGAGGCAGCGTAGGTGCCGGTCTCCGCGAGTTCCACCATGTAGATGGTCTGCGCCGGCCGGGGGAACATGCTGAGCTGGTTCCACGGCCCGCGCCCCCCGATCTGCTGGACCGTGTAGTAGGTCACGCCGTAACTGCTGCGGCGCAACTGCTCCGTGTCCGGTACGAAGGTCTCCCAGTGCGGACTCTCGTCCGCGGGGCAGCGGGCGATGAGGGTATTGTTGTAGTCCTTCTTGAGCGTGTTGAGCCAGGTGGCGTGCTCGTTGACGCTCCCCCCGTGCGCCAGCCCGGCGGTGACCAGTCGATCACGATGGTCGTTGGCATACGCGTGTACGGCCAGGGCAAGGCTGCGCAGGTTGCTGGCGCAGACCGTGCGCCGGGCCTGGTGCCGAGCGGCGCTCAACGACGGCAGCAGAATCGAGATCAGCAGCGCGATGATCGCAATGACGACCAGCAGTTCCACCAGCGTAAAGGCATGGCGACGCATGAGGGTGCTCCTGCGCAGGCGTACAAATGTCCAGGCGGTGCCGGAAAGGCTCCGCGTGCGAAAGAGGACGCGCAATTGCCGTGAGATGACGCCGCTGAGCTACGTCGGACCACGCCCAGGGGAAACCCGGGTGGCATGCTCAGGCTTGCCGCAGGCGAGCGCCGGCATGCGGGCCGCGAACTCCAACTCTGCCGGGAGGGCATGGTCCCGGTACGCCGGGACTTGGCCATGCCACCCGCGTCGGAGTGTCGGTTCCCCACCGGTGTGGAGCTGTTCAGGTGTGAACGGGGGGTGCCCGCGCGGTGGGCAGCGCTCGGCAGTCGAGGAGGACCGGGATGCCGCCTCCGCACGGAACGGCGCGAGGCGCCTCCGTCGGTGGGCCGATGGCTGCGCCGGTTTCGGGCGCGCCGGACTTGGTGGCCGTGCTCAACTGGAGGCAGGTGGGGCACCGATCGGCGCTGACGCAGTGGCCGACGGCGGGGTGGCCCACAACACCCGCGATGACGCTCGGCCGGGGCGGGCCGCCGGCGGTCTGCCCGTGCGCGCAGTGAAGGTGGAGCATCCCCGTCAGCCCCGCGGTGGTGCTGGCGTAGGGCAGCAGCGTGAGGATGTACCACAGAGACCGGGGAAGCCGCACCGAACGCTCCAGGTAAGACAAGGTATTACCTGCTCAAATATACGCCGCGACCGGGGAGTTGTCAAGTCGTTTTCCGGCAGTTCACGGCGGTTCGGGTCCGTGAGCGATCCGGCGGCTTCCGGCGGGCGTAGGAATCGCCTGACGGGTAGCGTCGCCCCTGCCTGCCGGCAGGCAGGCCCCCGTGGGCGACGTAGAATGTCGCCACGCTTCGCTCTCCTACGTCGGCCACGGGGGGCCGACGCTACGGCGGGTTGCCCGGCGACTCTGCCGCCCAGGCTGGCTGCCCGGTCGGTGGCGGCGGGTCGAGAGTCGCCTCCCGGCTCGGCTCCGAGAGGTCGCATCCGGCGGCCGCCCGCAGGTCGCTCCACGCCTGCCGCAGCCGGATGCGGGCGGTGGCGAGGGCCGCCTCGGCCTCGGTGTAGTCACGCTGCACTTCGTTCAGCCGGGTCAGCGGCTCCTTCCCGGCGGCGAAGCCCGCCTGGATCAGACGCCGGTTCTCGCCCGCGGTGTGGAGGCTCTGGCGTTGCAGTTGGATGCGCGTCTGGGCGTCCTGCAGGTCGATGATCGCGCGGCGGACCTCGGACTCCACCGCCAGCTTGCGCTGCCGCAGTGTGGCTTGTCCCTCGGTGCGGGCGGCCTCCGCCGCCGCCAGCAGCGCCTGCCGCCGTCCTCCGGTGTACAACTCCCAGCGCACCTCGAAGCCCGCCGCCGACGACTGGTCATCGTCGCGGTAGCGCAGACTGGAGATGCGGTCGAACCCCCAGGACGCACTGGCCTGCACCGTGGGACCGAACAGACTGCGGGTTGCCCGCACGTCCTGGTCCAGCCCGCGCAGCAACTCGTGCAACTGCTGCACATCCGGCCGGTCCGCCAGCGCCCGCCCCAGCCATGCCCCCGGGGCGGGTGTGCTCAACTCCGCTTCCGTCTCCGGCGTCAGGGGCGACAGGTTCATCCCCGGCGGCAGCTCGACTCCGTCCAGGCCCATAAGCTCCGCCAGCACCACTCGCCCGGCAGCGCGCGCGCCCGCGGCGGCCGCCACCTGCGTCTGCGCCGCCAGCATGCGCACCTTGAAGTTGTTTACGTCCGCTGAGGTGGCGCGCCCGGCCTCGTGCAGCTTCTCGGTCAGTTCCAGTTGCTCGCGGCTGAACGTCTCATCCGCTTGCGCGATGCGCCACCGCTCCTGTGCGAGTTGCACCTGGAAGTACGCGGTATCCACGGCGTGCACGATCAACCGCCGCGCGTCGGCCACCGCGTACTGCGAGGCCCGCCGGGCGTAGCGCGACGCCAGCAGGCGCGCGTCCCGCGCGAAGCCGTCATACACCGTCCAGGACAGGGTCAGACCCGTGGCATGCTCGGCGAAGGAATTGGTCTCTCCCTGCGTGTACTTGCTGCCGAACAGCGACCCGCGCACGGCGTTGAGCAGCGTCGTCAAGGCGAACCCGCTGGAATCGGTCACGTCGGCCGGCACCGCCGGCGCCATTTGCAGGGCCGTGCTCAGCCGGTTGCGGCTGGCGGGGGTGTGGAACGTGCGCGTGGAGTTGTGGGAGGCGGCCACCACCGGCAGGTAGTACGAGCGCGCCTGCTCGACCCGCGCGCGGGCGGCCTCCAGGCGCGCCGCGGCCGCGTGCAGATCGGGATTCTCCCGCAACGCGATCCGCCGGGCCGCCTCCTGGGTAAGGATGCCGTCCGCGGGCCACAGCGCCGTTGCCCCGGTGCCGCCAGGCGCGACCTCCGGGTTGCCGGCCGTGACGTTACCGCCTGTCCCGGTCGAGTGAGGCTCGCGTGCCCCGGCGTTCATTCCTGCGGTCTCGGGTGGGGACTTAGCCGCTGTTCCTGCGGGCACCGGGCGTGACCACCAGCCCGGCGGCGCCGACGTGTCACGCGGCGGGCACCCGCCCAGCCAGACACCCAGCACCAGGATCGCCCCGCCTCCCGCTTGCGTCCACGTTGGTGTCATCCGCAGTCTCCGCCGCTCGCCGCCGGTCAGCTTGGAGGGGATGCCTTCGTCGCGGGAAGCGCCACCGCGGCCGCCTCGGCCGCGGCGCGGACACGCTCCCGGTACGCTTCCTCCACCCACTCGGCGTCGGGGAACCGTCCGCCCGCCCACAACCAGCGCGCCCACCGTCGCGCGTCGTTCACCATGAGGTACACGGCCGGCACCAGGAACAGCGTGACCGCCGTGGCAAACGCCAACCCGAAGGACATCGAGATCGCCAGTGGAATCAGCGACTGGGCCTGGCTGCTGCGCGCGCACAGCAAGGGCAGCAGGCCGCCGATGGTTGTTACCGTGGTGAGGACCACCGCGCGGAACCGTGCCTCGCCCGCGGCGTACACCGCCTCCGCCACCGTCCGCCCGTCCCGCACGGACGTATTGATGTAATCCAGCAGCACCAGGGCATCGTTGACCGCCACGCCGCACAACGCCACGATGCCGAAGACGCTCATGATCGTCAGGTCGTACCCCAGCACCAGGTGCCCGACCACCGCCCCGACCATCCCGACCGGAATGGTGAGCATCACCACCACCGGCTGGACATAGGAGCGCAGCATACCGCCCATGATGGCATACATGGCCACCATGGCCACCCAGAAGCCCCGACTGAGGCTGGCCAGCGATTCATTGATGTGGTGTCGCGTGCCCCCGAAGACGTACTTCATGCCCGGGTATTCAGCGACCACCTGGGGAAGGAGCTGGGCCTCCAGCGCCGCGGCGATGCCCTCCGCGTTGGCGCGCTCCTCATCGACGTCGGCCAGCACCCGCACTCGCCGCAACGTCTCCTGGTGCTGAATGGTGGCGTGCCCGCGTGCCCAGCGCACGTCCACCGCCTCCGCGAAGGGAATCTCCGTACCGCGGCTGGTGCGAAAGACCTTCCGCTCCAGCTCGGCCACGGAGTAACGTTCCTGCTCCGGGTAGCGCACCCGGACGACCACCTCCTCCTGGGCCCGGTGCAGCTTGACGGCCTCGCCGCCGAAGAAGCCCTGGCGGAGCTGGACGGCCACGTCCTCCAGCGTCAGCCCCAGCGCCCGGGCCGCCGGCTTGAGGTCCACCTGCAGCTCCCGCTTGCCGGGGACGAGGTCGAGGTTGACGTCGTTGACTCCGGCGAAGCCGCGCAGGTGCTCGGCAATCCGTTCGCCCGCTTCCTCCAACTCCTGCAGGTTGTCGCCCAGGAGACGGATCTCAATGGGGTGCTCATCCTGCGGCGTGAGCTGATGGCGCGCGATGGCGAAGAAGACGGCGTCGTGGATCTCGCCGATGCCCGCCCGCCAACGGCGGATCACCTCCTCCACGTCCACCCGCCGGTGCTGCGCCGGCATAAGCTCCACCTTCACTTCGCACACGTTGTCGCCGCGCACCGGGATGTACTCCATAAACTCGCCCGCGCTGGAGTACACCTGTCGCACCAGCGGTCCCGGCGCCGCCGGGCGCAACTGCGGATCGTCGTTCAACCGCCACGCCGCCCGTTCGATCCGCTCGATCAGGGCATGGGTGGCCGTGGCCGGCGTTCCTTCCGGCAGACGCACCCGCGCCCGCACCACGTCGCAATCCTCTTTCGGCAACAACACAAACGGCAGCCGCCCGCTGAACACCAGCGCCCCGGCCACCAGCACACAGGCCGCCGCCGCGGCGGCCGCCACCCCGCGATAATGCAGCGCCAGCCGATAGACCGGCCGGTACACGCCCGTGATGAACGCCCCAATCCGGGTCTCGATCGCCTCACGTACGCGGCGGGCAGGCCTCGGCGCCGCGGCCGGTGCCAACTCCCGCCGACCGCACAGGTGGGACGGCAGCGTCCCGAACGCCTCCACGCAGGAAGCGATAATGGCCGCAATCACCACCACGGGCAGCGCGAACACGAACTTGCCCATCACGCCGGAGACGAACAGCAGCGGCACAAACGCCACGATGGTCGTTACCGACGAGGCCACCACAGGCAGGGCGACTCGCCGGGTCCCGTCAATCGACGCCAGTTCGGGATGCACTCCTCGACGGCGCAATTGAAAGATGCTCTCCGCGATCACGATCGCGTCGTCCACGATCATCCCCGACGCCAGCAGCAGGCCGAACAGCGTGATCATGTTGAGCGTCTGACCGCAGGCGTGCGTGATGATCAGCGCGCCGCTGAATGCCACGGGGATGCCCCAGGCAACCCAGAAGGCCAGCCGCACCTCCAGGAACAACCACAGCAGCAGGAACACCAGCGCGAACCCCTGGAGACCGTTGACGACGAGCAGGTCCAGGCGCTCCACCACTTCGCGCGACGTATCGCCCCAGATCGCCAGTTCCACCCCGCGCGGCACGCTGGCGCGGCGTTGGTCAACGTACTGCCGCACCGTCTGGGCGATGCGCAGGGTGTCCTGCCCCGGCGACTTGAAGACGCTGAGCACGACGGCCGGGTGACCGTTGAAACGCCCGCGCACCGCCGACTCCGCGAACCCGTCCCGTACCGTGGCGATCTGGCCCAGGCGAATCAGCGCCTCCGGCCGATCGAGGACGACAAGTTCCTCATAGTCGGCCGCCGTCAGGCGCTGGCCCTTCACCCGCAGCGTCAGGTCCTCGCCGGCCGTCTTCAACGTCCCCGCCGGCAGGTCCAGGCTGCTGCGTGATACCGCCGCCATCACCTGCGTAAACGACAGGTTGTACGCGCGCAGCGCCTGCTCCGACACCTCCACGATGATCTCGTCGTCACGCAGGCCGGATAGCGTGATCTGCCCGGCCGACGCCAGCGTCCGCAGGTCGTTCTTGATCTCCAGCGCGAATTGCTTGAGCGTCCGTTCCGGCAGGTCGCCGAACACGGCCAGGCTGAGGACCTCCGACCGGAAGATGCTCTCGTACACGACCGGCGGCTCCATCTGGGCGGGGAACGTCGTCACCAGGCCGATCCGGTCCTTGATCTCCTGCATGATGTCCCTGACGTCACGCCGCCCCGGTCGCACTCCGCACCACACGTTGGCAAACCCCTCGTGCGCCACGCTGGTCAGCTCGTAGATGCCCTCCACGTCCGCGATGGCCTCCTCCAACGGGGCACACACGCTGCGCTCCACGTCCTCGGGGCTGGCGCCGGGGTAGACGGCGTCAATGCCGATGATGTCGAGCGAGAAGTGCGGGTACGTCTCTCGCTGCATGGCGCGCGTGGCCGCATAGCCCCCCACCAACATGCAAACCATCAGCAGGTTGGCCAGCACGGGGCTGCGTACCCCGACAGCGATGATGGAGCGGACCAGTCCCATCCTAGATCACCGTGGCTGCATCCCTTTTTGATCGCTGGTCGTGTGGTTGAAGAGGGTACGATCGGGGAACTGACGCCGCAGGGCACCCCATCCGGCCTGCCCGCTCAGCGCGTCGGCCCCAGCCCCGTCTGGGCGCCCAGGAGAAGTGCAGCGCGCAGCGGCGGGTCCGCGCCGATGACCTCGGGATGAACCCCGTCGCCCCCCAGGCCGGTCGGCAACCCCGGCCACGCCAGGTCGCACGCACCGGGCCCCTGCCTCGGCACGGCCCATGCCGTCAAGACGCCCTGCCTGACCGTCACATCTCCAGGGCGAAGGCGCAGCGGCATCCCGACCACCGGCTTCGTCAGGGGAGACACGATGACCTGCTCGCCGGCCCGCAACTCACAAACCTCATCGCCGGGCCTGCCTGAGTAGTCCACCAGCACGCATCCCGGCAGCGAGCGGAGCACCGGCACCAGGCGGCGACCGAGTCGTCCTGCGCCGGCCTCGCCCGCCCCCTCGTCCGGCTCAAACACGTACACCCACTGGTTCTCATGGACGGCCAGACGCGGCACCAGCAGCGCGCCCGCCAGCGTACGCCCCGGCAATTCCGCCCGGCAGAACATGCCGATCGTCAGCGACGCTCGGGGCTCCTCGGCGCTACCCACCGGATTGCCCGCCAGATCGGCGTGCCTCACCTCCACGACCATCCGGGCGGTGCGCGTGGCCTCATCCACCCGCTCAAAGCGGCTGACGTACCCCCGCCACTCGTAGTCCACGCCCAGCAACGTCGAACGCACCACCACCTGTGCCTCGGACCGGTCCGGCGCCCCGGCCAGCGCGTCCGGATGGGCGTCCTGCGCCAGCCAGCGCAGCTCCCGCGGGTCGATGCCGACGGAAAGGTCAAAAGCCGCGAGGCTCGTCAGCCGAGCGATGGAGAAGAAAGCGGTGACAACCTGCGAAAGGTAAGCCCCGGCCGCTTCCACCCGCGCGTCGAACGGACAATAGATGCGCGTGTGCGAGAGCTCAACGCGAGCCTGTTCCAGACGGGCCTCGGCCACGTCCAGAAGCGCCTGCGTTTCTGCCCGCAGGTGCGGGATCATGTCCCGCCGGCTGCACAACTCCGCCAACACGTCCCGTTGCTGCAGCAACCGCTGCTCGTCGGCGGCCACCTGCTGGGTTGTGTAGAGATTCTCATCCTTGACGCTGAGGGCTCTGGTGGTTTCGTACTCTTCCTCGAGCAGCTTCACCAGCCGCTCGGCATTGGCAATCCGCCTTTCCAGGTGACCTTCGTCCACATCGAAGCGGGCGAGCACGGACTGCAGCCGCCGCCGCTCCGCATCTGCCTGACGGACCTGCGAGGCGTATAGCGTCGAGTCGATTTCGAAGAGCAACTCGCCCTGGGGGATCACCCTGCCCGGCGCCAGGGAGTTGTGCACTTGCACGATCCGGCCGCTGACCTGCGGAATCACGTCGACTTGGTGTTGGGGACTGACGGTGCCGTACCCGACCACCGGAAACGAATGCTCCGCCGGCAGGACCTGTACGGCCGCCACGGCTGGGGGCAACGGGCTGGCCGCGCGACGCTGGGGGGCAGGCCGAGCCACCAGGAGTCCGATGCCCACGCCTGTACCCACCAGCATGCACACGCCCGCCAGCAGCGCATGCAGGCGATGCCTCATCTGCTCGGTGTACGTACTAGTGCTCGGTTGTTCCGCCAATTTCACGACCAGCCGTGTCTGCGCCGAGCCCCGCGCCTCAGTGCCTGGCGCATCGGAGTGCGTCATGCCTTCACGGGCGATCCTCGCCCGAGCCGAAACTTCTCTCCCCTCAGGGCAGCCACGCGGCCTGAGCCGCCAGAGCATAGGGGGAGCCCCTCGTGCTGACTCAGGTACTTCACGCCCCCTGCTTACGGGCTGCCCGCGCCCGTCTCATTGCCCGAAGCGGAGAATTGTGCGGCCTGCGTCAGGACCTGTCAACCGCATACCGCGACCACCTAGCCTGTCGGTCCGCCCATCCCGAGGGGCACTTGGCGCATTGGCGCCACCGCCGCCCATCGGCTCGGTCGCCTGCCCGTGGCCACATCTTTCGGCTCCACAAGCAGTTGAACGATTTTCGGTGACTAGCGCGTTTCCAATGAGCGTTTATAGGATACCTAAATGAATTACTCAACACCTCACTGGGTAAAATGGGCATAATACATCAAGCACGCTAGCGGAGCTGGCCCGTGCCAATACTGGCGGTAGGGTTCGGGTATCCGGTGTCCTGGCAATGCGGGGGCGTGGCGGGTCTTGCGGGTGAGCATGGAGGCGCGGGGCTTGTCAGGTCGGTTTCGGGTCGGTACGAAGCGACGCCATGACCAGGATTCTCTATGCAGCCGCTGGGGAGGGCCTGGGACACGCCACCCGAGCACACAGCGTCGCGCTGGGTTTGATGGCCCGCGGGCACGAGGTTCGGTTTGTTGCCAGTCACCAGTGCTTTGACTACCTGACCGAGGCGTTTCCGGGTCGTGTGGATTCTATCCTGGGGTTGCGGTTCAGTTACGGCCGGCGGGGCATCCGCCCGGTACGGACCGCTTGCGACAACGCCGTCCGGGTTCTGCGCGAGTTCGGGCCGGCCAGCGTACGGATTCGGGAGGTGCTGCGGAGCTTCCGCCCGGCGTGGGTGATCACGGACTTCGAGCCGTTTACCGCCTTCTGGTGCACCCGCGTGGGCATTCCCTTCGTGAGCCTCGACAACCAGCACCTGCTCACGCATGGCGTGCTTGACCTGCCGCCGGGTTTGTGGTTCGACCGCTGCACCGCGTACCTGACGGTCCGCCTCTACCTGGTCGGGGCCCGGCGCTACTTCATCACGACGTTCATCGACGCGCCCGTGCGCTACCAGCCGACGACGCTGCTGCCGCCGATCCTGCGACCGGCGGTGTACGGACACCAGGCCACGGAGGGTGGGTTCGTGCTCGTCTACAAGAGCGGCAGGAACCTCTTGGCGGAAACGGTCGAGGCGATGGAGCGTTTCGACCGCTTGCCGATCGTGGCCTATGGGTTCGAGCGCAGCGGGCAGCAGGGGCACATCACCTACAAGCCGCCGAGCATTGACGGGTTTGTGCGGGACCTGGCCGCCTGCGCCGGCGTGGTGGCGTCCGCGGGCCACAGCCTGCTGTCGGAGTGCTTCCACTTCGGCAAGCCGATGCTGGTCACGCCGATCGCCGGGCAATACGAGCAATTCGTGAACGCGCACTACGTGGAGAAGCTCGGTGCGGGGCGGTCGGTAGCGTGTCCGACGGCGGAGGTTCTGGAGGTGTTTGTAGAGTCGCTGGACGGGCATCGCGCGGCGATGCGGTCGCACCGTCCGCAGGGGCTGGACGTCGTGCTCGACGCCCTGGAGCGGGAGATGCGGTGATGCCCCGTCTGGCGGACGCCGCGCGGCGAGCACCCTGGTACACCGGGGTGGGCGAGTCCACGCCGCCCTCGAGCCGCGGTCTTTGCCCGCGCGGTGCTGCGCCACCCTGAGTGACGCACGGTTGCGGACGGTCGTTTACCGCTCGACAGCAAGCGGGCACCACGTCCGCACGCCAGGTTGCCGATCAGGGCTGGCTGGACCTGACCGTCTGGAGGATGAGTTCGCACTGCCTGCCCGTGAGGCGCGCCGGATTTCGCTTGATCGGACACTGCGGTATTCTCTACGATGGTGTGCTGCTGCCGGTACGCTCTTATCGGCGCCGATCCCCGCTGCGGCAGGGGAGGATCCCGAGCGGAGTGTCCGCGGTTTGTGTCCGAGCGCGGCGGGCACGGTCGGCCCTCGCAGTTACCGGTACCTGCCGGCGGAGCGGGGCGCGGTCCCCGGGGCAGGACGAGCGGCGTTGTGGGCGCGGTCTATCGGGCCACGCGTGCAGCGGATGGTGGAATGGACTTCCGGTCCGCTTCTGCCGACGAAACGAGCAAGAGTTGCCTGTCCAGGTGCGGTTGGTCGAGGTCTGCGGCGTGCGCCTGCGCGCCGGGTGCGGTCTGCAGAGAGCAGACGCGCCGGCCGCCCATCTGGGCAGCAGCCGGATTAAGGAGTCACGGGCGATGAGCAACACGAGTGTGCGTGGGGCGCTGGTGGCGGTGGTGGCTATGACGACGGTGGGACTGGTGGGCGGCTGCGGTAGCGGGGGCGGCTTCGCCAAGACTGCTTCCCTGGAGTTGCTGGATGGGACGATCATCGAGGCGCCGATGAGCGGCGGGGCACCGTCCCTGGCCAACTCCGAGTGGATGTTCTACCGGCGCAACGCGGACGGTACCCCGGGGGCGCCGCTGGTCCGCGTGCCCTTCGGTCCGGATGGGAACCTGATCAGTTTTGAGGACAACACCCTGGCCGTCGACGTCTTCGGCGAGACGATCATCCTCGACGGCGAGCGCCACGACACGAGCACGGACGGCGTCAGCTACGCGGCCGCCACCTACGGCGCGGAGGGTGCGTCCGGGCTGGGCTTCCAGGTGCAGGTCTTCGCCTACTACAGTTCGTTCCAGGTGGCGGAGGGTGAGGCTTCTCTCATTGCCGAGTACGTCGACGCGGACACGTTGGTGGGCACGTTCTACTTCCGCACGGAGGTGAGCGATTTGGCCGCCAACTACGTAGGCACCGGCGCCAACCAGGAGGACGAGTTCGAGGTCATCGCCCTGCGCGTGGGGTGAGTGGGGCACGCGTGACCAGTGGGTGTCGGCGCGGATAAACGCGCCACCCGCCGGGGTCAACACGCCAAGCGCTGACACCGCAGGGGCGACGCTGCGTGCGTAAGCGGGCGGTGGTCGTGCCGCGCCCGAAGAGAACCGCGCAAACGGGATGCCGGCAGGGTGGCATGCCCAAGCCGAAGGCGCCGGCATGCGGTTGCGGAGGGGAGTGTCGGGCACGTGAGAGAGCATGGCGGCGCTGCGCTTGGCCATGCCACCCGCGGGGATTGGCTGATTTCCGCGTCCCGTGGAGCTGTTGGGTCCGCCTTGACCGGCGGGGCGTCGCCTTTATACTGCGCTCATGTCGCGCTTTTCCTGCGGCCATGTTGCCCGTCGGTTCGGCTGTCTGGTGATGGTGGGGGTTGCGGCGGGGGGCTGCGCCGGCAGTAAGTGGTGGCCGTTGTCGGCGTGGGCGCCGAAGCGCGCGCCCGCGACCGAGGCGTCCGCTTCCGACCTGCTCGATCCTACGTTCCTGAAATCAGACCGCGGCTCGTCGGTGCCGCTCGAACTGGTGCAGCTCGAGTTTGACGTACTGCGCGCGGAGTTCCCCCTCGAGGGTGTCCGCCACGCCGCGAAGCTGTGGAACCACGTGGATGAGCTGCGCTACGACACGCAACTCGGGGCGCTGCTGGCCCGGAATGGCCTGCGGATCGGGGCCGCCCCCGCCGGCGCGTGGCCGGCGTTGCGGGCGGTGTTCACGGCCGGCCGGGCCCGCGTGCAACAGACTCAGCAGGTGGTGCAGGCCCCGGCGCCGCTGACCATCGATCTGGCCACCCTGCCGGAACCACAGACGATCTTCACCTTCGACCGCGAGGGGCGCATGGCCGGTAAGACCTACCCCGCAGGGACCAAGCTCGTTCACCTGGGCTACGTGGTGCACCCCGAGTTGGACGGTTGCACTGACGTCAGCATCGCGCTGGAGATCAGGGAACCTGCGGTGCCGGGCGGGTGGCAGCCGGGCGAGGACCTGATGGCGGACCAGCCCCGCGGGCCCAGCCACGTGTTTCCCGCGCTGAACGTGGTGCTGACGTTGCGGCCCGAGGAGTTCCTGCTAATCGGCCCCAGCGCCACGGGTCCGCAGGCCAATGAGTACGTTCTCGGGGAGCGCTTCTTCACGGAGGCTCGCGGCGGCGAACGCTTCGAGACGGTCCTGTGCGTCGCCCCGCGGGTGTTTCGCCCGGCGGCCAACCCGCGGACCGGCAAGGGCGGACGACCATGATGAGCGGCATCCTGGAAGCCGATCTCGACCGCTTCTATCGCCTGCTCTGCGAGCACGCCGGGGTGGCGCTCATCGGCACGAACCCCGAGCTGCGCATCCGCATCTGGAACGTGGCGGCCGCCCGCATGTTCGGTGCCGCGGCGGAGCGGATGCTGGGCACGGCGGCGATCTCCGTGGTGCCGCAGGAGCGGCGCGAACAAGCGCGGCAACTGCTGCAGCGGGCACTGGAGGCCGGGGAGAGCGGGGAGCTGGAGTTCCAATACCGCGATTCCCAGGGTGCCCGGCGGGAACTGTCCGGCACGACCACGCCGATCGTCTCCGAGACGGGCATGCCCATCGGCGTGGCCATTTGTGTCCGCGACATCACCAACCGCATCCGGCTCGCCGACCAGTTGCACGAGAGCGGCAAGATGGCCGCGCTGGGCCAGATGGCCGGCGCCTTCGCGCATCACTTCAACAACATCCTCGGCGGCATCATCACCAGCGTCGATTTCGCGGAGGCCAGCGACAGCCCGCTTACCAAGAGTCGCATCCTCGAGCAGGTCAGCCGCTCGCTGACGCGGGCGACGGGCCTGCTGAGTTCGCTGCTGGCCTTCGCCGAGGGCGATCAGCGCGACGAGGACCTCAGCGACTTCACGGAGATCATCAACGGCCTGGCGGACCAGTTCGACGCGGTGGCGCGCAAGAACGGCATTGACCTGGTGGTGGACCTGCCACGGCTGCCCGTGCTGGCGGTGCCGCGCATTCAGGTGATGACCATCCTGCGCAACGTGGTCCAGAACGCCATCGACGCCATGCCCGACGGCGGAACCCTGCTCATCAGGGTGGTACAGGAGGCCGAGTGGATCGTAACCCGCGTTACCGACACGGGCTGCGGGGTGGCCGAGGCTGACCTGCCGCGCATCTTTGAGCCCTTCTGGAGCCGCAAGACAATCGGCCCGCCGGGCAGCGGCACGCCCGCCCTCGGGCTGGGTCTGGCGGTGGCCCACGGCCTGCTGCAAATGATCGGGGGCACGATCGCCGCCACGTCCGAGGTGGGGCGCGGCTCCTGTTTCGAGATTCGTATTCCCGCGGACGCCGCCAACCGGATCCCCGCCCCGCCAGTGGGTTGAGCCGTTCTCTCTCCTCTCCGAGCGCGCCTCCCAGCGCATCAGGGTCGCCGAGAAGGATCACGCCCTGGGGAAGCCGGCAGGGTATGCCCGCGATGCTTCACCTTGATATTCTGCCGCACCCGATGGGTTTCGCCGGTCGGACGCCGCGACAAACGGGACTACGCGCGAGCTCGGGGCTTGCCAAGGCGATCCTCCCTGGTCATCCTCTTGCGTGCAGACGCGTTCCTTTCCGCCACGGCCGGGCTCTGCGCAAGCGGTCGTCGGCAGACAAGGAACGTTTCCCATTGGGCGGAATCCTTCCATCCCCCAAGTTGTGGAACGGCGTTCGGTGGCACTCCGCCGGGCGCCTGGTTTGCCCGCTGCGTGGGGCAGTCCAGGCACGCAGTTGTAGAGGGGAGGCAAGCGGCGTCGGGCACTGGCAGCCCGGCCCGGAGGGCACCCGGTCTTGACTTGGGGTCGCGGATGAGCACTTCAGGTGAACCAACTCCCCCCCAGAAGGGTCGCAAGGTCCGGGCAGACCTGCGCCGCAACCGGCTGCAGCCCGGTCGCCGACGCGACTGGACGCAGCGTGCCCTAGCCGCCGAAGACCACGAACTGGACACCCGCAGCACCGAGAGCGTGTCGGCCAAGGGAGACCTGTCGCGGCGGCGCACGATCACCGTGCGTGATCGGGCCGCGGCCCTGGCGGCCGGGCTGCACCTCGGGACCGTGGTGGCGATGCGCGGGCTGTACGCGGACGTGGACGACGGAACGGACCACTGGCCCTGCACGATTCGCCGGCTGCTGCGCACGCGCCTGATAGCCGAACGGCAGCCCATCACAGTTGGGGATCGCGTGTACTTCCGGCCGCGAGTCGAGGCGGGCCAGGCGGAAAGCCGCACGGGCGTCATTGAAGATGTCGAGCCGCGTCACAGCCAGCTCTGCCGCCGCACCGATCGGCGCGTGCACGCGATTGTGGCCAACGTGGACCAGGTGCTGATCGTCACCTCGGCCGCCCTGCCTGATCCCAAGCCGCATCTGATCGACCGGTACATCGTGGCCACGCTGGCCGGAGGGATGACGCCCGTCATCTGCCTCAACAAGGTGGACCTGGATGCCGAGGGCGTGACCCGAACGCTGCTGGAGGTGTATCAGCAACTGGAGTATCCGACCTTGTGCACCTCGGTGGTGACCGGCGAGGGCATCGACGCGCTGCGCGGGATTCTGCACGACAAGGCCAGCGTGGTGGCCGGGCAGAGCGGGGTGGGGAAGAGTTCGCTGCTGAACGCCGTGCAGCCCGGCCTGAAGCTGAAGGTCGGCGACATCATCGAGCAGACGCAGAAGGGGCGGCACACGACGGTGACGGCCACGCTGCTGACGCTGGACGGGGGCGGCTACGTGGTGGACACGCCGGGCGTGCGTTCGTTCGATCTGTCGTTGCTGAATCCCCACGAGCTGGAGGTGTACTTCGCCGAGTTTGTGCCCCTGGTGCCCGCCTGCAAGTTCCCCGACTGCAGCCATACCCACGAGATCGGCTGCGCGGTGAAGGACGCCGTGGAGGCCGGCCGGATCAATCCACAACGCTACGAGAGCTACATCGGACTGTTCGCCGAAAGCGGCGGAGCGACCGGGGACTCGTGACGGCGCGCCCGGCACCCTGCGCCCCTGACAAGAACGTACAACGTTCGGCTTGACATGCTACTATGCGCGTAGTACTATGGCCATAGTTAACACTCCGGAAGGTGATGACATGGGCGAGACGCTACCTCATATCACGTCTGCGGAACTGAAGATTTTAAAGATACTATGGAGTGACGGCCCCCAGACGGTCCGTCAGGTCAGGGACGCGCTGGCTAGCGAGGGAGGGGAGCCACCGGCCTACACCACGGTAATGACCCTGATGAAGCAGATGGCGGAGAAGGGGACGCTGCGTGTGGACCGGCAGGCGCCGTCGTACGTGTACACAGCCGCGGTCCACCGCGAGCGCGTGTTGCGGCAGCGGCTGACGCAGTTTCTGCACACGGTGTTTGACGGGCAGGCGGCGGATCTGGTGCTGCACCTCGTCGAGGCCGCCGAGCTGAAGCCCGAGGATCTGCGTCGCATCGAATCCAAGATCGAGCAACAGGAGCGGGTGGAGCGGCGGAAACCAGCGAGCCCGCGGCAACAACGACGGTAGTCCGAAATGAGCCACTTCCTCACGGCGTTTGATCCCGGCGAAGTTGCAGCACGGGTGCTGCTGTGGCTGGCCCAGGGGCTGATCTACGGTTCGATCCTGGGTGGGCTGACCTGGATGGGCATCCGCCTGCTCGGCGCGCGACTGCGGCCGGGCATGGCGGTCGTGTTGTGGACCATCGTGTTGGTCAAGTTCGTCTGGCCCGTGGGGCCTGCGAGTCGGTTTTCGCTGGACAGTTGGCGAACCAGTCTGGCGACCCGGGCCGGCGGCAGCGCCGGCGCGGTCGACCTGGGCGGTTGGTTGGGAGGCTCGTTACTGTCGGACGAGGACGAACTGCCGATGGGCAACACCCACCCCGTACCGCCTGCGGGGGGGTGGCGACCCTGGGCGACCGGCCTGGGCGGAGTGTATGCCCTGGGCGTGGCTGGCATTCTGGCGACGCGGTTGCGGCGCTTCCGTCGCTTCCGGGCGAGGTGCTGGCAGTTACCCGAGGCGCCGCTGGCGTTGTATCCGCTGCTGGGCGCGCTCTGCCAGCGTCTGGGGATTCGCCGCCTGCCGGCCGTGCGGGTGGCGACCGACCTTCCCGCGCCGTTCGTGCTGGGGGTGTTTCGTCCGCTGTTGGTCTTGTCCGCTCGGCAGCTTTCGCGGCCGGCGGAGTTGGAAACGCTGATGGTTCACGAGCTCGCCCATTTCCGGCGGGGCGACCTGCTCGTGCGTTGCCTGCAATGGACGGCCGGAACGCTGTGGTTTTTCTGGCCACCGGTGGCGTGGGTAAACCGACGCCTCGATGCCGCCCGCGAGCTTGCCTGTGACTACTGGGCCCTTCGTCACGGCAGGCTGACCGCCAGCGAGTACGCGCGCTGTCTGCTGGAGGTGGTGCGTTGGGCGGGAGCGCGGCGTCCGGTCTACGCGGTGGCGAGCATGGCCACGGCCTGCACCAACATCGAAAGGAGAATCGACATGGTTTTGACGTTCGCTCCTCTTACTTCTCGTCGACCGGGCCGCATCCTGCTGGCCGGTGCCCTGCTGGTGGCGTGGGGTGCGTTCACCCTGGCCGGCGCGGCGCGTGCGGAGGAGGCCAAGAAGGTAATCAAAGCGAAGGGGGAGGCTTCCGCGACCGTGGAACAGGCGCAGAAGCACGTGCAATTCGTGGTCCAGCGGATGGCCGGCTACGCGGGGATCGACGTGGACAAGGACGGCGACACCTCCCGACCGGAGCGTACCGCGTTCGTGATCGCGGTGGTCCAGAGCATGCCGGAGCGCGCGTTGGCGCAGTACCCGGTGATGGACAAGAACTCCGACGGCAAGCTGGACTTCCACGAGGTGTACGGGTTCGTCCGCGGCTGGTTCCACCTGGACAAGTCCGAGCGGAAGGCGGCCGAGGCGATGCAGAACGCGGAAGCACTGCCCGAGCCCCAGCGCACGGAGGAGATGCAGCTTATCAAGAAGGAGGCGGGGGAAGCGTATTGGGCCAGCATGGCTGAGGTGTTCAGCGCCTACGAGTGGCTGCTGGACGCGATGCCCCAGGAGCCCTCAGCGGAGGATGTGGCTGAGGTAAAAGAGCAAGTTGACCAGTACGAGGTGGAGCTGGTGGCCAAGCTGAAACAGAAGATCGGTGAAGCCGACGCGGCCGGCGACGCCGTGACGGTACGGGCACTGAAGAGCAAGCTCGGGTCGTTGCTGCCGCCCAAGGAGGAGGAACTGAAGAAGGTCAAGGAAAAGAAGGACTAGATCAGACCACGCCAAGGGGAAACCGGGAGGGTGGCATGCCCAAGCCGAAGGCGCCGGCATGTGGTTGTGGAGGGGAGCGTCGGGCACGTGAGCAAGCGTGGCGGCGCTACGCTTGGCCATGCCACCCCAGGCGGTCGCTCGGTTTCCCTGTCCAGTGGAGCTACTTGGAAACCCGTCGGAAACCCTGGTTTCCCGAGGGGAGAGGCGTTGTGTGAAGGTGCCACGCCCTCTACCGCGGGCGAAGGTGGACAGAGGGTTGTGCATCAGCGCCTGCTTGCCCGCGACGATTGTCGCGGGTAAGCAGGCCGCGTTGTACCGGGGGCACGCCGAAGGCGGGCGCGCCAACGGCTACCGGCCTGGGGATTCGGCTGCTGCTTCACGGTTGCGGTTCGGATCGCCGGCGCGGAATCGCGCCCGGTGCTTCACGGGCGTCGGGCGCGGCCGGCTCCAGGAGGGCCAGGTATTCGCGGTTGCCGCCGTGCCCCAGCAGCGGGCTGGGGAGCGTTCCCTGCACCGACCAGCCCAGCGTCTTGACCGCGTGCAGGACGGAGCCGAGAACCTCTTCGGCCGCGTCCGGGGTCAGCACGCCACCTCGTAACCGCTCAGGCGGGGCCTCGTAGTGCGGCTTAATCAGCGTGATGACGTGCCCGCCCGGTTTCAGCAGGGTGGCCACGCGCGGCAGGACCTTCGCTTGCGGGGTCCAGCCCACGTCGATGGTGACCAGGTCCACCGGTTCGGGCAGTTCGACGTGCATGGCGTTGGTGCGTTCGAGGACGACGACGCGGGGGTCCTTGCGGAGCTTCCAGGCGAGCACGCCGTAGGCCGTGTCGACCGAGAAGACGCGCGCGGCGCCGTGTTGCCGGAGACAGTCAACGAAGCCGCCGACGTGGCTGCCCAAGTCGGCGCACACCTTGCCGGTCACGTCCAGCCCGAAGTGCCGCAAGGCCGCGTCGAGCTTCTCGCCGCCCCGGGAGACGAACGGTCTGCCTTCGGGATTGGACATGGGGTGTGGTCCCGCGCGGGCGGAGAGCCTCACGCGGCCGGGAAACCTGACGCGGCCGTCAACCCAGGGCCCCGCCGGCAGACGCCGGAGGCTCCCCTTCTTCCGCTAGGCGTGCCACTCCGCCGGCCGGCGTCATTATCGAGAACGCTGGTGCCGTGACAACGTGGGGGGCGCGAAAGCGGCGGCCGCTGAGCACTGTCCGAATAGGACTACGCGAATGGGAAGCTGGGAGGTGCCATGCTCAAGCCGAAGGCGCCGGCATGCTGGTGCAGACGGTAGCGTTGGGCACGTGGGAGCGCATGGCGGCGCTGCGCTTGGCCATGCCACCCTGGCCTCGCTGTCGATGATCGTGCCGTGTGGAGCTGTTTGGTCTTGGCATGGGGGAGCACGAGGTGGCCTGGGGTTTCCGGAGCGGGGAAGGCGACGTACACTCCAGTCATGGCAACACAGGGCATAGGACGGCTGGTGGGGATCGAAGCGGTTGGGCTCCGGCGGCGACGGGTGTTGGCGGGGGGCTTGTTGCTGGCGTTGGGACTGGCGGGCGGCGTGGGCGGTTGTCAGCGCGATACGCGCTTGGCCGGGCGGAAGCTGCATGGAGCGCAGGTGCGGACGGTAACCCATTACGGCATCACGCTCGACCAACAGGCGTCGCCGCAACAGGTGGCGTTCGTGGCGCTGCGGGCGATTCGGGACGACGTGCTGGCGGAGAATCAGGCGGCGCGCGACGCGGCCCTGGAGCGCCAGTTCGACGTCTGCGCGGGACACCGCATCCTGGAGAGCAACGTGCGCCGGCTGCGGCCGGAGGAGCACCTGTACGACGTGGTGTCGCATTGGGCGCCTACCGTGGCACACTACGCCCGCGGTTTCGAGACGGACTGGGATAAGGCGCAGGTGCGCCTCGTACTGCGTCAGCCGCCGGACCCAGGGAAACCGGAGAGCGCCCGCTGCGCCGTGCTGATGGAGGTGACGGACGCGACGGGCGGGCCGACGGCGTCGGCGGTGCTCGTGGTGCATCTGGCGAAGGACGACGGCTACTGGCGGGTGACACACCTGGGATTCGAGCGTGGTCGGCGGACGATTGCGGCCGCGGCGGCGGGGGCGGCCATTCCGGCACCGGGGCTGCCTGAGCCCGGCGGGACGGTACCCGGTGGGTCGGGAGCGTCGGGGCGCCCCTGATCCGCGCGGGGGCCTTGAACGAGGCGATGCGTTTCACCTCTCACGTCGGCCACGGGGGGGGCGACGTTGCGTTGCGTCGGCTGCGGGGGGCGAGGCTGCTCCTGCGTCGGCCACGGGGTGCCGATGCCACGGGGTGCTGCCCGAAGGACGGGCGCGGGCTTTGCGGGGCGGCTGCGGGCGGGTAGAATGAGCGGTCGCGGTCCCGCGAGAGTGCCTGCCTGCGCAGCTTATGGAACCCCGTACGATCACCATCAAAGGCGCCCGCGAGCACAACCTCAAGGAGGTGGCGCTCACGCTGCCGCGCAACCGGCTGATCTGCTTCACCGGCATCTCGGGCAGCGGCAAGAGCAGCCTGGCGTTCGACACGCTGTTCGCCGAGGGTCAGCGGCGGTACATGGAGTCGCTCAGCTCCTACGCCCGCCAGTTCCTCACTCAGTTGAGCAAACCGGATGTCGATCAGATCACGGGCTTGAGCCCCTCCATCTCGATCCAGCAGAAGACCGCCGGCTGGAACCCGCGCAGCACCGTGGGGACGATCACGCAGGTCTACGACTACCTCCGCGTGCTCTTCGCCCGCGTCGGCAAGCAGCACTGCCCGGAGTGCGGCCAGCTCATTCGGGCCCAGACGCGCGAGCAGATCATCGCCCGGATCAGCGAACTGCCCGAGGGGACGAAGTTCTCCCTCCTGGCTCCGGTGGTGCGCGGCCAGAAGGGCGAGCACCTCGATCTCTTCGATGACCTGCGGCGGGACGGCTATGCCCGGGCGCGCGTCGACGGGCGGCTTATCTCGCTCAACGAGCCGCCGAAGCTGGTGCGGAACCAGCGGCACGATATCGAGGTCGTTGTGGATCGCCTGACGCGCAGCGCCACCGGCCGGGCCCGGCTGGCGGAGGCCGTCGAGCAGGCGCTGCGGCTGGGCAAAGGCACCTTGATCGTGCAGCAAAGTGGAGAGCCGGCAGGCGAGGCACCATCGGGTCCGACGCCGTCTGTGGAGGGGCGCTCGGAGCGGGCCGCGCGACGCCCAAAGGCTGGGGCGGAGATGCGCGATCTGCTGCTGTCCTCGGACTATGCCTGCCCGGATTGCGGCCTGAGCTTCGAGCCGCCCTCCCCGCAGCTTCTGAGCTTCAACTCGCCGGTGGGGATGTGCATTGCCTGTGAAGGACTCGGGGACAATCTGGATTTCGATCCGGACCTATTGGTGCCGGACCCCAGTAAGTCGCTGCTGGAGCTGGCCGTCGCTCCGCTGCACCGGCACATCGGCCGGTGGCGCAAGCACATCTACCAGGGCGTCGCGGATTACGTGGGGTTCGACCTGCGGGCGCCGTGGGGCAAGCTGCCGGCCCGGGCGAAGCGGGCGCTGCTGGATGGCCTGGGCGAGACGAAGGTGCCGTTCAAGTGGCGCAACCGCTGGGGCACGTGGTGCCACGACGAGGAGTTCCCGGGCATCGTCGCGGAACTCAAGGCCCGCTACGGGCGGACGCAGTCGGCCGAGGTGCGGGCGTACTATGAGAAGTTCATGCGGCGGGGTCGTTGCCCGGATTGCGAGGGCACCCGGCTCAACCCGCAGGCGCGGGCGGTGCGCCTGGGCGGGCGGAGCCTGCCTGAAGTGTGCGGCCTGTGTATCTCGGACGCCCGGGCGTTCTTCGAGGAGCTCTCGTTAACGGAAACGGAGCAACAGATTGCCCGGCTGGTGCTCAAGGAGGTTCGTGGCCGGCTGAAGTTCCTCGAAGACGTCGGCCTGCACTACCTGACACTGGACCGGGCGGCGCCGACGCTGGCGGGCGGCGAGGCGCAGCGCATCCGCCTCGCCAGCCAGATCGGGGCGGGGCTGGTCGGCGTGCTGTACATTCTTGATGAGCCGTCGATCGGCCTGCATCCGCGCGACAATCAGCGACTGTTGGATTCACTGTGCCGGTTGCGCGATCAGGGCAATACGGTGATTGTCGTCGAGCACGACGAGCAGACGATGCGAGTAGCGGACCAGATTGTGGATTTCGGTCCCGGTCCGGGCCTCTACGGCGGCGAGGTCGTGGCGCAGGGCACTCTGGAGCAGGTCGCCCGCGCGCGCCGGTCGATCACGGGACGATACCTGCGCGGAGCGGAACGGATCGAAGTGCCGGCCCAGCGTCGCCCGGTGCCGCCGCCGCCCGCGACGGTAGCGGCTCATCGAACGGCGCGTACGCGGCAGACCACCCGCAGAAAGAGCAAACATGGAAACGCCGATTGATCCTGAGACACTCGAGCGAGGTTTGCGCCTGCGAAGAATGACGAGCGAGTTCCTGCGTGGGATGACGCCGCAGGAACGGGACCGCGTGCTGCAGACTCACATGGCCGAGGCGCGCGGCCCGGCGGGCAACGCCCGGGTGCTGTGCGCAATGACGGACTTGCTCATTCGGAGCCGGCGCGCCCTGCGCCAACAGGAGACAGGTCATGGCGGATGAGGAACTGATCGAACTGCTGACGATTGCGACTGACGCCCTGACACACGAAGGGATCGAGTACGCGATCACCGGCTCGTTTGCCAGCGGCCTGTGGGGCGAACCCCATACTTCACACCATGTCGACCTACTGGTACGCATGACACCGGAACAGGCAGCGGCGCTGGCCCGCAAGCTCCCCCCCCGCCTGTATCGCAGCGAAGAGGCATTGGTGCAGGCGGCCCGTGTTCACGCCATGGCCGATCTGATCGACGCTAAGACCACGCTGAAGCTCGACTTGTCAGCCTGGGGGTTCGGTGAGTATCAGGACGAGGTCTTTCGGCGGCGCGTCCCCCTGCGGCTCGGTCCCGACAGTCCAGAGTTTCTTCTCGCCAGTCCCGAGGATGTCATTCTGATGAAGTTGGTCTGGCGAAAGGACACCGGCTCTCGCAAGCAGTGGGCGGATGCCCTGGGTGTGGTTCGCGTGCAGCGGGTGCGCCTTGACTGGAAGTACCTTTTCCAGCAGGCACGGGTGCTCGGTGTCGAGGCCGATTTGACCGCGCTGCGCGACGAAGGCGGTATATAGGAGCAGGAACGCTGATCATGCAGCGCCGCACGGGAAGGAAGTCCAGCGCGTCAGGCCCCCGATGCAGCAGCAACGCCGAGCTGCAGTGGCTCACCGTCGTCGGGGCGGCCCATAACAACCTGCGCGGTATCGACGTGCGCATTCCGCTCGGGCGCTTTGTGGGTGTTACCGGCGTTTCGGGATCAGGTAAGAGTTCGCTGGTCAACGACATTCTGTATCAGGCCCTGGCGCGGGACCTGAACGGAGTGACGGATGCGCAGCCGGGCAAGTACGAGCGCATCGACGGAACCGAGCATCTCGATAAGGTCATCGACATCGACCAGTCGCCCATCGGGCGGACGCCGCGGTCCAACCCGGCCACGTACATCAAGGTGTTCGACCTGATCCGGGCATTGTACGCGAAGTTGCCGGACGCGAAGGTGCGCGGGTACCGGCCGGGGCGGTTCAGCTTCAACGTCAAGACCGGCTCGCCCGGCGGCGGACGTTGCGAGGCGTGCGAGGGCAACGGCGCCAACAAGCTCGACATGGACTTCCTGGCCGACGTGTGGGCGACCTGCCCCGTCTGCGGCGGTGCCCGCTTCAGCCGGGAGACGCTCCAAGTCCGCTACAAGGGCAAGAGCATTGCCGACGTGCTGCGGATGGAAATCGAGGAGGCGCTCAAGCACTTCGGTAACGTGCCGGCGATTGCCGCGATGCTGCACCGGCTGCACGAGGTCGGTCTGGGCTATCTCGAACTGGGACAACCATCGACCACACTCTCCGGCGGCGAGGCCCAGCGCATCAAGCTCGCCCGCGAACTGGTCAAGAAGTCTACCGGCCGCACTCTGTATTTGCTCGATGAGCCGACCACCGGCCTGCACTTCCACGACATCAAGCGGCTGCTCAAGGTATTGCACGGGTTCGTGGACGCCGGCAACACTGTCGTTGTGATCGAACATAATCTCGACGTGGTCAAGACGGCCGACTGGGTAATCGACTTAGGTCCCGAGGGCGGCGCCGGCGGCGGGGGCATCGTGGCCGAGGGCACGCCCGAGCAGATAGCCGCCTGTCCGGGAAGCTATACCGGCGCAGCGCTGCGCGAAGTGCTCTCCAGCTCTACCGCGGTCGCCCGGCTGGCCGCAACCGCGCCGCCCCGGCAGGATGAGGCACCCCCTCCGCCTGCGCGCGTGGCGACCGCCGGTGCGATCGTCTCGTGCGCGCTACCCGAGGAGCCGCCGGCCGCCCTGCGCCGCGGTAATGGCCCCCGCGCTCGCAAGGGCAATGGGCGGCGAGACGAAATCACCGTCGTCGGTGCCCGACAGCACAATCTCAAGAACGTCTCCGTGTCGATCCCGCGCGGCAGGATGACCGTCTGCTCCGGCGTCAGCGGCAGCGGTAAGACGAGCTTTGCGCTGGATACTGTGTATACGGAAGGCCAGCGGCGCTATGTGGAGTCCCTCAGCGCCTATGCCCGGCAGTTCCTCGGGCGTTTGCAGCCGCCGGAAGTGGATCACATCGACGGCCTGGCGCCGGCCATCAGCATCGAGCAGAAGACGGCCGGCGGCTCGCCGCGCTCCACGGTGGGCACAGTAACCGAAGTATACGACTACCTGCGCGTGCTCTGGGCACGCATCGGGCAGGCGTACTGCCCGGTGTGTCAGGTTCCGATCGGTGCCCAATCCAGCGAGGAGATCGTCGAGCGTGTGCTCGGCCTCGGTGAGGGACGACGCGTGCTGCTGCTGGCGCCGCTGGAACGCGCCGCCGGCGAGACCTACGAGCGACTCTTCGCCCGCTATCGCGCGAGTGGCTACGCGCGCGTGCGGGTCGATGGCGTGCTCCATGCGCTCGACAAGCCCATCGACGTCGACCCGCGCCGCGAGCACCGCATCGCCCTGGTGATCGACCGCGTGCTCATCCGGGCCGAGCGCGTCTCGCGTCTCACCGACAGCGTGGAACAGGCCCTGGCCGTCGGGAACGGCGTGCTGCTGGTCGAATCCGCAGAGGAAGCCGACGAGCCGCCCGGCGCGAGCGCCCCGGCTTCATCTGCCGGCAGCGCCGCCTCCCGCGCGGGCCGCGCCCAACCGTTGCGTTTCTCGCAGCACCACTCCTGCGACCGCTGCGGCCGGGGCTATGAGGAACTGACGCCGCACCACTTTTCGTTCAACAGCCGCGTCGGCTGGTGCGACGCGTGCGAAGGGATCGGCATGCAGCTCGGCGCCAATCCCGCGGCCATTATCGTCAATCCCCAACGCTCGATTCTGGACGGCGCCGTGGGCGGCTGGGGCAAGCTGCATGCGGGCTCACTGTTGTACGTGCTGGCGTCGGCCGTCGCCGATCACCTTGGGTTCGACGCCCAGCGGCCGTGGAACTCGATACCGGAGCCGCTACGGCTGCGCTTCCTGCAGGGCGGCGGCGACGAATGGATCAATCTGCCCGCACCGCCGGTGAGCGCGGACCGGCCTGGAGTCCCCAACGCAGCCCGCTTGCCGGCCGGGGAGGGCTCCGCCGCCAGCCGAGTCGCCGTGGCATCCCCCCTCACCCTGCCCTCTCCCCCAGGGGGGAGAGGGGTTGTGAAGCAGCCCTCTGACGGCGCACCGAGTCAATGGCCCACGGGGCTGCGCGTCCGCTGGCGCGGTTTCCTGCCGGCTTTGAATCGGGCGAGCCGGTCAAGCTGGCAGTATCGCAAGCGCCTCGAAGCGCTCGTGACAGACGTACCGTGTGAAGCGTGCGGCGGTAGCCGGCTGCGGGCCGATGCCTCGGCCGTGCGCGTGCAGGGCAAGACGCTGCGCGACGTGTGCAATTGGCCGCTCGGCGAGACGCTACCCTGGTTTGAGTCGTTGCGTCTGGACGCCCGGCAGCGCAAGCTGGCCGGCGAACTGCTCCCCGAGATCATCAGTCGCCTGCGTTTTCTGGTCGAAGTGGGCCTGGATTACGTGACGCTGCATCGCACGGCCGACACGCTCGCCGGCGGGGAGGCGCAGCGTATCCGCCTGGCCGCCCAGTTGGGTACGGGTCTTACCGGCGTGCTCTATGTGCTCGATGAACCAACCATCGGCCTGCACCCGCGTGACAACGCCCGCCTCATCCGCGCGCTGCATCGCCTGCGTGATCTGGGCAATACGCTGCTGGTGGTTGAGCACGACCGCGAGGTGATCGACAGTGCCGATGACGTGCTTGATTTCGGCCCGGGCGCCGGGCGGCTGGGCGGCACCATCACCGCCCAGGCGGCCCCGCGCAAGCTGCGTGGTGAAAGCGCCTCGCTCACCGGGCGGTACCTGGCCGGCAAAGAGGCCATACCCATTCCGGCCCCCCGCCGCGCGCCGGGCGAGCGCTGGCTGACCATCAAGGGTGCCCGCGAGCACAATCTGAAGAGTATCGACGCGGCGTTTCCCCTGGGCCTGTTCACCTGCGTCACCGGCGTGTCCGGCAGTGGGAAAAGTTCGCTGGTCTCTGACATTCTCTATCCTGCCCTGGCCGTCAGGCTGCACCATGCCCGGCTGACCATCGGCGCCCACGACGAGATCGACGGCCGCAAGCACATCGACAAGGTCGTGAACGTCGACCAGAGCCCCCTAGGGTCCACGCCGATGAGCAACCCGGCCACCTACACGGGCATGTTCGACCTCATCCGCAAGCTTCTCGCGCGTCTGCCGTTAAGCATGCAGCGTGGTTATATGCCCGGCCGGTTCAGTTTTCTGCGTGCCGGCGGGCGCTGTGAGGCGTGCAGCGGCATGGGAAAACAGTGCATCGAGATGCACTTCCTGCCCGACGTGTGGGTCACCTGCGAGGAGTGCAAGGGCAGTCGCTACGTACCGGAAACCCTCGAGGTGCGCTATCACGGCAAGTCCATCGCCGACGTCTTGCAGATGACGGTAACGGAGGCGCTCGCGCTGTTTGACAGGGTGCCGCGCATCCGCCGCTGGCTCCAGACGCTCAGCGACGTGGGGTTGGATTACATACAGCTCGGGCAATCTGCGACGACGCTGTCCGGCGGCGAGGCACAACGCGTGAAGCTGGCAGCCGAGCTGGGCCGGCCGTCAACCGGCAGAACTCTGTACATTCTGGATGAGCCGACCACGGGTCTGCACTTCGACGATCTGAAGAAACTGCTGGCCGTGCTGCACCGGCTGGTCGATGCGGGCAACACGTGTATCTGTATTGAGCACAACCTGGACGTGATCAAGACGGCCGACTGGGTGGTTGATCTGGGCCCGGAGGGCGGCGACGCGGGCGGCCAAGTGGTGGTGGCCGGGCCGCCGGAGCTGATCGCGCAGACGGCCGGCTCGCACACCGGCCTGGCGTTGCGGGACGTGCTGGCTGCGGCGCCCGTCGAGGCGCGCAAGAAGCACCATCCCCCGGCGCGGCGCGCGGCCCTGCAGCAGGCCCGCGCCGATCTGGGCCGCATACTGGCGAGGATGCAGGAGGCATGACGCGACTGCTTGCCAACGAAGCGTGTGGCATGGCCAAGGCGAGCGCAGCTCGGCGCCGCCATGCGGCTCGACGCCGGTATGCATGCTGGCGCTCGCCTGGGGCGAGCTTGGGCATGCCACCCAGTGGGTGTTGCGCCGCGGTCCTTGTCCCCCTGCTTCGGGCGGTGAGCGCGCCGAGGATGCAGGAAGCATGACACGCCTGGTGCCCAACCGGTTTCTCTTTGACTTTGAGTTCCCCTTGCGCTACTGCCCCGCGCCGCCGCCGATCGACGGCGACGTGTGCAAGTGGACCGACGAGCAGCGCGTGCCCGCACTCGGCGTGCTCGACGGGCAGCCGGCGTTTGCGGATATCTGGGTCTGCTGGCATGAGTCCGGGCTCTACCTGGCCTGCCGCGTTACGGACAAACGCAAGCGCCTGCGTTGCGAGCCGCGCAGCCCCGCCAGCGGTGACGGCCTGCAAGTCTGCACCGACATGCGCGATGCGCGCAACGTGAAACGGGCGACGCGCCACTGCCAGCAGTTCTACTTTCTCCCGGCCGGTGGTGGCAAAACCGGCAGGGAGCCGCTGGCCGGGACTGTTAAGTTCGCCCTGGCGCGCGAAGATGCCCCGCCTGTAGCCGCCCAGCGCCTGGTCGTGGCCGCCCGCCTGCAAACCGGCGGGTATTCGCTCGAAGCCCACATTCCGGCCGACTGTTTGAACGGCTTTGATCCGCACGAACACCCGCGCATCGGCTTCCACTATATGTTGGCCGACGATGACCACGGCCAGCAATACCTCACGGTGGGCAACGACCTGAACTGGGCGGTCGATCCGTCCACGTGGGCCGCGGCCGTGCTGACCCGGTGACCGGCCGCGGCTCGCGCACTCACTGCACAGGACCAGGAAAAACGCAAGCTCAGGGTGGCATGCCCAAGTCCCGACGCGTCGGGACGCCGGCATGTTGCTCCGCCACTCCCACACGCCGCTTGGAGGGCATGGTCCCGGCGTACCGAGGTGGCGGAGCAACAGGGGAACGCGCCCAGATGGCGCAGGCTTCTCGCCGGTGGGCGCCCTCAGCTTACTCCCTGGAACACCTCCTCCACCCGGCCATCGGCATCAAGCCATATATAGAACACCATGTCCGCGCCGAGGTAGATCAGCACCTTGGCCGTGATGGGACGCTTTCGTCGCCCGTAGCCCTCGATGTAATAGTCCGCCGGGGCACCGTCGCGCTCATACTGCTTGTTCGGTTCCCCCAACAGCTCCACTACGCGAGCCTCTGTGTCGCCGATGTGCACTTGAGCCCAGCGTGCCTTCGTGGGGGCTCGCAAGTTTTGCAGGCTGACCGCCACCACGATGAACATCAGGCACACAACCGCAACGAACGCACCCCATGCGTACCATGCTCGCCGAACTTTTACCATAGCGCCCGTGCCTCGCAACCCAAGTCCCACCGGTCAGGGAACCGCACGTCCCTGGCCCGCAATCGTCAGAACGAGTTCCTCGACCGCAGGCAGCGTGAAGCGAACGTCAAGGTGCCTGCGCCGCAGCCGCGCCGGCACCCCTCCGCACAGGGGCAGCCCCTCGTCGAGAACTGCGCCGGAGAGCACCGTTTGAATCAAGTATGGATAACAGTCGGCAGGCGGCGCCTGCATGTCCCACCACCTGGCATCCGCGCTCGTGGACGGGCCGAAGTACTGCATCGTGAGGCAGCGCGGCTCGGCCGCCACTCGGAACCTGATCTGCGACATGCCGTCCAGTCTCGCCTGGCTGACGACGGCCGCGAGGAGCGCACGCGCCCGCACGGCCGAGGTCCTCGGATCCTGCCCACCCGCGGCCCAACAGATCTCCACCTCGCCCGGTACGTCGATAAGCTCAAGCATTGTCTACGCCCTCGGGTACGCACGGCCATCCGGGCGCCGGCTCTGCTGCCGCGATTGTCAACTCAGACACGCAGCGGGGCAAGATGATCCCGCCAGCCGCCGCGCCCAAGCCCACGTATTTCGGGCGGACCAACGAGAACGTCACTGCTTCCGTCGCTTCGCGCGGCGCCCACGCCGCAGGACCACCGGCTCGTGCCCGTGCCGCGCGGCCTCTAACCCGACGCGACACCACTCGCCAGCCCCCAGCACAAACCAGACTCCCAGGACGATGTCGAAGATGCCTCGTACCACGCCTCCGCCGACCCCGAACATCCTGAGCACACCGCCAATAACATACTGCCAGGCTATCATAACAATGAACATGGCGCACACGGCCACGACGGACCACGACAGTAGCCGAGGCACTCGAGGTACAAACAATGCCCTGCACGCCCGACACCGCCGGGGCCGCCGCAGAATGAGCGTATGGGCCGGCAACTCCCGGTTCCGCGCCCGCCGAACGTTCGCACTGCCGCACTCCGGGCATACCAATGTTCCTTTCCCGGGCGTTACCGCACGCGCTTCTGCGTCGGGCCGCTTTCCCTTTATCCGCATCTCCGGCCGGTCGTCTCCGAAGTACAAGCGGACCTCGGCGTTGTCGGGGAGTATGGCCGTGAGCGCGATCTCACGGGATCGGTGACGCACGTGCAACACACCCTCGCCGGGCGGCTTCGGGCACCCGACTCGGCGACGCAAGTCCGCCAGCACCTGGGCGGCAAAACACCCCGGCGCGGGATACAGCTCAAAATAGTCGAATCCGTCAGAACCCTCGCGACGGCGATATTGTACCAACCGGATGCAATCGTCCTCGGCGTCGTGGAACACATTCATCGCCACGGCCCGGTCGCTGATTACCTGCAGCAGGATCAGTTGCAGAAAGAGGAGCGTCATCTCCGGCGGCGTGGGTACCGGAGGGGCATTGACCTCCAGCTTATCCATAGAGATCCCTGGCTCATCGAGGTCAATGCAGAGGTCCGTTTGGTGGTTGTCAGCCCGTTCGGAGTCGGTCATGAACGTCCTCGCCGTCGCAATGGGCCCAACTCATCCTGTTTCACCCAGGCCGCCGCTCCAACGGGGCGACGCCGGACCAGGTACGCTCGCACCTCAGGTGAGCCCATCTTTTCCGAACCTGCCCTCCCAGCGGATATGGCATCCGGGACAGTCATAGGCGTAGGGATTGGATCCCTCCACGAACACAAGTCTCGCCCCACACCGAGGGCACCGCACCCGCCCACGGCGGGTCGTAACTCACACGATGCACAGCAGGCACGCCATGCCGAGCCAGTTCAGGTAACTGCGCCCTGCGTCAGTGAGCAAACGTATCACAAGGCAGACCAGCGCCACGCCGCCCGCCGAGTAGATGACTACTCCGCGCCATGGTTCCCGCAGTTCCTCACGCCGCGGCTCAGTCGGCGCGGGCTTCTCCTCGTTGTCCATGGTGCACGTCCTCCACCTGACACGAGTCGTCGCGGTGAGAGCAGTGTCGCTCTTTGCTACCTCCGTCGCAAGGGCGGGCGGTCATCCGTGAAGTAAATGACCAGATCGTCCGGCGTATCCTGCACACAGGCCGCCCGGCGCCGGGTGCCCTGGTACACGTAGCGAAACACGCCCCGTTTCGCACCCGGCAACATGCCTGCCAGAGCCCGGATGCCTCTCGTGATCGCCCGATGGACACAGGGCGCGGGCGGCACGAGTTCCGTCCAGCCCGGCCGCCCGCTGCCTTCAGCGTCGAGAACGCGGATCAACACCCGCATGGACTCGTCCTGCCGGTCCCACATGACATGGTACCCCGTCGCGCCGGACTCCAGGGCAAACCTCACATAGGGGGCAAGGAAGGCCAGGAACACCTGCGGCTCGAGCTTCACCGGCCGCGTCTCGTCGACATCCGGATCGTCGGCGGCCGTGTCCCACTCGAACTCCTGCTCCCGCACCCACGCGGCATCCAGGTCCACTTCGCTCTTCCAGAGCCGGAGGTACTCGAGCATGCGTTGCGTCTCCGCCGCGTGCCAATCGCAGGCACCTGCTCCCGCCCGTCCGTGGCCCGAGTATACACCGCGGAGCCACGGAGAGCACAGAGAAGACTGAGTACTGAGCATCCATCCTTCCTCTCCGTGGTCTCAGTGCCTCCGTGGTGCAATAGACCGAACAGCTCCAGCCGCGGCCACTGCCCGACCGCCCCGAACGGCGACACCATCCCTCTCCCCTTGGGAGAGGGCAGGGTGAGGGCGCATCCGGCGGCGACCCCACCCCGCGTGTGAGACGCCGGTCACCGCCCGGCCGTTCGGTGCTACCCCTCGCTCTGGTTGGGCTGCCGTTGCTTCTAGCGCTCGCTCTTTGCAAACGCAGTGCCACACTCCGGGCAGCGCGGACTCGGAAGACCGCGCAGATCATACCCGCAACGTGCGCACTGACCGGGGCCATACACAGGCCAATACCGCACGTGGGCCCACACCACACTACAGAGGATCAGGCCCGAGACTGCAAAGAGGCAAAGCCCGGTCACTGGCGCGGCGGCAAGTGCAACGACCAGGGCAGACCTCACCTGTCCTCGGAAGACGCACACTAGGTTCACACACCCAACTGCGACCCAGGAGGCTGACGCGGTACCTGTTGTACGTATGACGAGCTTGTAGCTACGCAACGGCCATGCGCTGGCGGCGAGACCGGCAAGGTACACCAGGAGAAGCACTGCTGACCAGATCGGCCACGCGCGGCCCAGCCAACGCCATGCGACCGGCGACAGCAGCACTCCGCCAAGGGAAACGACGAACCCCCAGCCGCTGGCCGCTACGCAGCGATGACCAGCAAGAAAAGCAGACACGCCTCGCAGAGCCCGCAGCGCCTTCGGCCCTCCGTCCCCCTCGGCCCCATCGCGGTCGTCCCAGCGCAACTGGCGGCGTTCCGCTTCGCGCTGAATCACCGGAAACACGCCGGCTTCAAGGCTGTCGGCGTTGCGCAGCGCCCGGACAACCTCGGAGTCAGGGGCTGTTCGCCATGCTTGCTCCAGGCGGGCTAGGTCGCCGCGGCTCACTTGTCAGCCTCCGCACCCGGCTTATCGTCACTCGGCGGCGGCAACAGGCGTTCCCAGCGATCCAGTATGAGGTCGAAGCGTCGCGCCTGTTGTTCCCACTTGTCCAGCAGAGCGGCATAGCGCCTGTCGTGCTCCTCCCCTCTCTTGATTGCCTCGTCAGCGGCGTCGAGCTGCCTTTGATATGCCTCATTCTGCTGCTGGATCACCATGAGTTAACGCTCATCCTCGGCGCCTCCAGGTCGTAATGGTACTCCGTCGTGAGCACCTGCCCCTGCCCGTCCGTGGTCGTCTTGACGGTGCGGTTGCCCACCTGGTCGTAGGCGTAGACGTGGTGGTAGTCGGTGAGCATGCCGCCCTGCCGCGTCCGCCACTCGGAAAGCAGCCGCCCGCGGTCGTCATAGCCGAACGCCGTGGTGCCCACCACCCCGCCGGCGTCGGATTCCACCCTCACCCCTACCCCTCTCCCTGCGAGGGAGAGGGGTCACCCACCGCCGCCGGTGTTGCCGTTGTAGCCACCGCCACCCCCATGGGGTTGGTCAAACGCCTACACCGTCTAAACCCCTCGCCCCCTTTGGGGGAGAGGGCAGGGTGAGGGGGTCGGCGCGACGCCCTCATGCCCCGGGCGCCGCTCAATCTCCGCCACCCGCCCGGCCACGTCGTAGGTGTACTGCGTGGTGGGCCCGTTGCCCAACGTGACCGTGTGCACGCGGTTGTCGTCGTAGTACGTGTACGTGGCCGTCATGACGGGGTCACCCTGCTGCGGTCCCCGCCGATAATACTCCACCCGCCCGGCCAAGTCCAGCCGGACGGAGGTCACCAGCCCATCCGGCCCCGTGCGGGTATACTCCCCCGCGGCATCGTTGTAGGCGTAGGTAAACGTGCGCCCTACGCTCGCCCCGAGGTCACGCGTAAGCCCGGGCGTACAGGCCGCGCAGGCAAGTTCCCTACAGACGCGCGTGCGGGACCGCAAGTACGTGGAGGACGGGGCTCCGTCAGAAGGCGTCGCTTCGTCCCGGCAAATCAGATGCGCCGCGATTCTCAGTCTTGGCTAGCGCCCGCCTGCAGCTTTCGGCCTTCCTCCAGCAGGCTGCCACACTCGGGACAGCGGGTTTCGGAAGCGCGCACATCATAGCCGCAGGTGACACACAACTGATGTCCGTCTGCGTTGAGTCCCAACCTAAGATACCTAGTGAGCGCGTGGCGAAGAAACCACGCCCTGCCGAGACCTACCACCACACCCGCCAAACCCCAAAGCGACGCGCGAACGAGGACGTGCGCCTCACCGAACTGCGGGCGGGTGGTGCGTACCACCACCAGCGCGCACAGGACATACACCACCAACAACCCAGATCCTAACCCGAACCTGCGCCAACTGATTCCAGGCTGCAGGCTTGCCTGCCGCAGAGCCTCCTTCCTTGCCGCGAGGGTACCAAAGTGTCGCAGGTCAGGAAACAAGTGCAAGGCGCAGTACTGGGCCACATGCTCGCCCAGCAGGCCGCAGAAACCTGCCACCGCAGCGAAAACAAAGAACTCTCGGTCAAACATGCCAACTGCTCGTTCCCGCAGCGCCCGGGCGGATCAATGCGACTTTCCCCACAGGCTTATCTCGACTGCCCACGACTGCAGAGTACGCCGGGCGCTGGAGACGCGCCGCACACCTGGCTAGGTCCGGGCTGAGCCCCGCCGCGCGGGCGGCGGGCGTCTGTCCGATCTGCCTTCGCATACCCCGCACCCCAGATTGCCGTACCTCGGAGCGTAGGAGAAAAGCACTCCGCGCTCGCAAGTCGCTCAAGGAAACACCGTACTTCCCGCTTGCCTTCTGGCTTCGGCCCGTCCTCCGGTGCGTTTGCTACTCGATTTTTCGACGGCGACGCAGTCGCACCGTCGCGTTACAACTCCCGCCACCATTCTATAATCTTGTCAGAAGCACCCGTAGCCTTGTCCACAACCGCACCGCCGATCGTACTGCCTACCCATTTGAGGACGCTCCATATCTGCTTGTGATACCTCTCGACGAAACGAATGCCCCCGTACGCAGCGGCGTCCGCAAGGTAAACGACGTCTATCGCTGCGAGGTAAGCGACTGCGATAGCCCCAACAGCTACCCCCGTGAAGCACGCAGCCGTGAACATGATCTCCGCTTCTGTTCTGTCCACGAGCATCTGAGCTGCCTCTTCCGGCGATTTCCCCATAGCGCGAAGGCCGTTGTACTCCGCCTGCATCTGGAGTGCCCCGAGTGGGTAGGTCCCGTTCGGGTCCACGGCGCTGGTTGGTCTCACCCTGCCGTATGCATACACATTCAGTCCGCCGAAGATGCCGATCGGGTCGCGTTGGAGGAAGCGGCCTATCGAGGGGTCGTAGTAGCGGTGGCCGACGTGCAGGTACGGGAAGTCGGCTCCGCCTGCACCTTGGACATCGTCGGCTTGGTAGCCCCAGGCGCCCGCATACCCATACCGATGGTTGGCACCGCTGATGGGCTCGCCGAAGGCCGTGTAGACGGACTCAGTGCCGGGCGAAACCTCGCCGGCCGGGCCGCTCAGCAGTCGCGTCGTGCCGATCAGGTCGCCGTGGTAGTAGCTCGTCGAGGCGCCGCCGGCCCCCGCCCACGGGTCCACCGTCCCGATGCCCAGCTCGAACGAACGAAGGGGCGAGACGCTGCCGCCGCTCACCGTGTAGTCCCCGTAGGGCTCGTCACCGTCGTAGTCCGTCCAGGTGCTCGACAGCACCTGCGACGGATTGCCCGGGTTCAACGCCCGGTTCAGGTACCGCTCCCGGGCCCCATCATACCGGAACTCGCGGATGAACGTCACGGCGTACTGCGTCGGGGGCGACTGCCCGTCCCACTGCCACTTCTCACCCATCACATACGCCACGGCCTGGAGGTTCTGGGCGTACACGAACCGCTTCGCTTCGTACCATTCCGAACCCACGGCCTTCGTCACCACCCGCTCGATATTCCCCAGCGGGATGTCCGTCACGCCCGACCGCTTCGTCACGTAGTAATACCACGTCGTGGACACCAGTGCCCGCGGCGTCTGCAACTCGTCGAAAGTCTCGGCATACATCAGCCGGTTGTTGTTGCTGCCGTAGGTGGCCGGCGCCTCCACGTCGTAATGGTACTCCGTCGTGAGCACCTGCCCCTGCCCGTCGGTGGTCGTCTTGACGGTGCGGTTGCCCACCTGGTCGTAGGCGTAGACGTAGTGGTAGTCGGTGAGCATACCCCCGTCCCGCGTCCGCCACTCGGAAAGCAGCCGCCCGCGGTCGTCATAGGTGAAGGCCGTGGTGCCCACCACCCCGCCGGCGTCGGATTCCACCCTCACCCCTACCCCTCTCCCTGCAAGGGAGAGGGGTCACCCACCGCCGCCGGTGTTGCCGTTGTAGCCACCGCCACCCCCATGGGGTTGGTCAAACGCCTACACCGTCTAAACCCCTCGCCCCCTTTGGGGGAGAGGGCAGGGTGAGGGGGTCGGCGCGACGCCCTCATGCCCCGGGCGCCGCTCAATCTCCGCCACCCGCCCGGCCACGTCGTAGGTGTACTGCGTGGTGCCCCCGTTGCCCAGCGTGACCGTGTGCACGCGGTTGTCGTCGTAATACGTGTACGTGGCCGTCATGACGGGGTCACCCTGCACCGGACCCCGCCGATAATACTCCACCCGCCCGCCCACGTCCAGCCGGACGGAGGTCACCATCCCATCCGGCCCCGTCCGGCTATACTCCCCGGCGGCGTCGTTGTAGCTGTAGGTAAACGCGCGGGCCAGATTCGTCCCGGACTCGTCGGTCTGAGCAACTCCACACTGTACCGAAGCTGAGAGCCAACGGGTGGCATGGCCAAGCGCAGCGCCGCCATGCTTGTTTGTGGCAAGATGGTCAGTCGCCACAAGAGCATGCCGGCCTGCCTGTCGGCAGACAGGCACCTTCGGCTTGGGCATGCTACCCTGTCTGCCGGTGGCGTGGTTCCCTGTAGGCGCTCGGTGGTTCAGTCCGTTTGATCGCGTCCTCGTCGCGCTGCATTACGCGGCCAGGTGAAGAACGGTTTCTCCAGGCGCTCCCACAACCGTCGCAGTGCCTCAAGCGTGTACGCGGTCCCGCACTCGGGGCAATTGCCCGCGTCGGGGAGCCCTGTCAACAGATAGCCGCACTCCGGACACACGCGATACTCCGCCGCCCGGGCCTTCGCCGCAAACCGGCGTATGTCACGCCCCTGGTAGTATAGCCCGATCGGAAAGCTCAACTGCATGAACAGTGCAAACACAGCGGTGAGCCTGGGCGCGAATCTCCACGTGAGGACCAGGCCGACCACGGTCACAACGAGAATGCCGGCTGCCAGCAACAACCCCCGCTTACGCCGGCGCAGCCGCAGTGCCCGCGGCGTTTCGCCGAACCTGGCCGCGGTGACCGGCAGAGCGGTTAGATGTCCCCGCGAATCAGGACGCCTCATCCGACTTCGGCCTCCGCGGACTCGCGCGAAGATGCGATGCCTGCGCCGCGAAGCGCCGGTACCTGCGCGGGAGTTTCCAGCCGCACTCCGGGCAGACGCCGGAGACATTCCCTTGCAGGCAGTACCCACACCGGGCGCACCGGTCAAGCGGTGCCCGACACTCGCGAGAGCCGGCGTAAACACCCCCACACTTGAGGCACTTCCTCTTTAACGCCACGAGCGGCGGATCCCAGATGCCGTCAAGCCCAATCACTGCAAGCCCGACGAAGAACGCCGCGATGGCCAGGTCCACACAGAGACGAGCAGCGTTCTCGATACTCCGGACGACCCGCATGTGCGCCGCGGACCTGCAACGCGGGCATCTCGCCGGCGTGATCCCCAACCGGGAACGCCACGAACGTGCTTGCCAGTCCTCCACGATGCGTCCTCGCTCCGCGCCACCTCGTGGGCGCCGAGACCCCCAAACGCGGCACCCACCCGCCCCGGCGGGCTGCCTGTTCGCCCACGCTACTCGGACCGCCGGAGCGGGTCCAGTACGCCACGCGTTTCCCCACGGCCCGCCCTTCGCAAAAAGCACGCTTCCCGACGGCTCGACATCGCGCGTGCAAAGCCGTAGAATCCCGTCGAGCAGGCATTACATAGCTCCACGCAATGCGGAAATCGGACGACCGAGTTGGGTGGTATGGCCAAGTCCCGGCGCGCCGGGACCATGTTTTCGCTTGAGCGTGGCACTGGTTGCCGCCGCAGCATGCCGGCGCCTTCGGCTTGGGCATGCCACCCATCCGGTCTCCCAGTTGTGTGGTCTTGCTTCGCTGATATCAGCCGTGCAACGCATGGAGGTTGTTTCGATGAAGTCCTTTCGTCACGAGCTCTGGTTCGAGGTGCCGGCGCGGCGGGGGTTTATGAACATCACGGCCCCGGTCGAACAGGCCGTGCGCGACAGCGGCGTGCGCGAGGGGCTGTGCCTCGTCAACGCCATGCACATCACCGCCAGCGTGTTCATCAATGATGACGAGCCCGGCCTGCACGACGACTATGAACAGTGGCTCGAACGCCTCGCCCCGCACGCCCCGACGAGCAACTACCGCCACAACCTCACCGGTGAGGACAACGCCGACGCCCACTTGAAACGCCAGGTGATGGGCCGCGAGGTCATGGTGGCCATCACCGCCGGTCGGCTCGACTTCGGGCCCTGGGAGCAGATCTTCTACGGCGAGTTCGACGGCCGGCGCCGCAAACGGGTGCTCATCAAGATCATTGGCGAGTAAAGGCCCGTGCGCCGACCCCCCTCCCTCCCCGGGAGGGGTCGGCGAGGGTTGGGTCGGCGACCCGCTTTCAGCTATAAGCTATCAGCCATCACCTCTTGGTCGTCCGTTTTCAATCCTCTGCTCCGCGTCTGCTTTCCCGTGTGGGAGTGGTCACCGGTACCCCCTGCGCCGCTGCCCTTCTTCGTGCTCTTCGTGCTCTTCGTGGTGCAGCTCGGGAAGTCCGCGGCCCCGCGGCCCGCCCCCCCTCACCCTGCCCTCTCCCCCAAGGGGGCGAGGGGTTCTGAAACTGCTCGACGCCATGGGGAGACTGAGGGTCGGAAGGGGGTGGCATGGCCAAACGCAGCGCCGCCATGCCCGCTCCTGGGCGACCGGCCGGCCGGGTTGGACTTGCCCGAGCGGTCGGCCGCGGTATGCTCACCCCCATGCACAAGGCCCTGGCCCAGGAACTGCTCAACGAGCGCCTGCTGACGGAGACGGACACCGTCGTGGTCGGCGTCTCCGGCGGGGCGGATTCGACGGCCCTGCTGCACCTGCTGCTGGACCTCAACCTCCGGCTGGGCTGGCAGCTTAAGCTGCACGCCGCCCACCTGAACCACCGTCTGCGGGGCGCGGCCGCCGAGCAGGATGCCGCCTTCGTGCAGGCCGCCGCCGACCACCTCGCCCTGCCGTGCACCATCGAAATCCGTGACATTGCCCAGCTCGCCGAGCAGCAGGGCGGGGGCATTGAGGAAGTCGCCCGCGAGGAGCGGTACGCTTTCTTCGAGCGCGTCTGCACGCAGATCGGCGCGGCGGTGGTGGCCGTCGGTCACCACGCGGACGACAACACCGAGACCATTCTGCACCGCATCCTGCGGGGCACCGGCCTGCGCGGCCTGCGCGGTATTCACCGGGCGCGTCCGCTGCGGCCGGCAAGCCCGATCCGCGTCATCCGCCCGCTGCTGCGCTTTCCGCGGCGCCTGCTGCTGCAATACCTGGCCGACGCGGGCATCGCCTTCCGGGAGGACGAGACGAACCGCTCGACGGAGGCGATGCGCAACCGCATCCGCCACCTCGTCCTGCCGCTCATCGAGGAGCAGATCAACCCCCAGGCACGCGACGCCCTGCTGCGTCTGGCGGAGCAGGCGGGCTGGCACGAGGATTTTCTCCAGGAGACGGTGCGGCGCATCCTCGACAGTCTTATCCTGGTGCATACCGATCAACGCCTGATTCTCAGTGTTCCGGGTCTGGCGCGGCGCAGTCGCATCGTGCAGACCGAGCTGGTCCGCCAGTTCTACACCGCCTTCGGGCTGGGCGAGCAGAACCTGTCGTTTCATCACATCGTGTCGGTGCTCGATCTGATTGCGGACCCCACGAGCGGACGCCAGGCGCAGTTGCCCGGCGGCCTCCTGGTAGAGAAGCGTTACGATCAGTTGATCCTGGCCTTGCCCTCGGAGGAGCCGCGCGAGGTCGGAGCACCGGAGATCGAGTTGCGGGTACCCGGCCAGACGCACCTGCCGTTGCACGAGCTGGACCTGCACTGCGCGATCGAGCCGCCCCCGCCGGGCGGGATTCCGCGTCCTGTCCCGGGCACATTTGAAACGGAGGCGTACCTGGACTTCGCCGCGCTCCAACCCCCGCTGGTGTTGCGTTCCCGACGGCCGGGGGACCGCTTCTGGCCGCTGGGTGCGCCCGGTTCCAAGAAGGTCTCGGATTTCCTCATTGATGCCAAGGTGGAGCCGCAGGAGCGTGAGCGCGTGCTGCTGCTCTGCGATCACTTCGGGCCGGTATGGGTCATTGGCTACCGCATCGACGAGCGCGCCAAAGTCACCGGGCAGACCCAACAGGTGCTCCACCTGCGCGCGCATCGTCTGCCGACCGACTCACGACCCCTCTCCCCCCGGGGGGAGAGGGCGGGGTGACGGGGGGCAGGCCGCAGATGCCGGGACTGTCCGAATTGCACCACGAAGGGCACGAAGAGCACAAAGAGAGGCAGCGGTGGAGGGGGCACCGGTGACCACTCCCCCACGGGAAGGCAAGCGCGGAATTGATGACTGAGAACTGACGACTGACAACTGGTGACTGAAAGCTCCTGGCTTAGAGCTTATAGCTGATAGCCCACTCCGTGAGGCTCCGCGTGACCGGGCGTCAACCCCAACCCAGTTCCTCGCCTGGCGCCCCGGCGCGGGTGCCAAGGCGTTGGCTGCTTCTCATATTCCTTCTCGCTTTTTCCCTGCGTGCCGGCTGGGGCACCTGGCGCCTCGCCGGCTCAGATGACACCACGCGCCTGGAGTTCCCCGACGAGCAACAGTACTGGCTGATGGCACAGTCTCTGTATTCCGGCGACGGGCTCGTGGACGAACTCGGCTTCCGGGCAACGCGGATGCCGTTGTATCCCGCATTATTGGCGTTGTCGGCCGGATCGGCGCACGGCGTCATCTGGGCGAAGGCGTGGCATTGGGTGGTCGGAGCCCTGGCGGCTGCGCTGGCTATGTACCTGGCCGGCGCGATGTTCGACCGGCGCGTGGCGCTGGGGGCGGGTCTCTGGGTCGCGTGTGACCCATTCCTGGTGTTCTTCTCGTCGCTGCTGCTTACCGAAACCCTCAGCATCGCCCTGCTGCTCGCGCTGTGGATAGCAGCCTGGCCGATCTGGCGGGCGGCGGATGCCCGCGGCTCGTGGCCACGCTGGCTGGCAGTCGCCGCCCTGGCCGTCGCCTGCGTGTACGCGCGGGAATCGTCGGCGGGTCTGATCGGACTGCTGCTGGTCCTGCTCATCGGGCGTCATCGAGGACGCCGCCGCGTGGTGGCGGGCGCGGCCGGGGTAGCCGGCTTGGTCGTGCTGGCCCTGCTCCCCTGGGCGTGGCGCAACCAGCACGTCACCGGCGACTTCTGCTTCCTGACGCACCGCGGGGGCATCTCCCTGTACGACGGCGTCGGCCCCCAAGCCCGCGGCGACAGCGACCTCGGCGACATCAAGCAGATGCCGGCCGTCCAGGGCCTCAATGAAGTCGAGTGGAACCGCTACTTCCTGCGCGAGGCAAAGCGGGCGATGGCCGCCGACCCCGGCCGCATCGCACGCCTCGCTGTCGTCAAGTGGGCCCGCCTGTGGAACCCGATCCCCAACGTCGAGACGTACCAGTCCGCGGTCATTCGCCTGCTCGCCGCCGCCTGGACGCTTCCCACCTTCGCACTGGCGGCCGCGGCGGTTATCCTGCTGGGGTGCCGCCGGGACGGGCGCGGCGGCGGAGTCGTGCTCTGGCTCCTGCTGCCGGCGTTGTACGCGACGGCTTTGCACGCGTTGTTTGTCGGCAGCGTCCGCTACCGGCTGGGCGCAATGCCGATGCTGGAGGTCCTGGCCGCCTGGGCACTGGTGGAATTGTGGGGCCGCTGTTGTCGGCGGCTTCGTACCCATGACGTCTGAACCCGACCAACCCTTGCGCCGCCGACGTCGGTGGCGCGTCGTGGCGCTGCTCATCGTGGTCGGCATGCTGGCGGCCGGGCTGTGGCTGTACCTGCACCGCATCGACCCGGTGCGCATCGGCGCCGAAGCCACCCGGTACCTGCAACAGTACGTCAGCGGCGAAGTCCGCATTGACCACGCCTCCTTCTCCTGGCTGGGCGGCGTCAACCTCTACGACGTCGCCCTGTACGAGGCGTCGAAGAACGGGACGGCCGCAGTCGACAACGCGACGCGGGAGCCCGTGTTGTCATGCCGGCGGATTGAGCTGACGCATGACCCGCTGGCGCTGTTGTGGGGCGAGTGGCGCGTCCGCTCGGTCATCGCCCACGCGCCGCACGGCCTCATCGTTCGCCGGGCGCACGACCAGCGAACCAACCTGGCCGGGCTGCTCACCCCGCTCGAAGCTCCCACCCTCGGCGACCACGTGCCGACGCTGCCCACGGTCGAGCTGCGCGACGCCCGCTTCACCGTCGTCCGGCGCGTCGCCGACGAGGAACGCATCATCGACGACCTGCGGCTGACCGTTCGGGCGCGCTCGGCCTCACCCGGCTCGACGTTGTACGATATCGTCTGGCAGGAGTACGGGCCCCAGCCCGTCAGCGGCCACTCCCAGTGGGACCTCCGCAGCGGCGTCCTCCGCAACATCGACGGCGGCCTGCCCTGGATGTCCATCGAGTCCGTCATGTTCGCCATCGATGCCGGCTACGACGGCGCCGGAAGCTGGTGCGACCTGCTCGGCCTGGACGGGCGCGTCCGCGCCCGCGACTTCGTGTTGGGAAGCCCGGAGGCAGCCGAGCGCTCCGCCACCATCGTCCTCGAACGCGCCTCGATCTCGATCCCGATTGACCGCTCCGAGCGCTCCCTCGCCCCGGCCGAGCGCTATCTGCGCTTCGACCGGGCGGAAGGCACCCTCAAGGTCACGCCCGACGCCATCCACGCCGACTTCCGCGCTGCGTTCCACGGCAGCGCGTGCCGCGTGGCGGCCGTGCTGCACAGCAACCTCGCCGACATCGCCACGCTGGACGACGTGGCCTTCGACGCCGAGTTGGCCGTCGAGGGCCTTTCGTTGCCGCTGTCCGGCCCCGAGGCCCCGCCCGATCATGCCCGCTTCATCCAGCGCTGGCAGAGGCTTCAAGAGTTCTACGTTGATTACCAGCCGGCCGGTGTGGTGGACTTCGAAGCCAAGGTACACAAACCCGCCGGCCCCGCGACACCCGTCGTCCTCGAGCACGCCCGCCTAACGGCGCGCAACGCGACGACCGTCTGCCGGTTCTTCGCCTATCCGCTCACCGACGTGACCGGTGTCATTGAGTCCACCGCCGATGGCGTCTTCATTCGCGCCATCCGCGGCCGCCACGACGGCGGCGACGTGCAGATCGACGGCTGGCTGGAGGCCCCCCTGCTTGAAGTGCCGGCCACACTCACCATCGCCGGGCGGAACATCCCCCTCGACCATGCGCTCTACCAGACCCTGGACCCGCCGCACCGGTCCCTGTGGGACCAGTTCACGCCGGCGGGCAGGGTCAATGTGGACGTGTCGCTCACCCGACCGCGCGGCACGCGCGACGCCCTGCCGGCATTTGCCGGACGCGTCGCACTGGCTTTCGATGACCTCACCGCCTGCTACGTGCACTTCCCATACCCGCTCGAACACGTCCGCGGCCGGCTCACGCTGGAGTCCGGCCGGCTGGTGATCAGCGAACTACAGAGTGCACGCGGTGCCGCGCGCCTGGAGGCTGAGGGTTATGCCGACCTCGCCGACGAGGGCGTTCGGGATCTGCAATTGCATCTACAGGCCTACGAATTGCCGCTCGATCAAACATTGCTGGACGCGCTGCCGCCGGCGCCGGCGCGGCTGGTGCAGCGCTTCCACCCCGACGGCACCTGCGACGTAGACACCCGCATCAACTTCGACCCCGGCACGCGGAACCTGCGCCACGACTCCACCGTTCAACTACACGACGTCTCCATCCGCCACGACGCCCTGCCCATCCCGGTCACCGCGATCGGCGGCACGCTGCACCTGACCCCCGACCGAGTCGAAGTCAGCAACGCCACCGGCCGCACCGACGGAGCCGCCCTGACCCTGGAGGGCTGGAGCATGCTGACCCGCGACGCCGAAACCCGGGAGCACGAGCCGCCCGCCGGGTCCCGGGCGGTCTTCCGCGGCACCGCGCGCAACCTGCGCCTCGACGACGCGCTCATCGCTACGTTGCCCGCGGCCATCCAGGAGATGCTGCCGCCCTGGCAGCTCGCCGGTTCGCTCGACACGGAGCTGGCGCTCCAATGGGACTCCGGCCGCGAGCCCTCGCCCCTCACCGTGCAGGCCGACGCCAGACTGGAGGGCTTCACGCTGCGCCACCCGCACTTCCCGCTACCCTTCGAACAGGTCAGCGGCCACGTCGTACTCGATGAGCAAGGCCCCTCCCAGGCCGGCCTCAGCGGGTCGTACGGCGACGCAGTGGTCAGCCTCGACCTCGAAGCGAGCCGCGACGCCGACCCGGCCGAGGGAACCCTGCGCGTCCATGCCACCAACGTGACACTTGATCAAACCGTCCGTTCCCTGCTGCCCGAACGCCTGCGCCCCGGCTGGGATCGTCTCGCCCCGCAGGGCACCATCGACCTCGAACTGCATGACTTGCGTTTCCGCCGGCAGTCCCCCGCCACACCCGAGCAGCCCCAGCGGCTCTGGTGGGTCGACGGCGCCGTGCGCCTGCGCGACGTGGCCTGCGCGAGCCTCGCGGGCAGTCGCCACCTGCACGGCACGCTCACCTGCACCGGCCGGCTCGTCGATCAACTCGGCGGGGCCGTCCTGAAGGGCACGCTCGACCTCCAGCAGGGGGAGTTGCACGCTCGCCGGATCGAGGACCTCTCCGCCCGCTGGACTTATCTCCAGGCCGCCGGTGGTGATGGACGCTTCACGCTCGACGACGTGGTCGCCCGCTTGTACGAGGGCTACCTTTCCGCCGCCGTCGAACTGGCCGTCACGCCCACTCGAACGCATTACACCTGCACTGCCACCACGCGGGGCATGCAGTTGGGGCCCTTCCTCAACGCCCTGGCGGCCACCGACGTGCGCCGTCAGGCCCTGGACGCCGGCGGACGCGCGGATGTGTACCTCTACCTCACCGGCACCCTCGGCGTCCCCGCCAGCCGGCGCGGCGGCGGCAACCTCGAAATCGCCGCAGGACGCTTCTACCGCCTGCCCGTCATGGCGACCATCCTGCACGTCATCAACCTCACCCTGCCGGAGGATGACGTCTTCGACGATGGCCGGGCGGAGTTCTTCATCGTGGGCGACCGCATGGAAATCAAGCGCGTGATGCTCTGGAGTGAAGCGCTGGCCTTCGCCGGGTCGGGCACCTTGAACCTCAGCGATCAACACCTTGATCTGCATCTGGTGAGCGTCAACCCGCACCGCGGGCCGCGCGTGCCGCTGCTGACGGACTTCCTCGACGGCGCGTCCGGCGAGCTGATGCAATTGACCGTCGTGGGCCCCCTCTGGCGGCCCAGCGTCTCTGCCCGCCCGCTGCCTCGTCTCGATGCCGAGATGAAATCCCTCTTCCGCTGGAAGAAGGAGCCGCTCACCCCAACCGCACCCACGGAAGCGCCACAGCCCGCCGACGCCGCGCCCACCGACAAGCCACCGCGGTCCTGATCGACGCGAGGCCCAGGCCGGGTCTGCACCCCTCTCCCGCGTATGTGTTTAGCGTCTTTGGCGTTGTGGGTGCCATGCTTACCCGCGACCGCGGTCGCGGGTAAGCATGCCTCTGCCTGCCGCAGCACCTGCCCACCCCCGCCTGCGGCGGGTGAGGGCATGGCACCCACGCTAAACACGTACTCTCCCGTCGGGAGAGGAGTAGGGGTGAGGGCGGCGGTGGCGAAGGCGCCCGCCGCGTGGACAAGCCCGCTCGCCCGTCACGCGGGAGACGCTGAACACGTACCGAACTCCAGCCCGCGCGGTACGCAGAAGCCCGGCAGGTGGTGCGCCGGCGCACCGCCGTTTGCGATTCCATGCCGCCGATCCGAACGGTGACCGTCAGGGAGCGGACAAACACCGGTATCTTGATCGCCCCAATGGGCCCCCGCGAAGGGGAAACCGGGCGGGTGGCATGCCCAAGCCGAAGGCGCCGGCATGCTGGTGTAGATGGGAGCTTCAGGCACGGCAGCAGGCATGGCGGCGCAGCGCTTGGCCATGCCACCCCACGCCGTTGGCCGGTTTCCTGATTCGGTGGAACTCTATTTGGCTGCGCGCGTTGACTCAGCCGACCGGGCAAACACGCGTTCCCGGCAACGCGCCGCTGCCCAGGGCGTCGTAGAGCGCGCGGAGGTCCTGCCGAAAGCGCCGCAGGCTGAAGCGGTCCTCGGCCAGGCGGCGGGCGGCCGCGGAGCATGCACTGCGCAGTTGTCCATCGGTTGCCAGACGAGCCATCGTGCGGCCCAGGAGTTCCGGCTCCTGCGGCGGAACCAGCAGGCCCTCGCGCTCCTCGGTAAGCACCTCGGGGACCGCGCCGACCCTCGTGGCCACGACGGGCAACCCCCACGCCAGAGCCTCAAGCAACGCCAGCGGCATGCCTTCGTGATGGCTGGGCTGCACGTACACGTCAACCTCGGCAAACAGCCCGTCTTTGGCGCGCCCCTGTACCGGGCCCACGTACCGCACCCGCTGCTGCAAGTGGCGCCTCCGTATCTTCGCGGCCAGGGTGCCCGCGTCGCCGGCCGAGCCCGGCGGTCCGGCCAGCGTCAGCCCAAACGAGATGCCCGCGGGGATGAGCGTGCAGGCATCGAGCAGGTCGTCGATCCCCTTCCAGGTGTCCATCTTGGCCAACAGCAGGAACCGACACGACTGACCGTCGTATCGCCGAGGGACCGCAGGCGGCAGTTCCACCGCGTTCTCAACCACGGTGATCCGCGCACGCGGCGCCATCGCGTGCAGCTTCGCGCGCCAGCTCTCGGACAAAGCCACCACCGCGTCCGCACGCGTCATGCCCCAGCGGATCAACGCCCGAGCCGCCGCGCCGGCGGCCGCGTGGAAGCTGTCGAAGGCCGCCCCATGCACGTGCAGCACGACCCGCGCGCCGCAACCCTGGGCGACACGCAGGTCCAGCAGCGACCGCCAGAAAGTGAAGCCGCTGCACGTGTGCAGATGAACGACGGCGGCCGGCTGCGCTCGCAAGCGGCGCCGCAGCGCGTCGCCGTGTTCCAGATGCCGGCGCAGCTTGCCCGGCAACGTCTCGCACTCGTTCGCGGCATGAGTGAAGGGCAGCAGTTCGAGCCGGTACTCGGGCCCCAGGTCCAACTCCAGCATCTGTCCCACCACGCTGGCCATCCCGCCCACCATCTCCGGCGACGGACCGACCACGAGCACCCGCGCCGCGTCCGCGGCCACCCGGGGCCGAATCAACGCGTCCACCGGCGCCCACGTTGGCACGACGGGACGCGCCGCGGCCGCGCTGGACGTGCCTGGGCAAGATGGGGCATGGACCGGCAACTGGCGCACTCCGGGGCTGCGGGGAAGTCGCTCCGCAGTCAAGGAATGTGTCGGATTACCGGACGCGGCAGTTGAGATGAACCCGCCTTCGCCCGAGGATGAACCCTGCTCCGCCCGGAGGGCGCGCGGGCGTTGCCAGGGACTTCGAGTCCCTGGGGGGGTGGCCTGCTTCCTTCTTCTTGTTGTCCTCGTCTTTGCCCGCCCGGAGGGCGGGCGAGACCGGCCAGACCATTCGCAGGCGCGGCGGAACTGACGCACGCTTGCCTCGTACAGGTAAGTGCGGACACTCCGTTCCGCCCGAGGACGCCAAACACCTGCGCAGCGCACGCGGCCGGACCGGCTCAGAACGCCAGCACGATCGTCAATTCACGGAAGTCGGCCATATCGACGTCCGCGTCGCCGTCGGCGTCGAAGGCCCTGCGGCAGGCAGTACTGGGAGGCGGGTCCATCGGGCCGGGGCCCGTCAGGCAGGCGACGAAGGCAAGGAAGTCGTCCAGGTCCACGCTGTCATCGTCGTTGGCATCGCCGAACCGGGTAGCGCTGTTGCGGTTGTAGTAGAGGTAGTTGCCCTGGTTGTCCCAGTTCGTGATGGCCATGTCGGGCTTGAGGCTGTAGGCATAGCGAAGGGATACCCACTGGCCGGCGGCCGGGCCGATGCTGACCCAGCCGTGCACGAGGTCGCACGTGTACTGGGCTGGCGTCAGCGTGCTGCCGTCGGCATTGACGGCCTCGATCCACTGGACCGGCTGGTGCGGCAGATGGAACAGGTGCCGCCCCGGCGTCCCGCTCACGTCGTACCACTGCGTGCGGGAGCGCAAGGCGTCGTTGTCCACGTCGCCGAAGCAGATGGCCTCGACGACGCTGGTACCGCTGGAACTCCAGGAGGGGAAGGGCGGGAAGGCGCCGGCCGTGCCGAGGAAGTAGCGGGTGTAATCCCACCAGCCGCCGGTGGCCAGATCGAGGTCGCCGTCCGCATCGAGGTCGGCAAGGGCGACCGCGGAGCCGTAGCCCTCGTAGTAGGACCAGGTGGGGTACTGGCTGAACAGCCCGCCGATCAGGCCGTCGTAACGCCGGAAATATCCGCTACCGGCGAACAACTGGGTGTTGTCGGTAACCAACAGCTCAAACCAGCCGTCGGCATTGACGTCGCCGTAGGTACCCATGACGGAGAACTGGCCACTGTTGTCCAGCGTGGTCCACGTGGAAGTGGTGGCTAGGACACCCGCATTGTTGCGGTACACGCGGGTGTGCGTGTTGGTGCCGACCCCGACGAGGTCCTGCCGGCCGTCTCGGTCCACGTCGCAGAAGAAGATGTCCATGTAGTCATACGTGTCGGCGGAGACCCAGGAGGGCAGGGTCTCCAGGGTGCCGTTCACGTTGTAGTAGACGTAGTTGCGCCAGACGTGCGATCCGCTGTACGGGAAGCCTGTGCCGACGGCCAGGTCCGGTCGCCCGTCGCCGTTGACGTCGCCGAAGGCAACATGGAAGGCCGCGTAGGTGTCGGCGGAAACCCAGTCGGGCAGGGACGAGAGCGTGCCCTGGTTGTTCAAGTACAATCGCGCGGTGCGCATGTTGTAGCCGTCCTGCGTGAGGGCGACGGCCACGTCGTCCCAGCCGTCCCCGTTAACGTCGGCGATGCTGATGTGGCCGTTGTACTCGAGGTCGCCCGAGTTCCAGTTCGGATTCGCGGGAAACGTGCCGTTGCCGTTGTTGTAGTACACGACCAGGCGCTGCCGGGCCATGTCGTTGCCGTTGGCGACGACGAAATCGAGCCAGCCGTCGCGGTTCAGGTCCACCAGGGCCCCGCCCGTGCTGTACGGACGATCGGCGGATTCCCAGTCCGGCGTAGCCGGGAAGATCGTCTGAGCGAGCGCGGTCGAGACGAGGCACAGCGCAAGCATCAGCACCGACGCACAAGACTTGCCGAATTGCATGGAACCCCTCCCCCTGACGAACTGCAACCCGCCGCTACTCCGTCAGTCGGCACCCCAGCGCAGCCGGGCTGCCGGAATGGCTCTGGCCTCCACCGCAGGCCCCCAGGCGGCGCCCATTCCCGCATGGCATGGTACCACAAGCGGACCGAAAGAGAAGGGCCCGTTGCGGTATGACCAGGCACTCCCGGTTGATCAGGTTCTCTGGCGTAACAGCGCCAGGGCGGTATCGAGGACCGGGTCGCGGTCGGCGAAGTCAGCGGCTTGGGCCGGGACCGGAACGTCCGGCGCAATGCCCTCACCCTCCAGGCAGGTACCGTCGGGGCGTAGGTCCTTCCAAGACGGCAGGTAGACCGTCACGCCATTACCGAGGTCGTGCGGCTTGGGATTGCCCGAGCTGCCATACGAACGGGCGCCGACCAGCTTGCAGTCCGGCGCTTGCTTCATCATCAGCAGGAAGGATTCGCAACTGCTCATGACCGCGGGGCCCGTCAGCACCGCAACCTTGCCGCGATACACCGGCCCTTGCGCATTGGGCTCCAGGACGCGCTGTACCTGAGGCGAGAACCCGGTGGGCGCGGCCGGGTCGCGCCAGACGTGGCGGGCATAGACCACCGGCTTCTCCACAAAGCAGCCGGCGACCTGCCGGGCGAGCAGCTCGTCGCCGCCGGAGTTGGGTCGAACATCAAGGATGATGCCCGGAGCACCGGCGAACTGCTCCAACGCTTGCCACACGGGGTTCACCGTCGCCCTTTGCTCGCCCGACCAGGCGGTGATGAGCACGTAGCCGATCCCATCGTCGAAACGCCCGGTGTAGACGGCCGGGCTTTGTTGCTTGAATCCGGGAACGACGCGGGCCAGCGTCTCGATTCTGAGATTGGCTTCCACACGGCGGACGAACGAGGGCAGCTTCTGCCCGTCGGCACTGAGCCAGATGTGAGCGTCCTGCGCCGTCGCCAACAGCTTGCCAGCCTCCCGCGCGAAAGCCGCGGGCGTCTTGGCCTCGGCGAGGCCCCGCTCATGTTGCTGAAAGAGCTGGTCCCAATCGAGCTGGCGCAGATCACGGTATGAGTAGTGGTCCTTGATGGCCGCCCGCAGCTTCTTGATGGCGGCGCTGTTCTGCTCGGGCGCGAGGTCCGGCGGTCGTGCAGCCCCCGGTGCCGAGGCGGTCGTGAACGAAATCGGATACGGCTCAGCGGGCGTCCCGTTGGTGGCCTGGAAGCCTCGGAAGCGGTCGCTGTTGATGCTGAGCCAGTAGGTGTGATTGGGCTCCAGCGTGACGGGCAGCACGGCCGTGCGGGCGTCCAGCCAGGAAGGCTGTCCGCGCAGCTTGGGGAAGCTCGGCCCATCGCCGACCCAAGAGTGGCTGCCCTGCGTCATGTCCTGATCGAAGACCACCCGGATTTCCGTCAGGGCAGGGTTAACGTGGGTATCGCCGTTGTCTGGCGTGGCTTGGATGACCTTCGGCGCGGCACCGGCGGCGAACGAGGCAAGGCCCAGCGTCAGCAGCACCGTCCACAGCGTCGGGTCCTGGAGGATTGGGCAAGCACGCGGCATGGTTGTACTCTCCTGATCATGCGAAAAAGTCCGTCCCCCACCTGAGTAGCTCCCCTCGCCAGGGAGACTGAGCGACGCTCTGCGTGGCATGGCCAAGCGCAGCGCCGCCATGCTTCCTCCCGTTCCCGACGCCACCGTCTGCAACAGCATGCCGGCGCCTTCGGCTTGGGCATGCCACTCCTCCGGCTTCCCATCGGCGCGGTCCTGCTTGGCGTCGCGCGGGACGCGGTCCAAGCAGGCCGCGCGGTGTGCGGACTCAGCGGCGCGCGCACCAGCGGCGCGCCAGGTCGGCTCCGGTGGCGGCGTCGCGGCCGTAGCCGTCCGCCCCGATCCGGTCGGCGAACGCCTGCGTCAACGGCGCTCCCCCGACAATAATATAAGGCGCCGGGCGCACACTCGTCCGCACGGCCTGAACGATCATCTCCATCGCGGGCATCGTGGTCGTCAACAGCGCACTGAGACCGATCACCTGCACCGGTTGCTGCTGACAGGCGGCAACGAACTTCTCGGCCGGCACGTCCACACCCAGGTCGACCACCTCGAAGCCCGCCCCTTGCAGCATGGTGGCGGCGAGGTTCTTGCCGATGTCGTGCAGGTCGCCGCGGACGGTGCCGATGACGGCCGTCGCTTCCGGCCTGACCCCCTGGGCGACCAGGTGCGGTTGCAGGCGGGCCAGCGCGGCCTTCAGGGCGTCCGCGGCCACCAGCACCTCGGGCAGGTAGTACTCCCCGTCACGGAAGCGACGCCCCACCTCGGACATCCCGGCAATCAGACCCTCGTCCAGCAGTTGCTTGGCGGACAGACCGCCGGCGAGCCCCTGCTCGATGAGCCGGGGCGCCGCCTGCTCGTCGCCGGCCAGCACGGCCGCTTCCAGTTGGCTCAGAGTAGACATGGCTACTGATCTCACCTTGCCGCGCGGCTACAATCACCCGTCGGTCCCGGCACGGCGGGTCCCCGCGGGGCCGACTGCCGGGCCGTCATTGTACCATTGGAGGTGGGGGACATCCCAGCCCTGCCGTGGAGCCCCGCATGAGCAAGCCCAACGGAGCCGGAGCGGAAGCGAGTGGGCTCAACGGAGCCCGAGCGGAAGCGAGTGGGCAAACCGACACCGCTGCGGAAACAAGCGGGCTCTTGCGTTTCCCTGACGTGGTCCCCGATCTCGACCTCGTGCAGCGTGCCGTGGGCATCCGCGCGGACCGCACGGAGCACGGCCGCTGGGTGGCGGCGGCACGGGAGCTGGCCGACACCCTGCCGCGGCTGCTGCGTCCCCGGGCCGTCTATCGGATCGACGCGGTCCGGACGATAGAACCTGCGCAACTGGTGCTGGCTTCGGGGACGACCTTCCACGGCGACATTGCCGGGATTCTCAGCGACGCGTGCTACGTCGCCTCGGCCGTCGTGACCATCGGTCCCGCGCTGGAGCGCCTCGCGCGGCGGTGGATTCGCGGGGGCGAGGCCGTGCGCGGCAGCCTCGCGGACGCCTTCGCCTCCGAGGCCGTCGAGGCCGCCGCCGATCGACTCCAGGCACACGTGCGCGCCTGGGCGCAGGCCCGCGGCCTGGATATCACGCCGCGGTACAGTCCGGGTTACTGCGGCCTGGACCTGCACCAGCAGATGCCACTTTTCGCCGGTCTCCCGACGGAGCGGATCCGCGTGCGCCTGCAGCCGAGCTGCCTGATGTTGCCGCTGAAGTCGATCTCCTGCCTCATTGGCATCGGCCCGGCGGATCGCGTCCACCCGGACGTGGTGCCGTGCCAGCTCTGCGACCACCCGGACTGCATGCAACGCCGCGCCGAATTCAGAAGGCAAAAGTAAGAATGCAGAAAGGAGAGGTGAATCCCCTTTCTGCATTCTTACTTCGGCATTCTTAGGTTCTTACTTCCCGCGTGCCAGCGGGGCCGGCAGAAGCGGGGGCTTGTCGAAGTCGCGATCCATCTTGGCCAAGTCCAGTTCCTCGAACAGCAGGGCGGGCACGGCAACCGTGCGGCCCTGCGTGCCGCTGCCGGAGTTGCGGACGTAAGGCGTGTCCCCCGCGGCCAGAATGTTCTTGAACGCCTTCAGTTCGACCCGGGCGATCTCGGCCCCACGGACCATCTCCTCCCGGCCATCGGGATAAACCTTGTACATGGCCAGCGGCGCGGTGCCGCCGCCCCGAGGCCCCCCGAATCGAGCCCGCCCGTAGTACCCGCCGTAGCCGCCGCCGTCGCCGACGTTGCCCAGGGCCACCACTCGGAGGCCAAAGTCCAGGCTCTCCTCGGCCGCAGCCTCCAGCAGTCGCTGCCGCAACGCGGCGCCGTCGGCACCTTCGTCGCTGGTGACCAACAGGCAGCCCACGCCTGCCTGACTCCCGTAACTGCCGCGGCCGTGCCCGTTGGATTGCTTGAACTGTTTGGAGGGGTTGCGGGACATCAGGAGGGCTTCGAGCGTGCCACCCTTAACGAGCGATACGGCCTGGGCCTTGACCCCTTCGTCGTCATAAGCGTAGTTCCCCATCACCAGTTGCCCGTTGATGGTCTCCTGGGCGGGGTTGTCCACGACGTTGAGGAAGCCGGGCAGGATGCGCTTGCCGAGCTTGTTCTCGAAGTCGTCCGGGTTGCTGCTGCTGCCGACGGGTCGCTGGCCGCCGGCGAAGCGCTGGGCGAACTGACCCGCGAAGAGTTCCGTCGCCGGCTCCGCCTCGAAGAGCACGGGGCCGGTGTAAGAATCCAGCAGCGGCGCCTCCCGGGCAGCCAGGAGCCGTTCCACCATCTGCGTGCACCGTTTCGTCAACTCGGGCAGCGCCGGCAGGTCCTCCAGCTTGCGGGCATACACCGTGAAGGAATCCGACATCTTCATGCCGTCGTCCGCCTGTACGGTGGCCGTGACGCTGATCGAGAAGGACGTGGAGGCGATGCGGATGCGCGTGCCTTCGGAGTTGACCAGGTACTTGTTGCCGCTGCCACCCTCGGTCGTCACGCCGGACTGCTGGACCTGGGGATACTGGCGAAACACGGCCGACAGCGGCACTGCCAGTTTCTCGAGCGGCTCGACGGTCAGCTTAATGTCCCCGCGCGGTTCCAGGTAGACGGCCGGGGGCTGCTGCGCGAAGTCCTCCGGCTTGTCCTTGATCAGCTTACTCTCCATGAAGGCCTTCTTCTGGGCCAGGGTCTCCACGGCGTCCTTGTAACCACGGTCGGTGGCCCACCAGATCGCCTGCCGAATCGCGTTGTAGTCATCCTCGATCGGCATGGCCGAGGGACCCGACCCGCCGTAGTACCGCCCGTAGCCGCTCCCGAAGTTCGTATTGTCCAGCTCGTAGGAGCCGACGCGCACCTCGGGCTGGAGGGAGCGGAAGCGGTTGACGTTCTTGCCGGTGACCGAACCGAGCTCCGCCGTTACGTACACCCGCGTCGCGTCCGACAGTGCATACTCGATGAAATATGGACGTTCGAGGTCCTCCAATTTCAAGCCCGCTTGGTTGCGCTCGAGCTCGCTGACGAGCGCGCGCAGGACGACGTCACTCTGCATTTCCTTGTCCACGGCCTGGTCCGCCCACGCCAACGCGGGGACGAGCACGACCGCCAGCAAACCCGTCCACATGTATCCTGCTCGCATGAGTCGATCTCCTTTGCGGAGTGATTGAACATGTAACCCGATCTCAGTCTTCTCTCTGCCCGGGGAGGGTCGGGGAGGGTCGCGCCGCCGCGGTCGCCCCCTCACCCCTACCCTCTCCCCCCAAGGGGGAGAGGGGGAGGCAGTTCCTACGGTTGTTTCGCCGGGGCTTTACTCTCCTCGGCGATAGGCGCCGGCAGGATCGGCGGGCGGTCCTGCGCCTTCTCCTTCTTCTCCACCTCGATCTGCTCAACGAGGATGCTCGGGGCGACCGCCGACACCGGCACGCTGCCCGATTCGGCGCCGCAGGTGCCGTTGAAGATGTCGGGATCGTCGCCGGTGCAGAGGATCTTGGAGAATGACGTCAGCGGTGTGCCGACGATGTCCACGCCGCGAACCAGCTCATCCGGGCGCCCGTCGGCATAGACCCGATAGACGATCAGCGGCACCACCTTGAAGGCCTGCGGCATGTAGCGGCCGGTGATCGTGAAGCCCCCGGAGATGTCCGTAAACAGCAGTCCGTATTCCTTGTTTTGCTTCTTGCACTCGTCGATGAGCATCTGCCGAAGTTGGGCGAACGGTACCTGCTTGGTGGATTCCACGATCAGGTTGCCCTGGCGGGCGACCACGCTCGCGCCGGGCTCCCGGCGTCCGTGTCCGTTGGACTTCAGGATGCCACGCGTCGGACAGCGCGACATCAGGAACGTCTTGAGCACGCCGTTCTCCACCAGGCGGGCCGGCTGGCCGGGAACGCACTCGTCGTCGAACTCATAGAAGCCGTTAAGGTCCCTCCCCTTGAACTGCCGCTGGGAGGGGTCGTCCACCACGGTCAGGAACGTCGGCAGGATTTCCTGGCCGAGCTTCTTGGCGTAGGTCTGACCTTCCTCCACGTCCTTCTGGCGGTGCCCCTCGATGCGATGCCCGAAGATCTCGTGGAAGAACACGCCGGTGGCGCGGTTCTGGAGAATCGCCGGACCGGTGTAGGGCTCCACAATCGGCGCCGCCCGCAGTGCCAGCAGCTCTTGGATGATCTTGTCCACGGCCTGGAGCACTTCCTCGTCCCCGGGCAGTCTGTCGGGCGAGGCCGCGTCGAACGAGTCGTACAACCACAGCTCCATCCCGTCGTCGGCAATCGTCGAAGCCTGGATGCCGATCCGCCAGAAGCCGCGCCCGAATTGCAGTCTGCCGCCTTCCGACGTGACCGCCAGGCGGTTGGACACGCTGCCCATCAGGGTCACGTTGGAGTCATAGATTTGCGGATGGGCGCGGAAGGGACGCGAGTACTTGCGGACTTTCTCGGCCCAGGCGGAGCGGTCGTAGGCCTGGGTCACCCAGGGCCCCACGTGCACGGCCGGCGCCTCCTGCGAGAAGTCCGGCGACGGGTCTTCCTCCTCCACCTTCACCTTGACGTTGGCTTTCACCTGGGCGAGGCGCTTGACCGCAGACTTGAAGGCCTCGTCGGTGCGGAGCCAGATCGCCTGCCGGGTGCCCACGGGATCATCGTTGAGGGGCAGGGCCGCGGTCCCTCCGCCGGAGCCGTAGTCGCCGCCGTACCCGCCGCCGCGGATCTGGTGCGTATTGTCGAGCGTGTAGTCGCCGCAACGCACGTCCACGTCGAGCACCCGCCCGTGGTTCTCGACGTCGTAGAAGATCGATCCCAGGGCGGCCGCGACATACGCGTCCGTGTCATCCGTCACCGCGTATTGGATGAAGTACGGTTTCGACCCGTCCGGGCCCTCCAGTTTCTGCATCGACAGTTCCAGTTCACTCTGCATGATGGCCAGCAGCGGGTGCTCCGTGCCGGCGGGGGCCTCACCCCCCCAGGCGACGACCGCCCCCACGCCCAACAGCACCACGCAGCCGAGTCCCGCGCGCACCAGTCGAAGGCGTTGTGTATTGGTCATGTCAGGTTCCTTACTCCGAAATAGGCCAGCCGATATCCACTCTGGATTCTACCCATCCGAGCCAGTTTGGATACCGGCGGGCGGCCGGAGCGCCTGCCGCCGCGCTCGCCCACCGCCCGGGCGGGCGGGCATGCGACCGGGAACCCCTCTCCCCTCGGGAAAGGGGTAGAGGTGAGGGCGGCGGACGCAATGACGCCCGCCTGATGCACGGACCCCCCCCAGACGCGGGCAACGCTGAACATGTACTCGGGGAGAGGCAGGGTCAGGGGCGGGAGCGGCGGGTCCAACCCGCCCGCTGCCACTTCCGGGCAGGGTGAGGAGCTCCGAGGCAGTCTCCCCGGGACGGAGGCGTCCTCTGCCGCCCAGCGGGGTACGCGTGTCGTGGGCCCGCTTCAGCGAAGCCCCCCTCCCCGGTAAGCTGCCGCGAGAGCGGGGATTCACCGTGCGACGACCCCGGCGGGCCTCGGGGACCTGCCTCGGTTCAACCGGGGCGAAGCCACACCTGGGGGGAACCGCGGGGCTGCCAGCGTCTGGACCCCTCTCCCCTCGGGAGAGGGGCAGGGGTGAGGGCGGCGGACGCGGGCGCCCCCTGGTGCACAGACGTGCCGACCCGCCACGCGGAAGACAATGGACACGTACGCCGGCCGGGGTCCGCCGTGGGAAGGGAGGAGATCATGATCCGGGTGGCCATTGCCGGGGCGTCCGGTCGAACGGGGCGTTGCGTGGTGGAGGCGGTGCTGCGCGACGCGCGCTTCGCCGTGGCGGCTGCTCTGACCGTCGCGGACGACCCGTTGTGCGGGTCAACCGTACGGCTCGATGCCGGCGAGGTGCGCTTCACGCAGGAGCTGGCCGCCCCGTGCGATGTGCTCATCGACTTCACGTTGCCGGCCGGCACGATGCACTGGCTGGACCGCTGCCTCGAACGCAAGCTGCCGATGGTGACCGGCACGACGGGCTTGTCGCCGGAGCAGGTTGAGCGCCTGCGGTCGGCCGGTCGCGTGATCCCCATCCTCTCGGCCAGCAACTTCAGCGTCGGCATCCAGGTGCTGCGTGAGCTGGCCGTGCGCGCGGCACAGGCGCTCGGAGCGGACTTCGACATCGAGATCGTCGAGACGCATCATCGCCACAAAGCCGATGCGCCCAGCGGCACCGCCCTGAGCCTGCTCGACGACCTGCTGGCCGCTACGGGTCAGCCGGGGCGTGCAGGGGCAACCGCCGAGCGCGACCGCTCGACCCCCGAGGGCGACCACACCACCGCCGAGCGCAATCGCGCGACCTTTGGGCGTGAGGGCCGCACCGGCCCACGCAGACCGGGGGAAATCGGCGTGCATGCCGTGCGCATGGGCGAAGTCGTCGGCGAGCACGTCGTCCACTTCAGCGGCCCCGGCGAGACCTTGACGCTGACGCACACGGCCCACTCGCGGGCGACCTTCGCCGCAGGTGCCCTGCGGGCGGCCGCCTGGCTCGTTTCTCGCCCGCCGGGGTACTACACGTTTGCGGATGCCTTCAAATGACGCGTACCCCGGGAAACGGCTGCGACCCCGACCGCGGCGCGCCGCGTTCCGTCGGCTTCGCGGAACCGGGTCCGTGATGGGTCAGGCGGGATGCCTTCGGTCCCGAGGGGGCCGCGGAATGTCCCGACGGCGTCGGGACGGGTGAAGTTCGCCATAGGCGAACGCAACCCGTGGTGATGTGCGCTCCAAAGGTATCCCGCCCCGGATGGGGCGGAGGAACACCGCGTCAATCCGCTGCGCTTGCGGCCTCCACCCCACCGGGGCGGGCTCATTCGCACGCGCGTTTCCCACGGGTTCCGTCCGGGCGCAGGTACGTGTCTAGTGGGTCAGTCCGGAGAGGGTGCCATGCTTTCCCGCGACCGCGGTCGCGGGTAAGCATGCCTCTGCGGACGCGGCACATGCCCACCCCCGCCTGCGGCGGGTGAGGGCATGGCACCCACGCCAAACAGGTACGGGCGTAGCGCCCGGACTGCACCCGTCCCGACGCGGTCGGGACGCTCCGATGCCCCCTCGGGGGCAAAACCCGGACCCGCCGGAACCGCCACGCCCCCGTCGAACCGCCCGGAACGCCAGCCGGTGTTGACCATCCCCCGCCCTCGCGTTAGGCTCCCCGCGCATCGGCGTGCCCGCCGGCCGGGGGTTTCGATCTCCCGGCCGGTACGTGGCGTGTTCGCCCGCGGACCGACAGAGGCGTCCTGCCCGAGGCGCGGCCCGCGAGGCGTGAGCGCTGCCAGGGGCGTGGCCCGCCGGCCCGACGCGGGCAGGTAGCTCAGTTGGTAGAGCAACGGACTGAAAATCCGTGTGTCGGCGGTTCAAGTCCGCCCCTGCCCAGTGAAGCCTGAAGCACTCTCAAGCAGTCGCGTCTTGCCGGACGGCCCCTCACCCAAGCTCGCACTTGCCGGGGAGCGTTGTATCTGAGTCGCTACCGAGCCCGTTCGTGCTGTGCCCTAAGAGGTGGTCCAGGTACTGTGACAGTCCATTGTCGGGCAGCGGCCAAGCTGGGAGCCGCGGGAGGGAAGGTACGGATGGACGTGCCGGGCAAGGTAGCCACAGAGGCGACTCGGGAATCGCTGGCGCTGTGCAGCGGGCTCAGGGGGGAGGGCTCCCGCTGCCGACCAACCCGTACCCTGCGCGGGCGACCGGTCGATGCACGGCATCGCGGGTCCGTCTGATGCCGACGTCCTGCGGCTTGAGAGGCGGTTGGCGACGACGCTGTGAGGCGAGTCGAGTCATGGCGAAATCGGATCCGGCACGGTTAAGCATCGAAGCGATGCTGGCTGCCCGAGGATGTCCGGCCCAGGTGGTGCGCGCCAGTCGGGGATACACGTTTGTGTATGACGGCCGGGCGGTCGCGCGCGTCCGCCCGCGGGGTACGTGCTGGGAAGTCGCGTGGTGGAGCTACCGCGACACGTGGGAGCACATCGGCGACTTTGGCGGCGTGTTCTTCGGCACCATCGAAGAGGCCGTCGCGTACGTCCTCGACGACCCGATGGGGATCTTCTGGTGACGAGCGGCGCGCCGCGAAGTCGTCCTGCCTGGCCCGCTCCACCCCGGCTCCTGCGGACAACCAACTGCCCCGATCCCGATGCGTTCGCGCCGGCGTCCGGGCGGCTCTTGGTGGAAGCCCCGTCAAACCCTTATACTGCGTTCCAACGGTGGTACCGGAGACGCGGAGGACCGGCTATGCAGGGCGATGATCTGCTGAAGAAGGCTCTGACCTTGCTGTTTGACGCGCTGCCGCCGGGTTCGCAAGTCATCCTGTTCGGCTCGCGGGCCCGCGGAGAGGCGCGGCCCGACGGCGACTTCGACTTCCTGGTAGTCGAGCAGCAAGTGCAGGATCGCTTCGCGGAGATGGTGCGGCTCTCGGCTCTGCTGGGAGCGGCCCTGATTCCGGCGGACGTTGTCGTCGTCAGCCGCGCGTCGTTCGAGCGGTGGCGCGACGAGCCGAACACCCTGGCGGGACGGGTAGCCAAGGAGGGCAGAGTCTATGAGTCTGCGGCTTGAGAATGCCCGGCGTCTGCTGGCCAGGGCCCGCGACGACGCCTACATCCTGACGCGGCTGGCGACTGACCCGTCCGCCCCGGATTGGCCCCTGGGTTTTCATGCCCAACAGGCGGTCGAGAAAGCACTCAAGGCGGTCCTGGCGGCCCGGGGAGTGGAGTATCCGCTGACGCACAACCTGGCCATGCTGGTAGCCAAGCTCGCTCAACACGGCGTGCCCACGCCACCGAACGCTGAAACGTTGTCACGGTTGACGCCCTTCGGGGTGGCGCTGCGCTATGACGACTTGGGGGAGGCAGAGCACGTCGAACTGGATCGGGAGTGGGTGGCGGGCTGCGTAACCCGGACGCTCACGTGGGCCGAGGCAACGCTCGCCGCCAGCGACGAGTCATGAGCGGCATGACATCTCGCCCGTTGGTTCGGAAAAGTGAGCCGTGCGCGTACCTTTCGTCATCGACAATCGGTAGAGCAACGGACTGAAAATCCGTGTGTCGGCGGTTCAAGTCCGCCCCTGCCCAGTTCGCAATTCGCCGCGTTTTCCGCGAAGAGGCTTCGCAGGCAGAGGACGCAAGAGAGCCCTGCCCATTCTCGGGCGAGAGGGCAGGGTGTGTGGGGGATCCCGCTGCTGGGATTCGACTTGTCCGCTGAATGAACCGCACTCGGGGTTGCGCCCGACGAGCCGCGGTGCGCCGGCGGCTGCGCCAGCGTCGAGGCGGGACGATGGCGCGCGGGTACGCATCGACCGCTGCCTGATCGACGCGAACTGGGGGCAGTCCAGCGATGTGGTGTACCAGTTCTGCCGGCAGAGCAAGTTCGCCGGTGTGGTGCTGCCCAGCCACGGGCGGTACGTCGGGGCGTCGAGCATTCCGTTTGCCGACTACAAGCACAAGCGCGGTGACCGCGTCGGCCTGAACTGGCGGATTCCGGTGGTGACGGGCAGACGCAGCGTGCGCCACGTCGTGTTCGACACGAACTACTGGAAGAGCTTCGTACACGCGCGGCTCGCCGTGCCGATGGGTGACCCAGGCTGCCTGTCGCTGTTCACTCACGCGGCTGCTGGCGGCAAGCGCAACCTGGACCACCACCGCCTCCTGGCCGAGCACCTCACCAGTGAGTATCGCGTCAAGACCGCAGGCCGCGGCCGCACGGTGGACGAGTGGAAGCTGCGTGTTGACGGTCTCGACAACCACTGGCTGGACTGTCTGGTCGGCTGTGCCGTGGCCGCGTCGATGGCCGGCGCCGCGCCCCCGGGACTGGTGGGTGACAAGCCGAGGCCGCAGTCACGTATGAGGTTATCCGAGCTGCAGAGGGCAAACCGATGACGCGGCCGGCCGGCTCAGATCAGCCCGCCTCCTCCCCGGACCGTGGCCTGCGCTGCCCCGCCTGCGGCTGCGGGCACTTCCACGTCCTCTACACCCGCCGCGCCTGGGGTAACCGCATCATCCGCCGGCGAGAGTGCCGCCATTGCGGCAGGCGCATGACCACCACCGAACGGCAGACCGGGTAGGTGGGCGACTCAGAGCGCGATCACTGCTGCGCGTGCCGCCATTCACTGGGCGTCGACCGTGGCTTCAGTTGTTCCTCGCCATTGGCTCTATGCGTCGCTCCGCTTCGTGTTGGTTCACTCTGGCGACCCGGTGAAAGCCGCGCTGAACTCCGCGAAGTCGCCCAGATCGACGTCGAGGTCGCCGTCCAGGTCGGCCTGCGCGAAATAATCCGGATCGCAACCGGGCGGCAGGATCGTTACGCTGGGCCCGCCCATACAGGGCACAAAGATCGCAACGTCATCAATGTCTACATCACCGTCGCCGTCGAGGTCGCCGGGCCCACCGCAAGCCCAGCGCGCCCAGTAGTATGAAGTGTACCCGCCGGCCGTCGCGAACCAGCCCCCCGCGATGAGTTGGCCATTGTAGACCGTCAGGGCGTATACATCGCCGCTCATTCCCGACCCCAGCGGGCACCAAGCGCTGCCGTCCCAGCGGGCGATGTAATCGCACGAGACGCCGCCAGCGGTCCTGAACTCCCCCCCAGCGATCAACTCGCCGCCGAAAACCGTCAGGGCATACACCGATGTGTAACTATAGCCCATCCCCGATCCTAGGGGTTGCCAAGTGCTCCCGTTCCAGCGCGCGATGGACCTGCACGTCACGCCGCCAGCGCTCGTGAACTCGCCCCCCGCGATCAAGTCGCCGCTGTAGACAGTCAGGGCGCGTACCGGATAGTTCATCCCCGACCCCAACGACGCCCAGGCGTTTCCGTCCCAGCGGGCGATCCTGTTGCACCACGCGCCGCCGGCGGTCGTGAACTCGCCACCCGCGATGAGTTCGCCATTGTAGACCGTCAGGGCGTATACATCGCCGCTCATTCCCGACCCCAGCGGGCACCAAGCGCTGCCATCCCAGCGGGCGATGCGGTCGCAGGGCGTGCCACCGGCCCAGGTGAACTCGCCACCCGCGATCAACTCGCGGTTGTAAACCGTGAGGGCGGACACCGGGTAGTCCATCCCCCACCCTGCCGGCCGCCAAGCGTTGCCATCCCAGCGGGCGACACGGTTGCATTCCACGCCACCGGCGATTGTGAACCAGCCGCCCGCAATCAGCTCACCGTCATAGGACGTCAGCGTGGCGACCCAGTCGTTCATCCCCGACCCCAGCGGGTGCCAGGCGCCGCCGTTCCAGCGCCCGATGTAGTTGCACTCCACGCCGCCGGCGGTCGTGAACTGGCCCCCCGCGACCAGCTCGCCGCTGTAGACCGTCACGGCGTTCGCCGGGCCACTGATCCCCGATCCCAGCGGGTGCCAGGCGCTGCCATCCCAGCGCGCGATACAATAACACTCCACGTAGCCGGCGGTCGTGAACCCGCCCCCCGCGATCAGCTCGCCATTGTAGACCGTCAGGACCTCCACCCGACCATCCACCCCCGACCCCAGCGGCTGCCAGGCGCCGCCGTCCCAGCGAGCGATGCCGTTGCACTCCACGCCGCCGGCGAGCGTGAAATCGCCTCCCGCGATCAGCTCGCCATTGTAGACCGTCAGGGTGTACACGAACGAAGAAAAGTGAGGAGGGTCCATCCCCGACCCCAATGGCTGCCAGGTGCTACCGTCCCACCGGGCGATGTGCTTGCATTCCACGCCGCCCGCAGTCGTGAAACCGCCCCCCGCGATCAGCTCGCCGTTGAAGTCTGTCACGGCGAACACGCCTGGGTTGTAACCACCGCTCATTCCCGCCCCCAGCGCATGCCAGGCGTTTCCGTCCCAGCGAGCGATCCGGTCGCACGACACGCCGCCGCCGGCCTCTGTGAACCAGCCTCCAGCGATCAGCTCGTCGTTGTAGACGGTCAGGGCTTCCACTAGGCCGTTCACTTGCCACGGGAGCGCTTGCCAGTCGCTCCCGTTCCAGCGGGCGATGCAGTTGCACGGCACGCCGCCTGCAGTCGTGAAACCACCCCCCGCGATCAGCTCGCCATTGTAGACCGTCAGGGCGTACACCGAGCCGTCCATCCCCGACCCCAGCGGCTGCCACGTACTGCCATCCCAACGGGCGATGCCGTTGCACTCCATGCCGCCGGCGTACCAGAACCCTCCCCCCGCGATCAGTTCGCCGTTGTAGACCGTGAGGGCGGACACGTGCGGGTAGTAACTATCGCCGCCCATCCCTGCCCCCAGCGGCTGCCAGGCGCTGCCGTCCCACGCGGCGATGCTGTTGGCGAGAACGTCGCCGGCAAGTGTGAACTCCCCACCGACAATGAGGAGCTCGGGTTGCGGCCCCGGCCCATCGGAATCCCACGTGGTCGTGGCGAATACGATGCCGTCGGTCCCTGGCATGCCCGCGCCCGGCAGCCAGTCACAGTCCTGGGCGTGCGCCACAGGCGCCTCGCCCAATAGGCAGGCCGCCGCGGCCATTGCTGCGATCGTCTTCAAGCGGTTCATGATCAAACTCCAGACCTGAATGAGTACGCCCTTGACGCTTGCGCGCCCGCAGCGTGCCGCCCTTCGATCCCCGCTAAGCTCCCTGCAAACGTCCTACAAATCACCTGTAAACGCGCCTTGGAAGAGCGCGAAATCAGCCAGATCAACGTCTAGGTCACCGTCCAGGTCGGCCTGCGCGAAATAATCCAGATCGCAGCCCGGCGGCGGGGTGGTCACGTCGGGCCCGGCCAGGCAGGGAGCGAAGATCGTCAAGTCGTCGATATCCACGTCCCCGTCGCCGTCGAGGTCGCCGGGTCCCCCGCAAGCCCAGCGGGCCCAGAAGCAAGAAACGTAGCCGCCGGCGGTTGTGAAATAGCCCCCCGCGATCACGTCGCCGCGGTAGACCGTGAGAGCGTCCACAGCCGAAACCACATGACCACCGCTAATGCCAGATCCCAACGGCTGCCACGCGTTCCCGTTCCAGCGTGCGAGGGAGTTGCATGTCACGCCGCTGGCGGTTGTGAAGAATCCCCCCGCGACCAACTCGCCGTGGCAGACCCTCAGGGTCTCCACCCAGTTGTTCATGCCCCACCCCAGCGCCTGCCAAGTGCTCCCGTCCCAGCGAGCGGTGCGGTTGCAGGTGACGCCGCCGGCGGTCGTGAACCAGCCCCCCGCGATCAGCTCGCCGTTGTAGACCGTCAGGGCGGAAACGCGCGTGAAATTACCACCGCTCATGCCCGATCCCAGCGGGTGCCAGGCGCTGCCGTCCCAGCGGGCGATGCGGTTGCAGGTGACGCCGCCGGCGGTCGTGAAATCGCCTCCCGCGATCAGCTCGCCGTTGTAGACCGTCAGAGCCAATACGGTTGGGTAATCACCGCCGATCCCCGACCCAAGCGGCTGCCAGGCGCCGCCGTCCCAGCGGGCGATGGAGTAACACTCCACGCCGCCAGCGGTCGTGAAAGAGCCCCCCGCGATCAGCTCGCCGTTGTAGACCGTCAGGGCCTCCACAAACGAGTCCATCCCCGACCCCAGCGGCTGCCAGGCGCTGCCGTTCCAACGAGCTATGTTGTTGCATTCCACGCCGCCAGCGGTTGTAAACCAGCCCCCCGCAATCAACTCATCGTTGTAGGCAGCCAGGGCGGACACGTCCGGATAAGTACCGTCCATTCCCGACCCCAGCGGCCGCCAGGCGCTGCCGTTCCACCGGGCGATCCTGTCGCACGGCACGCCGCCGGCAGTGTCGAAGTAGCCCCCCGCAATCAACTCGTCCTTGTAGACCGTCAAGGCGCGCACGGTGCTATCCATACCTGCCCCCAGCGGCCGCCATACGCTCCCGTTCCAGCAGGCGATGTTATTGCATACCACGCCGGCGGAGCTGTAGAAATCGCCCCCCGCGACGAGCTCGCCGCCATACAGCGTGAAGGTGTACACTCCTGAGTAACTACCGCTCATTCCCGACCCCAGCGGTTGCCAGGCACTGCCATCCCAGCGGGCGATGTGGTTGCACGTCGCGCCGCCGGCAATCGTAAATGAACCTCCGGCGATGAGATCGCCGTCGTACATCGTCAGGGCGAGCACGCGCGTGTAGTCACCACCGCCCATTCCCGACGCCAGCGGCTGCCAAGCGTTGCCGTTCCAGCGGGCGATGTGGTAGCAGGTCACGCCGCCAGCGGCCGTGAACCAGCCTCCCGCGATCAGCTCGCCGTTGTACACCGTCATGGCGTACACGGATGGGAGGGCAACACCACTCATCCCAGACCCCAGCGGGTACCAATCCTTGCCGTCCCAACGGACGACACAGTTGCAGATCGCGCCGGCGGCCGAGAAAGCGCCCCCCGCGATGAGCTCGCCGTTGTAGACGGCCAGGGCGCGCACGGCCGCGGTGTTATAATCGCTCTGCGTCCCGTACCCCAGCGGCTCCCAAGCGCTTCCGTCCCAGCACGCGATGTTGTTGCACCTCACGCCGCCAGCGGTCGTAAAATCGCCGCCCGCTATCAGCTTCCCGTTGTGGACCGCCAGGGCGAACACGTCATGGCTCATTCCGAGCCCCAGCGGGTGCCAGGCGCTACCGTTCCAGCGGGCGATGCGCTTGCACGCTATGCCGCCGGCAGTCGTGAACCAGCCCCCTGCGATCAGCTCGCCGTTGAAGACCGTCAGGGCGGACACGCCGCCGTCCATCCCGGCCCCGAGCGGCTCCCAAGCGCTGCCATCCCATGCGGCGATGTTGTTGGCGAGCACATCGCCCGTAACCGCAAACTCGCCACCCACAACAAGCAGCTCCGGCTGTGGGCCCGGGCCATCGGGATCCCACGTAGTGGTGGCAAACACGGGACTGTCGATTCCCGGCATGCCCTCGCCCGGCAACCAGTGGCAGTCCTGGGCCACCGCCGGAGTCGCGCTCGCCGCCGCAAAGGCCGCAAGGGTCAGCGCCGCGATGACGCTGCCCCGAATGTACATGCGGTGCACGACTCGCCGATCAGCAATGTTCTGGGCAAACACTTGCGTGCCTCCTAACGGATGGGGCTGCTCTCCCCGATCTCAGCGTGCGGTTCGATTCAGTTAAGGTGCTGCACCGTGACCTTCGCCGGGCCACGGACGCTGACGCGCTGGCGCAGCACAACCGAAAGTACGCTCTCCGGCAAACGTCATAGCATCATGCTAACAAGACGGACCAGTTGGTTCAATAACTAACCTTTGGGATTCAGTCGCACTGCAACAGCCCGATCTCTGGAGCCGCGGGGCCTTCTTCAGGTGATAACTGTGGGGTCGGCAGCCTCCGGCTGTACATGGCCAGCCGCAGACGTGTGGAACGCCTTCGCGCACGGTCACTCCATCATGCAACGAGACTCCGCCAGGGTCGAAGGCGTCGCGCTGGTGACTACTATCGCCAGCGCATTACCGGTAGCGTTCGCCGCAAGGGCGACCCGGCCCGCGGTGCACGTCCTTGCCGCACGCGAGCGGCGGTATCGCCGGCGCGCATGTCTACCCGTGTAACGTTCTCTGCCACATCCCCGCAGGAACAACCAACTACGGATTCGACCGCGTAAATAACCAATAGGCGGGCGCTCGGCGTGCGTCCGCCGGTTGGGCGGGATGGTGTAACGGCAACATGCCGGTCTCATGCGCCGGAGCCGCGGGTTCGAGTCCCGCTCCCGCAAGTGGGTGAAGCCGCCGTGCTGGGCGTGGACAGCGTGCCCGCCAGCACCGGCGTAGCTCGCAGGGGGTGGTTATGGCTGAGACGGTCCAGGACGCCATCCGTGAGAACGCCCAGGGGCCCAAGCGGGCGCAGGGCGACTCGGGCAGTGTCGAGCAGCATGCGCTCACCGAGCAGATCGAAGCGGATCGCTACCTGGCGTCGAAGCAGGCGGCGAAGAAGGGCCTGGGTGTGCGGATGACGAAGGTGGTCCCGCCGGGGGCAGCGTGAGGGGAGTTGTCAGTGATCAGTTTTCAGTAGTCAGTCGGCGGCCATGTGGTGTGCCGCAAGCCCGTCGTAGCGCCGACCACTGACAACTGAGAACTGGCGACTGAGGACTGGTTCATGTTCCGCCGGCTGCGCCAGCTCGGGGCCCGACGCAGCGCCAGCACGCCACCGGCCGGCCGCGTGTCGGTTGCCTCAGGCTCCGAAGGCTGTTTGGTCGCGTAGCCTCAAGTGTGACATCAGCTGCCTGGGATCGAGAAGCCCTCCGCATCACTCGCCGGGGGGGGCGGCTGGTGCAGGACGACGCGCCAGGTGACAATGGCCGCGTGGCCGTGTATGAGGACGAGGTAGACACTCGCCTGAATCCGAAGGTCGGGTCGGGCTGGATGGTCCGGACATGTACGCGTTTGGCGTGTGCGGCGCTGAGGGTACCATGCTTTCCCGCGATAGCGATTGCGGGTAAGCATGCTTCTTTGCCGACTGTGCGTTGTCGGCGTCCCCACCCTCACCCCCTCCCCTCTCCCTGGAAGGGCGAGGGGTCCGGACGTGCCGGACCGGGATTGCGGAGAGGACGCACGGCGTCGCGTCGTATTGCAGAAGGAAGTGAAGCCATGAGCAGAGGCATCAAGTCTCGCGGGCGTTTGAGTTTCATCGGGGCCGTGCTGGCGATCTGCTCGAGCGCGGCGGCCGAGGGGCCGTCCATGGCCAATCTGGAGAAGGACTTCCGCGAGCTGCCCATCCAGGCACGACGGCTGACTGGGCCGCTGTTCTGGCTGCACGGCGACGAGAGCCCGGAGCTGCTCGACATGTACGTCGGCAAGGTGGCCGAGGGCGGCAACGGTTGCTTCACGGCGGAGTCACGCCCGCACAACGACTGGCTCGGCGAGGGCTGGTACCGCGATCTGGGCATCTGCCTCAACGCGGCCAGGCGCCACGGGCTTACGATGTGGATCTTCGACGAACGGTGGTGGCCCAGCGGCGAAGTTGCCGGCCGGGTGCCCGAGCGCTACGGCAGCAAGTACCTGGAGGCGACCGCCACGGACGTGGAGGGGCCGCAGCACTTCGTTGCCGACGGCTTCGGCGGGCCGCAATTCGTCGCGGCCATCGCCGGTCGGGAAACGGCCGACGGTTTCGACGGCGCGAGCCTGATCGATCTGGCCGACCACGTTCACGACGGCACCCTCGCCTGGGACGCCCCGCCGGGCAAGTGGAAGGTGCTGAAGTTCACGTGGGTTGTGCGCCAGCACGGCGGGCGTTACCTGGTGGACGGTGCGAGCGCGGAGGCCGTCGAGTGGTACCTGAACACTGTGTATCAGCCGCACTACGATCGTTTCAAGGAAGACTTCGGCACGAACATCGTGGGCTTCTTCTACGACGAGCCTGAGACGCACGGCGACTGGGGCACGGAACTACAGAGAGTCCTCGCCGAACGCAACGTGGACTGGAAGCGGGCCCTGGTGGCCTGGAAGTTCAAGCTGGCCGGCGAGGAGCAGGCCGCCGCGCGCTACCAGTATCAGGACGCCCTTGCCGAGGCGTGGGGCCGTACTCTGTATGGCGGCATCACGCGCTGGTGCAAAGAGCACCGCGTGAAGTCGATCGGCCACTTTCTCGAACACCGCAATGTATACCTCGACCCCGGCGCGTGCGCCGGCAACATGTTCCAGCTTCAGAAGTACAGCGACATGGGCGCGATCGACGCGGTATTCCAACAGTTCGCCTGGGGCCGGCGCGAGGCCAACGATGCCCCCTGTTGGCAGACGCCGAAGCTCGGCAGCTCCATCACGCATGCGTACGGCAAGCCGGACGACGTCACCATGGTGGAGATCTACGGTGCCCGCGGCCAGGACCTCAGCTACCCGGAGATGAAATGGTGGGCCGATCACATGCACGTGTCCGGCGTGAGCTTCCTGATTCCGCACTCGTTCAACCCGCGGTCGCCGTTCGATGTGGACTGTCCGCCGTACTTTTACAACGGCGGCTACGAGCCGCGCTGGCCGCTGTACCGCGTGTTCGCCGACTACACGAGCCGCCTGAGCCTGATGCTCACCGGCGGGCGGCACGTCTGCCCGGTGGCGTTGCTGTTTCTCGGGGGCAGCGCCCACGTCGGGCAGTGTGTGCTGCCCGAACAGATGAGCGAGGCGCTGCAGGATGCGCTCTACGACTGTGATTGGCTGCCGTACGAGGTGCTCGAGCGCGACGTGCGTGTGGCCGGCAGGGAACTGCGGCTCCGCAACGAGTCCTACAGAGTTCTCATCGTGCCGGCGGCCGAGGTGATTCCCTGCGCCGCGCTGGAGCGGGCGAAGGAGTACTTTGACGGCGGGGGCGTCGTGGTCGGCTACGGGTTCCTGCCCACGAAATCGGCGACGCTGGGCAAGACGTCGGCGGATATCGCCGCATTGTGCGAGGCGATCTGGGGCAAGCCGCAGGTCGGCCTGAAGGTGTGCAAGACCAACGCCGCCGGCGGACGGTCATACCTGCTGCCGCAGACGCCCACGCCCGCGCAGCTTCAACAGGTTCTGGCCGGCGACGCGGGCGTCCATCCTACGCTGGAGGTCATCGAAGGGCAGACGGATAACTGGTTGCACGTGCTGCACCGCGTGCAGGCCGGCCGCGACGTGTTCTTCATCACCAACCAGAACCACGTCGGCGAGCCGCGGCGCTTCCGGTTCCGCGTGACGGCCGAGGGCGTGCCGGAATGCTGGGACCCGGTGCGCGGTGAGATTACCACAGTAGCCTATGAGCGCAGCGGGCCGCACGCCGAGGTCACGCTGACCATGCAGCCCAACGAGTGCGTGCTGCTCGTTTTTCAGGCCGAGAAGCGAGCACTGCCGGAGCGCATCGACGCCGGCGCTCGCGCCGCGCTGCGAACGATTCCAGTCGTCCGCGACCCGTCGCCACCTGCGCCCCCCAGCATGCCGGCGTCGGTGCAGCAGCTTCGGGAGACGATGCGGGGCTCGGCGTGGATGTGGTACCCGGAGGGCACCCCGGCCGCAACCGCGCCGCCGGGCACGCGCTTCTTCCGCCAGCAGATCACGCTGCCTGCGACGGCCAAGGTGACCAAGGCGACCTTCGTCGGCACCGCGGACAACAGCCTGATTCTGTATGTCAACGGCCGGGACGTCGGGCACAGCGACAACAGTTACCTGGGCTGGAGCAGGCTGGTCGAGATGGACATTGCTGCGGCCCTGCGGCCGGGCCTCAACCAGCTCGCCTGCGCAGCCACGAACGCGACTGGCAACGCCAGCCCGGCCGGCGTCCTCGGTCAGCTTGTTATTGAGTTCGAGCAGGGCGAGCCGCTCACCGTGCGCCTGGATGAGACGTGGAAAGCAGGGCGCGATGAGCAGGCCGGTTGGCAGGATGTCGGCTTCGACGACGCGGCCTGGCCGGCGGCGGCCGTCGTTGCTCACTACGGCGACCAGCCGTGGGGCATGGTGGCGAAAGGTCCGTTCACCGCGAGCCCGGTGCAGGCGGACCCGTTCCTGGGGCACTGCGATGTTCCGGACGACGTGGACTTAACGAAGGTACGCGTGTATCTGGAGATGGATGAGCTTGCTCCCGAGCCGGCGGCCAGGGTCACTGTGAATGGCCACGATGCCGGCGGTTTCATCGGCGCGCCGCTGCGCGTGCCCGTCACGCCGCAGCTTACGCCCGGCCGCAACACGTTCCGCATCGAGCCCTTCGCCCCGCCGGCCGCACGGCTGGCCGTTTACGAGCGCTGACTGCGGCAGAGAGTGCTCGTTCGGACAAGTGTTTGGAGGAGGATGGGCAGCCGAGGGTCGATGGGGGCAACGGGACGCACCGGACGACATGCACACGACGCAAGAGAGGACCCCACGCGAGGCAGTCCGACACTTGCCCGCCATCACCCGGCCGGAGTACTACCTGCGAGAACCCCGATCGTAAGCTCGTCTTTAGTGTCGGGTCAGGCGTCGGAGCCGCGGACGGGGGCGCCGGACAGTCTCTCCGCCCTATACCCACCGGTGGCCCGGTCGCGCAGGAAAATCACGCCGAACACCACGATGATCACCAGCGAGAACGGCGCCACGTAGCGGAACGACATGCGCCCGCCGTAGTTGTCCGCGGGCAGCAGCACGCTGTTGATCTCATCCTTGATCGGCTCGGCGCCCGGCGGCACGTTCTTGACGGCGTTACGCAGAGCATCCGCGGTGTTGCTCGGCAGGGCACCGCCTTGCGCCGTTGCGAGCACCGATTGCACGGCCGTCACGGCCCCTATGACCTCCGACTTGAACGGCGATTTCTCCGCCAGCGGCGGGTACTGCTGCGCAACCTTCTCCAGCACGGCGACTGTCTGGCCCTGCTGCGCGACAAGCTGCTGCTGCAGGAAGCGATCGGCAATGTGCCCCATCTGCGGGGCCGTCACCAGCCCGACGATGAGCATCCCCATCCCGCCCATCAACCCCAGCCCCAGTGCCCCGCTCTTCGGCACCCGTTCCGACGTCACCCCCAGCATCGTCGGCCAGAAGTAGCACACCCCCAGGGCGAACACCGTGGCCGAGGCGAACGCCATGACCGTCGTCTCGGCGAAGCTGAACCAGTACAGCCCGATGCCGGCCAGGATCGCAGAACTTACCAGAATGCCGGTCGGCGAGAGCCGGTGCACGACCGGCCCGGCAAAGAAGCGCAGCACGGCCATCAGACCGTTGATGTACGCCAGCACCAGGATCCCCGCGATGCCGCCCGCCTCCAGCACGGCCGGCACCCACCGCCCCGGCCCCAGCTCCAGCGAGGCCGTGATACACATGCAGGCCAGCAGGATCAGAAACAACGGCCGGAGCAGCGCCCCCTGCACCATGCCGCCGAACGAGATGCCCGACTGCACGCGCTCGGTCGCGGGGAACTTCTGCCCGATGAACAACACACCGTAGATCACCGTCGGCACCAGGATCAGGCCGAGCTTGAGTCGCCAAGCGGCGAAACCGACTTGGTCAAGCCAAGCGGTGAAACCGGGTTGCCCAATGAGAAACGACGCCACCGCGCCGATGACGATGCCGCCCGGAAACCACACGTGGAACTTGTTGAGTTTCTGCGTCTTCTGATCCGGGTAGAGCGTGGCAATGAGCGGGTTACAAACGGCCTCGATGGTCCCGTTGCCCAGCGACAGGATCAGAGCGCCGGCAAAGAGCATCCAGTAACCCTGGGCGAAGATCATCAGCAACGCCCCGGCCGCGTGGCACAGAACGGCCAGCCGCAGCAGGTTCCGCATGCCCAGCACGTCGCACAGCGGGCCGAGGATGAAAATGGAGACGGTGAAGCCCCAGATGGCCGCCCCGCCGATGTACCCGACCTGCTCGTTGCTGAGCACGAACCTCTCTTTGAGCACGCCCATGATGGCGCCGACGACCGCGAAGCATACCGCCGTCGCCACCAGCCCGAAGCAACTGCCGACGAAGAGACGCTCTTTGTTCATGAATATGATCCTTCCACCGGGGGGCTCACCTGTTGCATCCAACGACGCCACGCGCCGGAGGGGATTGTATCGAGAGGTCCGCCCCGTGGCCAACGGAACCGCGGCGGGTGAGGTCATACGATCGGCCTGTTCGGCCTGTGGTACTCTGCCCGCGGCGACCGGTGCTGCCCCCGCGTGGCGGAACCGCCGGCAGGCAGCCGCCCCGCTTGGCGATCATTGCCTGCGGTTCGGGAGCAGTGGCGGTCCGCTACGGCACCGCCGGCGTCAGAACGACAGCAGGCAGTGCCAGATGAACGTGTGGCCCAGGTCGTCGATGTCCTCCCAGATGCGGCGGACGAGATCCGGATCCCCCGAGAGGGGCGGCAGGTCCCCCGCCTTCTCTGCCCACGGTACGCAGACGCCGGGATCACGTCGGCCGCGCGGCGCGCGGGCTGTGGCCGGCGTCTCGCCGCGCTCGGCACGCGGTCCGTCGCCGGGGTCGCCGGCGTGGCCGGTGGAATAGACACCGTATTCGCGTGTGAAGTCGGTCAGCGCCCGAATGTTCTCCACCCGCGCGTCGTTTTGAATGATCGCGCTGGCGTCCATGAGGTACCCGCCGTCACGGGCGACGCCATCGATCACCTTCTTGCAGGCTGCCCGTACGTCGTCCGGCGAGCCGAACGCCAGCAGGTGATTCGGAATCCCCCCGCTCAGGCAGAACTTGTGGCCGAGCTTGCGGTGCACGGTGACCATGTCGCCGCGGTCGACATGATAGACGATGCTCCGCTCCGGCAGTTCCGCGAACTGGTCCAGGTGGTGACTCCAATCTCCCTCGGCGTAGAACAGCGTCTGGTGGCCATGGGCCCACAGTTCCTGGAGGATCGGTCTGAGGGTCGGCCAGTAGTGCGACGCGAACTGCTCCGGCCGCACGAACGGCACGCAACCGCGATGCATCCAGAAGCCGATCGGCACCTGCCGCGCCGGGTCCGCGCCGGCCCTGGCAACGTGCAGCAGGTGCGGCATCAGCGCCTCGCAGGCCGCCAGCACTTTCCGGGGCTGGACGAACATGTCCCTGGTCAGCCCGACGTAGCCGCGCAACTTGTCGGCCAGGATGTCGAACGGGGCCTTCAGGATGCCGGCGATGGCGGGCACCGTGCCGCACTCCGCGCGCAGCCGGGCGTGGTGCGGCCCGTACGCCGAGAAGTACTTCCACATGGCCATCCCGCCCTTGACGAGCGCCAGGGCGTGGCGGCGCGTCGCCGGCTGCCCCGGCGCCACAACGTCGCCGGACACGCGCGGGAGCCAGACGTCGTACAGAAACCCCGTCGGATCGTCGATCAGGGCGTCGTATTCGTCCGCCCGCATGAAGGCCTGCTCGGGCGGCGGCTCGCGGTACTGGAACGCCACGTCCGGCCCGACGTGGATGCCGGGCACCCCGTAGTACCGCAGCCCGATGGCCTCCGTCAGCCCGGTCCACACCCACACCATGTTGCTGACCACCGCGTCCCAGTCGAAGTCGGCCGCGCACTTGAGCACGGCCGCAAACGCCTTGTCGTAGTCGTGCGTGATCTCCTGGCAAGTGTAGCCGGCGTACGAGGCGGTGAACTCGGCCACGAACGGCCGGATCGGAATGCGGTCCGGCTTCTCGTTCCGCAGGGCGGTGACGTAGCGATTCAGACGTTCACTGTACAGGGCCGTCGTGTTCATCACGAGTTCCCGTCCCTTCCGACGTCCCCCGTGGTCATGGTACCTGCTCCAGGTGCCTGCACGCAACACGGACGCGCGCGGGGTCCCATTCGCTGCGCAAGGTGGCACCGAGACTTCGCCTCGCTCCGTGACATCGGCGTCGCAGGTAGCCGGGTGTGCGCGAAGAGGCACCCGCGGGGTTGGGACACGGCCGCTCCCCGATCCCGACCCGTGGCGGTCGCGGTTCGGATCGCCGGCGCGGAAGCGCGCCCGGCGCTGGAAGTCTCACGGACGCGGCGGCAGTGTGCAATCCATAAGCAACGCGGCCGGGCACGGTGGGAACTGCATCTGAACGCGGTAACAGTCAAACCCCTGACTGTCCCAGCCGACTTGATCGAAGCAGTGCTGGATCATCTCGGCGTAGCGCGGCATCTCGCGGAGCCTCACACTAAGCGTGCCCGCGCCCAGGAACGCCACCTCGTGGTGGAACGGCAGGTGATCGGCCTCACGGTAGACCGCCCCGAGCAACTCCTTGTGCACGTCGCTGACCAGGCGCGCGACCGGGGCAACCCGCCCGAAGAAGTCGCGCCGCAGAAACACGTCCATCACTACGGTTTCGCAGGGTGTCCGCAGCGGAGTCTTCGTGCCCAGGCAGGCATGGCGCTCGTCGGGATGGCACGGCTCCGCCCGGCGGATCACCTCGCCGGTAAGACACGTCACCGCCTGCATGTTCCCCACGTCGGACTCGCCCAGGACATCCTCGATCACACCCTGCGGCCCGATCTCCCGGCGGACGTCGGGCAAAGGTTGCGAGCAGTACGGCCGCAGGAGGGGCGCGGCCCCGTCGGGGGGACCCGCCAACGGGTCGAGCGGTTCGCGCGTGAACTGCGTTTCCACGTGGCCGGTGTCGTCGATCGTGTAGAAACGCGTGATGCGCCAGCGGATGTCTGGACGGATGCGCCGCAGGGACACGAAGCCACGCACGATCACGGCGTCGAGGTGCGCTCCGTCACCCGACGGCTGGATGAGGAACGTGTGGATCTGGGCGCGGGCCTGCACCCCCCAAACGTAGCTGCCGTGCGTGAAGAGACCCCGGCGGTGTTCCAGGTCCGCATCTTCGTGGCGCGCCCGGATGTGCCCCGTCACCATCATGTCGAAGGACTTGCGGTCTCCTGCCTCGCGCTGCACGAGCTCCGTGAACTGCTTGAAGGCATCTTTCGCCGAGCGGACACTGGGTGCCAGTCCCGGCCGGCGTGCCGCCGCACTCAGCAGCAGACTGATGCCGCGCGGCCCCGGAACGTAGCGCACGGCATCCAGCGGGTGCTCCTTCTGCACGATCTTGACCAGCTTCCACGCCAGACGCGGGTCGATGGGCAGCACGTCCACGAGATCACCGGCGCGGGAGTTGGGCGTACTCGTCAGCCGGGTAAGCAGATCACCCAGCGCGCTGCGCACACGCTGCATGACGGCGCTGGTGCGCTCCTCGAACGACGTTTCCGGAGGGCTGAGGGTAGGCATAGTGAGGCCCAGTATAGCGGCCCGCGGGCAGTTTGTCCATGTCGCTGCGAAAGTCATAAACCACGGTCCGACAATCACTTAGTCATATCCAGAGAAACTCTCTTGACAACCTGTTCAGGGGATGCTAGGATCGTCTCCTGGATCGGTACCGGCGCTCAGCGGGGTGGAACGAGGGGACGGCCGCGTCGAGCCGCGATGCCCACGACGTTGCCGTCGCCCTTCGCGCGTCTCTCTGACGACCGAGCCATCCGCGCTGCCGGCGTTGAACGCGGAGTGCGGTCTGCCGGCACCGTGACCCCGGCGTCGTGATGTCGGCGGCCGCTGGGACAGGCGTTGCCCGGTCTGCCGCGTGAGGACGTCCGCCTGGCGCGGACCCGGTCGCGACCGCGCCGCGGAACTGACTGTCCGGATCGGCGAAGTCCGCCGACCCACAGAGGGTGTGTGTTCTCTCTACCGCACGAGCGGTACTGGATTGCAGTGGAGGAGGCGTACCATGAAGAAGATGCTTGGGATTGTGGTCGTATTGGCGTGGAGTGCGACTGCCCTGGCTGACTGGGGCTACCCGCTCAAGTGGGACCAGTTTGACAACCCGGACCCGCACGGTCGGAAGATCGAGAGCTGGTGGAGCTCGTGGGGCCACGGGCAGTTGGTGGCCGATGACTTCCTGTGCACGCAGGCGGGCTGGCTCAACGAGATCCGCGTCCAGGGTGCGAACGACGCGTTCAACCTGGGCGCGCGCGTGTTCATCTATGCGGACGTCCCCGCGACGGCGGAGGAGGAAAGCCATCCGGGCGCGCTGCTTAAGTTCTGGAACCTCGGCAACGCTGACCCGGGCGATCCCCACAAGATCGGCTGGTGGGACGCCGGCAACGGCGAGTTCCGCATCAACCTGCCCGAAGACGACTGGTTCTACCAGGAGGGCTCGGTCGCCAACCCGATCGTCTACTGGGTGGGCGTGCAGCCGAAGCATGACATCTTCGGCTTCGAGAAGTTCTACTGGAGCTATCGCGACAACCTCCATAACGACAACCCCAACCCGCCCGACATCCACAACCTCGACGACGCCGTCGTCGGGAACACGGACGGCAGCGGGAACTGGCAACATCTGGGCGCGTACTACGTGGAGGACTGGTTCAACGGCAACCACTGGCAGTTCGGTACCTACACGGGCCTGCTGCCGGACGGCTGGCGCTCGGTGGACATGGAGTTCCAGGTGTATGGCACACCGGAGCCTGCCTCGCTGGCCCTGCTGGCGCTGGGCGGCCTGGTGTTGCTGCGCCGGCGTTGAGGATGGCCTGCTCCGCCGGTCAGGTGCAGCCAGCCTGGCTGTCGGGCGGGCGTCCCGGTTGCGGGGCGACGGCTACCGGCGGGCTCAGCAGCTCCACCTGATTGGGGAACCGACCAATGTTGGGGGGTGGCATGGCCAAGCGCAGCGCCGCCATGCCGCTCCGGTTGGTGAGGGCCGACCGGTACGGCATGCCGGCGCCCGTCGGCGGCGGGCTTGAGCATGCCACCCCCCTTACCGTCGACCGGCTTGGGCACGCCACCCTCCGCGCTTCCCAGGGGTGGGGTCCCGTGCGGGAGGTGCAAGGAGAAGGTGCATGACACGAATGGGGACGGCGATCTTGACGTGCACGCTGCTTACGGGTCTGCCCGCGCTGGCGCGGGCGGACTGGGGAGACCCGCTCGTCTGGAATCAGTTCGACAGCATGGACTCGCGCACGGCCATGAGCTGGCGTACCCACAGCGGTTCGTACTATTACCTCTGCGCGGACGATTTCGTCTCTACGGCTCGGACGCGCATCTCGGAGATCCGCGTGGCGGGCGTGGACGATCCCTATCCGTTGGGCGTGGACGTGTACTTCTGGGCCGACGTTCCGGCCACGCAGACCGAGGACAGCCATCCCGGCGCGTTGCTGTACCAACGCCATCTGGGCAACGCCGCTCCCGGCGACCCTCACCAGATCGGCTGGTACGCCGTCGGCGACGGAACGTTCCGCGTGGCCTTTGCCGAAAACGACTGGTTCTACGCCGAAGGCTCGCCGGAGAACCCGGTCGTGTACTGGGTTGGCGTGCAGGTATACCACGACATCTTCGGCTTCGAGCACTTTCACTGGAAGTTCCGTAACCCCGCGCAACAGACGGCCGGCAGCGCCGTGTACTCGACCGATGGAACCTCCTGGAGCCATTGGGGTGAGAGCCCGCAGCACAACCTGCAGCTCTACACCGGCACGTTGCCCGCCGGCTGGAACCCCGTGGACGTCTCGTTCCAACTCTTCGGCACGGCAGAGCCGCTGGGCCCGCTGCGCAACGCCAGCTTCGAGATCGAGCACGCCGACTACATGCCGGAGGGCGGCTGGGCCGGACCGTTGCCCTGGCGCGGCATGCCCAACCACTGGGCCTGGCGCCGCCAAGGGCACGTGAACGGCCACGGCGAGGCGTTGCTCGACGACCCGGACTTCAACTGGGTTTCCGACGGCGACTGGTCACTTTATGTATTCGCCTCGATCTTCGGCCCGCATTACGTGGATGACTACCTGGAGTTCTACCAGTTAGCGGACCTGACCGGCGCGCGGGAGCTGCTGTTCGACGCGCATTTGAAGGGCGGGACCTGCACGGCCGCCTACGTACAGATTGACGACGGCACAAGCTGGTCCTGGAAGAACCATGTGGCGGGCAGCTACTACGACCAGGTGCTCGACCTGACGGGCGTCGAGGGTATGCACGAGATTCGCCTGGGCGTGCGCGTCTTCGCCGACTTCGGCGCTTTCGCGGACGGGCACACCTTCTTCGACAACCTCCGCCTCGAGTTCCTGCTGGGCGGTGACCTCGACGGTGATGGCGACGTGGACCTCGATGACTTCGACGGCTTCGCCGCGTGCCTGGGTGGGCCCGGCATGACCACGCCGCCGCCCGGCTGCGCTCCGGACTACTTCGCGCGGGCCGACATGGACGGTGACCTCGACGTCGATCTGGCGGACGTCGCAGACTTCAGCACGGCCTTCACCGGCGCGCAGGAGTGAGGCAGCGCGGGGCAATGTGCAGGTACGGCGGAAGGAGCTTCACCGCACCATCGCGGGGGCGGCGCCAACGCGCCCGCGAGTCCGTTTGTTCCAGCAGCACGGTCTCGGACGCGGCAGCAACGCGGAAGCTCCTGCTGCTTCGGCCATTCTTCCCCCGACGGGGGATCAAGTAAGAAGCCGGGGGCGAAACCCCCGGCTTCTCCGAAGACCTGCACACGTACAGAGCCCCCGAAGGGGACGACAGAACAAAGAAAAGAACCTCCCCTATCCCTGCTTCAGCGCCTCCGCCACGCCGGGCACCTGATCGACGCCGGCCGGCACGCTGACGCTGGAACCTCCGAAGTCCTGCCCGATCGGCTCGGCCCGGCCACCGAGGTGTTGAGCCAGGAATGACTCCGCCACCCCGTAGAACGCCAGGCGATTCTCCGGCCGGGCAAAGCCGTGCCCCTCATCGGGAAAGAGCACGTACGTCACCGGGATCTGCTTCGCCTGCATGGCCTGGACGATCTGGTCCGACTCCTCCTGCTTGACGCGCGGGTCGTTGGCGCCTTGCCCGATCAACAGCGGACGCTGAATCTGCGCGACCTTCATCAGCGGCGAACGCTCCAGCAGGAACTTCTTGCCTTCCTCCGTGCGATGGTCGCCAATCCGCTTCACGAACAAATCCACCACCGGCTGCCAGTACGGCGGGATCGCATTCATGAACGTGACCAGGTTCGACGGTCCGCAGATGTCCACGCCGCAGGCGAACTGGTCCGGTGTGAACGTCATGCCGACGAGCGTCGCATACCCGCCGTAGCTGCCGCCCATGATCGCCACCTTCTTCGGATCGGCGATGTGCTCCCGGATGGCCCACTGCACGGCGTCGAGCAGATCGTCGTGCATCCTGGCACCCCACTCGCGGTCGCCGGCGTTCGTGAACTGCTTGCCTAAGCCCGTGGACGCGCGGAAGTTCACCGACAGTGCCGCGTAACCGCGGTTGGCCAGCCATTGATGCTCCGCGTTATAGCCCCAGTTGTCGCGCCCCCACGGGCCGCCGTGCACATTGAGCACCAGCGGCACCGGCTGGGCAGGCCGCGGTTTGCCGTCCGGGTTCGAGCCCACCGGCAGCGTGAGGTAGCAGACGAGGTCCATCCCGTCCCGTGACTTGATGGTCACGGGGTGCATCTTCGCCAGCGGCAGCTTCTCCAGCGCGGGGCGGTTGACGAACAGGAAGTCCGCCTTCCCACTGGGGCGTTGATAGCGGTAGTAGCGGACCGGGCCGTCATCCTGAAGGTACGCCACGATCCAGACCTTGTCATCGAGGGAGCGGCTGGTTACCTCGAAGTCGCCGTCCGCCACCTTGCGCAGCGTCGCGAAGTCCTTCTCAATCGCCTTGTCGAGGATCTTCCAGTTCTTGCGCTCGACCGTGAACCCGACGGCCTCAATGGTCTTCTCGACCGGCTTCGCCATCACGTCGGCCACGTCGGCCCGCGGGTCCTCGGCCAGCACCGTCTGCTTGCCCGTGGTGAGGTCATAGCTGGTGAGGGCGGCCGTGTTGCGCCCGCGGCTGTCGGTCATGTACAGCACCTTGCCGCTCTTGTCGAAACCCGCCGGCCCGGTGGTCAGGGCATCCTCCTGCCCGATCTTGGTGAAGGACTTCCAGTCGCCGTCGGCCGTGCGCTCCAGGACCTCCTCGCCCCCGTCCGGCGTGATGCGCATGGCGAAGCGGACGGCGTAGGTGTCGTCGGTGACGAAGCCCACGTAGCCTTCGTTCTCCAGGAGCAGCTTCTTCTCGCCGGTCTCGATGTTCACGCGGTGGATGTCGTGCAGTTGCGGGTTGCGGTCATTCAGCGCGACCAGGATATCGTGCGGGAACTTGTAGCTGACGCCCTGCACGCGTGCCTGCACACCGGTGGCCGGCGTCAGGTCCCGCACCGCGTCGGTCTTCACGTTCACGCTGTACACGCGCCAGTTCTCGTCCCCGTCCTTGTCCTGCACGTACAGGATGTGCTCGTTGGTGAACGCCCAGAAGTACCCCCGAATGCCGCGCCGCGTGTCGTGGGTCACCGCCTTCGCCTTGGCCGGGTCAGCCAGCGGTGCCACCCAGACGTTCAGGACGCCGTCGAGCGGCGCCAGGAACGCCAGTTGCTGACCATCCGGACTGACCTGCAAGGACGCCCGGTCCGGGTTGCCGAAGAGGACCTGACGCGGGATCACCGCCGTGGCCGGCGCCGCCGCCGCCGCCCACGCGAGGCCCACGCCCCCGAGAAACACAATGCCCAAAACGATCATCCGAAGTTGCCTGTTCATGAGTACTCTCCGCATCAATGTGATTTGTGCAATGGTCCGCAGGCGGCGTTGCCAGTCCGTTGAACAAGTAGCGTCGGCCTCCCGCGGCCGACGTGGGAGCCGCCAGACGCACCGGTCTTCCACGCTCCTGCCCCGGCCCGACACGGCTTCAACAGGCCGCCGAGCACCGCTCTGCCGGATAGCATCGCACGATCCCCTGCGCTTCGCAACGCTCTTCACGACACCTCGCAAGTGTGGACAATTTCCGACGGAAACCGGCAAAGCCCGGACACTCCGCACCGCGGGGACTGTGCCGAGCTACACCGCCATGGGCAATGTCCGCGTCAGGTACGCGTCACCAAGCCACCGAGGCTCAGCGTGGACCTTCCCCCGCAGCCCCCAGCGTGGCACCTGCGTCTCGCCCGTGGGTCCGCCGGCGGGACGCCGGTGCCACGGAATCCTCGCGGTCCGGGAGGAAGCCGAGCGCCGAATCACCGTTCTTGATGCGGCCCCGGTGGTCCGAACCGTCCCGACGCAGGTCGGGATCAGGGAGCGGCCGGTTCTCATCGTTGGCCGGCGCGTGTCCGCGCACCCGCTTTGGTCATACCAAGCGACGTTGAGTTCGTAGCCCAGCCGCTTCTGTCCAGGAGGAGGCGCTCGGAGAGCCGGACCCACGCGCCACTCCTCCCCTCACCCTGTCCGCTCCTTCGAGTGGGAGAGGGATTGCTTTGCGCACTCTTCGTCTCTGGGCGCCTTGGTGGCTGCTCCCCACGACCTTTGCCGACCCGCAGGAGTGGGCCGCCGTGACCTGATCGCTCCTCCACCTGCCAAGCCGGCCGGTCGGGTCCGGCTTCCCCGGTAACACCAGCGGTTCGGCCAACTCGCGGTCAATCGCACTGCCCGCCGCATGCAGCCCTTCCGGGTCGACTGGCGACGCGACCGCTGAGACGCAAGCCAACTCTCCCACAACGCCGCGGCCCGGGGCGACGGCGTGAGAACTCGTGTATCTACGGCTGGAGTCCCGCTCTGCCCCTGCCGCGATTCGCAGCGCTCTGCGTGGCAGACTCCTTCGTTGGGCCATTGAGTCAGGCAGTACGTTCTGCTAGACTGGTGCTATGACTTCCGGGGAAGAAGCCCCCCTTGGTTGTACCCCCGCAGGGCGATGCGTGCAGGCAGTTGCGGGACGGTGACCCTCCGGCACATCCATCGCGCCATGCGGAGCAACGGAGCCCAGCGCCATCGCTGGAGGGAGGACAGTCACATGTGTGCCCGGACCACCACTGACCGGCGAGTGCTACCGCAGGGGTGGGAGTACGCCAGGATCATCGCGGGGGTCGTCGTGGTGGCCTGTGCCGCGGGCGGCGCGCCGCCGGCGGCGGCCCAGGCCTGCGGCTGGCTGCCGGGCGAGGGTGTGCCGGGGACCGACGGACCCGTGCATGCCTCCGCCACGTGGGACCCCGACGCCTCGGCCTTGCAGACCGAACTGCTGGTTGCCGGCGGGAACTTCGCGGTCGCGGGCGGCATTCTCGCCAACAACGTCGCGGCGTGGGACGGCAGCACCTGGCAGCCGCTGGGCTCGGGGACAGACGGCCCGGTGAACGCGCTGACGGTGTACAACGGCGAGTTGATCGCGGGGGGCGCGTTCACGGCCGCCGGCGGGGTGACGTGCAATCGGATCGCTCGCTGGGACGGCGGCGGGTGGCAGCCGCTGGGCTCGGGGATGAACAACCAGGTGCACGCGCTGACGGTTTACAACGGCGAACTGATCGCCGGGGGCGCGTTCACGACCGCCGGCGGGGTGACGTGCAACCGGATCGCCCGCTGGGACGGCAGCACCTGGCAACCACTGGGGTCGGGGATGGGGGGCGGTTCTCCCACCCTGTCCGCCCTCACCGTGCACGACGGTGAGCTGATCGCGGGGGGCAGGTTCACCACCGCCGGCGGCGCCACGTGCAACAACATCGCCCGCTGGAACGGCAGCACCTGGCAACCGTTGGGGGCGGGGGTGGGCGGCAGTTCCCCAAGCGTATCCGCCCTCACGGCCTACGACGGCGAGTTGATCGCGGGGGGTACGTTCACAACGGCCGATGGCGCGGCGTGCAACAACATCGCCCGCTGGAACGGCGGCGCCTGGCAACCGCTCGGGGCGGGGACGAATAGCATGGTGCGCGCCCTGACGGCCTATCCCGGCGCGCCGGGACAGGCGGGCGAACTGATCGCGGGCGGCGACTTCAGCAGCGCCGGCGGCGCGACGTGCAGCTACATCGCAAGCTGGAACGGCAGCGTCTGGCAGCCGCTCGGGGCGGGCGTGGGCAACATTGTGCGCGCCTTGGCGACCTATCCCGGCGCGCCGGGACGGGCAGGCGAGTTGATCGTGGGGGGCTACTTCACGACCGGCGGCGGGCTGCCGTGCAGCGGCATTGCGCGCTGGAATGCCGGCGCCTGGCAGCCGCTGGGGTCGGGAATGAACAGCACCGTGCTCGCCCTCACGGTCTACGCCGGGGGGCCGGGACCGGCGGACGAGGTGATCGCCGGCGGCGATTTCACCGCGGCCGGCGGCGTGCCGTGCAACCGCATTGCCCGCTGGGACGGCGGCGGGTGGCAGCCGTTGGGGTCGGGAATGAACAGCTACGTGTACGCCCTGACGGTCTATCCGCCGGGCCAGGCAGGCGAGCTGATCGCGGGCGGCGCCTTCACGACCGCCGGCGGCGTGCCGTGCAACCGCATTGCCCGCTGGGACGGCAGCGCCTGGCACCCACTCGGGTCGGGAATGGGGGGTAGTTCTCCCACCGTGTCCGCCCTCACCGTGCACAACGGTGAACTGATCGCGGGGGGCAGCTTCACGTCCGCCGGCGGCGTGCCGTGCAACTATATCGCCCGCTGGGACGGCAGCGCCTGGCAGCCGCTGGGAGCGGGGGTCAACAACATCGTGCGCGCCCTGACGGTCTATAACAACGAGCTCATGGCGGGAGGCTTCTTCACGACCGCCAGCGGTGTGTCCTGCAACTACATCGCCCGCTGGAACGGCAGCACCTGGCAGCCGCTCGGATCGGGGATGGGCGGGAGCACCCCCTACGTACAATGCCTTGCGGTCTTCAACGGCGAGCTGATCGCCGGGGGCGAATTCACGTCTGCCGGCGGCGTGCCGTGCAACTACATCGCCCGCTGGAACGGCGGTGCCTGGCAGCCACTGGGGTCAGGAATGGGCGGCGTGAACCCCTACGTGTACGCCGTGAAGGTTCACGGCGCCGAGTTGATCGCCGGAGGCGATTTCACCAGCGCCGGCGGGGCAACGTGCAGCTACATCGCCTGCTGGAACACCGGTGCCTGGCAACCGCTGGGGGCCGGGATGAACAACGGGGTGCGCGCCTTGACGGTCTACCCCGACGCCTCGGGGGGGGCGGGCGAGGTGATCGCGGGGGGCTACTTCACGACTGCCGGCGATTACGTCTCGTGCTACTGGGCTCGCTGGGCTTGTGACGTCCCGGGCGACCTCGACGGCGACGGCGACGTGGACGTCGATGACTTCGACACCTTCGCCGCCTGCCTGGCGGGACCTGATGTGACCACGCCGCCGTCCGGCTGTGATCCCGATTCCTTCGCCCAGGCCGACCTCGACGGCGACCTCGATGTCGATCTGGCCGATTTCCAGAGCTTCAGCACGGCCTTCACCGGCCCGCAGGAGTAAGCCAGCGCGGGTTGATCTACAGATACGGCGAGAAGAGCTTCACGGTGCCGTCACGGAGGCGGCGCCAACGCGGACGCGAATCCATCTGTTCGAGCGTTACGTTCTCCGAGCCGGCGGCCAGTTCGTCCATCCAGGTGCCAAGCTACCGGACAACTTGGGGACTGAACTTCCTTCTTACCACGGAGACACGGGGATCACGGAGAGGAGAAACGGATGCCCCGATCCCAGTCCTCCCCGTGCCCTCGGTGTCTCCGTGGTGCCTCTGCCGGAGGGCAACGCGTGGCGGGGACGGAAGGGCGGGTTCACCCTCTGCCACATCGTCATCAACTCGCCCAACGCCTCCGCGGCCGCGCCTGGCTCCCCAACCCCTCTCCCCTTTGGGCAACGGCGCGACGCCGAGCACCCTGGCGTGGCCGCGCCTGGCTCCGCAACCCCTCTCCCGTTAGGGGAGAGGGCAGGGTGAGGGGGAATCCGGCGGCCCGGTCGCCATTGACAAACGACCGTTTCTTAGCGAGATCGGTTGAGAAGCGTTCGCTTCGTAGTTGTTCAGCGTGGGTGCTTGGCCGCCGGCCGTCGCCGGCGGGCTGGGCGCGCGGCGTCTGAACCCCTCGCCCTTCCAGGGAGAGGGGTAGGGGTGAGGGTCGCGTGGGCCAGAACGCTCGCTTGGGGCAGCCGCATGCGTTCCCGCGAGGCGCGGGACGCCAAGCACGTACTTCGCTTCTCAGTGAGCGACCAGCCGGGGGGCCGTTTTCTGATGACACCGCCTCAGACCGGCACCTACCGGACGACCAAGTTGCCCGGTGAACGAGTCCGCGCGTTCATTCCCCGCCCGCTGCCGTAACCACCGACGCGCGGGTTGGATCAGCCATGAGTGCCGCTCCCGTCGTCACTTCTGGCGCAGGGTAACCGACTGAGAATCCGTGTATCGGCGGCTCAAGTGGGCCCCTGCCCAGCGAAGCTCAAAGCAGTTCCGAAGCAGTCCGGTGTCACGGGCGGGGCCGCCTCCGGCTCCGATTGACAGTGCCCGCATGCCCAGTTCCACGCTGCGCGACGCTGTGACCCACGAGGCGTGGATTCACCGGGGTGGCTCACCACTTCCCTGCTTGCGCTCACTGTGTTGGGTTGCTGGCTCGACCTCCGTTGCGTGCCGGCGCAATTGTTCTATCTGCGCGTACAATCGCTCCGCCACGAGCGCATCGAGACCGCACGGGACCACGTGCAACCAAGGGCTCCCCGTCCGGAACAGGACCAGTCCCCATTGTCTCTTTGAACTGCCCCGCAGCCTCACGCCTTTGATCTCACTCCACGGGCACACGTCGACAATCCGACCCGCACGAATCCCGGTGACTCCATCTGTTCGGAAGGCGACCGTGCAAGCCCACCAGTATCGATAATAGAGAGACATGAACAGAGCGACAAGCACAACTACCGATGCAATCGGCGCCACCGCGCGTCCGGGGAGCACGTGGAAGTACACACCCGCCGCCACCACTACGAACACCGCAATCGCGCGGTACAGACGCAGCCGGCGCAGCGGATTCGCCACGATCACAGTGCAATCCTCCAGGCTGAATGGCGCGCCGCGCTCGGGGCAACGCAGTTGCTCGTGGCTGCCCGCCAGCGAGTACCCACAGCAGGCGCAGGTCGAAATCGGCGGTAGTTCCACGCTGGCAGCGTTATCCTCGCTTCTTGCACCCAATGCCGCGCTCATCGCGCTATCAGTGCCGGGACTCAGCCCCGCGGGTCACCCTGTGCACCGCTTGGGATCTCTGACCCACGCCCGGCCTGGCAGGAAGAGGCTCGGACGAAGCTGAAACCGGCCGCCAGCGCGCTTCTCAGCCGCTCTCTTCCCGAAGAAGCCGGAGACTTGTAGGACGGTTGCTCGCGTTGCGCGAGTCGCTGGTGACCACAGCCCGTTCCGCAGCCCTGCGACCGCCCACCCCAACCCTGTCCGCCGACCCTAATGTGCCCAGCTGCCTGATGTTGCTCGAAGGTAGTGACACGGTGTCGACGCCCCCGGGTGTTTGTAATAACCGTCTGCACGTGACCAGGCTCGCGGAGACAGGCCGGGATGTAGAAGGTGCTTGTAGTCTGTCCCGCCATCGAGTAGCCTCCCCGTGTCAGCCGGGTGGTTGCCCAACGCAGGCCGGGTTGCGGCATCGCGCCTGTAGGGAGAAGGCGTGCGATGCTCCGTGCGCGATATGCGCCCGCGGGACCAGGGCTCTGCACCTGGGGGTTGTACCACCGCTGGTGGTTGGCACGGAGTAGACGATGTTCTCTGAATACGATAACAGCCAGGTGCGCATGTGGATCGCAGACGCCTCGGTTGTTCATCTGAAGGCGGGCGGTACCCACGATGACGGGGTGAAGCTCACGCCGGAGCAAGCCCGTGCGGTGTCCAGGGACTTGCTGGAGTTGTCCATCCAACTGGAATACGGTGAGAAAGCCAATCCGGACTGGTTCCGGGTCCCGATGCAGTACCTTCGTATTTACGCCGAGCCGGAGCCCCAATCCGAACACGCTAAGGACTGCGGAGGCGCCTATGTGGCTTGCTGGATCAAGGAACAGACTAGGCCTAATGCGCTGCATATTGCCAAGGGGTATATACAGGAGGATGGTTGGCGTTACGTTTGTCTGGAAGAGCAGTGCCCAGTCCGTCGGGCAGATTATGAGGGAGACGAACGCCTCGAATATTACGACCAAGCGGTTATCGATGAGCACGTGTTTATAGTCCACACGTTCCCGCCGGAGGCATAACAAGCCGGACAGTGTCCCCATTGGCCGGTCGTTCATTTTGGCCGGCGCCCTGGTCCTGGAGGTCGTGTCAATTCAGCGCGCAACGCAGCGGGAGGAACCACGTTCAGGGAATGTGGTCTTCATCGGCCGTACTTTCGCGGCACGGCTGTTGCTACCTTGCTGGGTTCTCCACGACGACAGTGCAGTCGTCGAGGCTGAATGGCATACTACACTCGGGACAGCGCAGTTGCTCGTAGCTGCCGCCCAACGAGTACCCACAGTAGGCGCGGGTCGAAATCGGCGACAGCTCCACCCTGGCGAAGTCATGTTCGCTGCTCACGACCACCGCTTCAGTCATCCCGCCGCAACCGCTCGCGGTCGCAGGCTACGCCGCGCGTTGGGGGCCACTTCGCATTCCGCCCGCCGCGCGACAGGTGCGCCAGAACCATCGCCAGCGCAGAGCTGGTCTATAGATACGGCGAAAACAGCTTCACCGTCCCGTCGCGGATGCGACGCCAGGGCGGACGGGAGTCCATTTGTTCGAGCGTCACCGGTTCCGACGCGGCGGCCAGGGCGTCCATCCACGTGCCAAGCTGTTGCGCGAGCTGCACGTCGTAGGCCTCGACGTTGAACTCGAAGTTGAGCCGAAAGCTGCGGCGGTCCAGGTTGGCCGAGCCCAGCAGCGTCCAGCGGTCATCGACGATCATCAGTTTGGTGTGCACAAACGGCGGCGGCCGGCGACGAATGTGTACGCCGTGCTCCAGAAGCTGCCACAGGTACGCATCGGCCGCCCAGCGCATGAACGGGCGATCCACCAGACCCGGCAGCAGCAGCGTGATGCGCACGCCGCGCAGCGCGGCCAGCACCATCGCGGAAATCAAGGCGGAGGTCGGCACGAAATACGGCGTGGCAATACGCACGCTGTCGCGGGCGGCGCCCAAGGCGGCCTGCATAATCCAATGAATGGTCTCGAAGTCCTCGTCGGGCCCGCTGGAAATGCCGCGACACAGAGCCGGCCCGCCGGGTGCCAGTGGCGGAAAGTAAGCATCGCCCGTCAGCACCTCACCGGTGACCAGTGCCCAGTCCTCGACGAACGTGTGTTGCAGCTCGGCCACCACCGGGCCGGTGAGCTGGAAGTGCAGGTCCTCGACGCGACGACTTGCCGGGAGCCCGGAGGCCCCGAACGTCGCCCCCCTCACCCTACCCTCTCCCCCGGGGGGGAGAGGGGTGACATCCGTGGGCTGCCCCCTCACCGCGTCCGGTCCGCCGGGTGCAATCGACAATCGACAATCGACAATTGCTGGGGCGTCAGCCCCCTCACCCTGCCCTCTCCCTCCGGGGGGGAGAGGGGGCCTAGACGGTGTGCCCAGCAGGTGCCGGGCGGAGATGTTCATCCCGCCGGTGAAGCCGACCCGGCCATCCACCACAAGAATCTTGCGGTGGTTCCGCAGGTTGATCCGCAAACGCCCGAACGGAAAACGCAACGGAAAGAACGCCGCCACCTCCGCCCCTGACTTCAGCAGTAAACGTCCCATGCGCGAACCGTTGCCCAACGCGCCGATCCCATCGACCAGCACGTGCACGCGCACACCGCGTCGGGCGGCCGCCTCCAATGCGGCAACAAAGCTGTGCCCGACCTCGTCCCAATCGAAGATGTAGCTGGCGAGCGTAACAGAGTGTTCGGCGTGCTCGATGGCGGCCAGCATGCGCGGATACGCCTGCTCGCCGGCGTGCAAGGGTTCGACGGCGTTGCCCGGCAGTAGCGGCAGGCGCGTGACGCGTTCCGCCGCCCGGCGCAGCGGCGCCAGGTGCCCCACCACTTCCGGAGCCGTTTGCTCCCAGTCCGGCACGTCGATGCACAGCGGCGCGACGAAGTCGCGACCCCGATGCCCGCGCTGGCGCACGGCCTGTCGTTCGAGCCGGTTGACGCCGAAGACCCAATACAACCAGGGCCCCGCCAGTGGCAGGGCCCAGCTCAAGATCATCCAGATGGCCGCGCTGCGCGAGTCGCGCTTGTACATGATCGCGTGAGCGGCCGCGATGCTCGCCGCCGCCACCCAGGCGCCAACGAACACCCCCACCGTCAGCCACGTCGACCACGCCAGCATGCGCGTGGTTTCCCCGCAAGCGGCCGACCGGTCAAGAGCCCCGCCGGTGCCGCATCCGCCGGGCAACCAATCCCACCCCGCCCAGCAGCAGGACCAGCGTTCCCGGCTCGGGAGCGTGGGCGAAGAACGTCAGATCGTCGAGCCCGTACCAGCCGCCGCCGCTGACCACCGGAACCGCCTCCACCACAAGGCGGTCCACGGAGTCAAAGCCGATGGCGAGCCACTGCGGCTCGGCGCTGATGCCCTCGAGCCACGGCGTGGTGCCCACTTCTGCCCCGTTGCGGTAGGCGTGTACACGGACGGCCGGGGTCCACGCCGTTGGGTGCCCCTGCCCGCTGAAGTACGCGCCCTCGATGTTGGCCAGGTGTGCGAACGCCAGGCCAAGCTGCGTGTCGCCGTAACAGTTGATCAGATTGCGTTGCCCGGAGGCGGGGTAGTTGCCGTTCGGACTGCTCGGCGTCATCCAGTAACCGATGCGACCCAGGTAACCTCCGCTCCCGAACTCCCACGAGATGTCGCCGTAGGTCGTGCCGGACAGCACCTCACCGTATTCAAGGTCCTCGAAGTCGAGTACGACCAGCCCGGCCTCCGCGGGCAGCCCCATGAGTCCTCCGAGGAGCGCCGCCCAAAGCCAGCGGTTCATGGTGCCCCTCCTCTCGCGTTTGCCACCGATGCCCGGGTCACATAACCCCAGGCCCTTTTGCCCCCAGCGTGGAATGTCTCCTTTGGACTCGTCCGAAGACTTCCACCCCCGCTCGGCTGCACATGACTGGCTGCACGACCAGCTAGGCCGCGCCAGCCCCGTCAAAGCGAGCCCTTGATTGCGCTGTCGAGCCGTGCTCAGCAAAGCGACCATGCACAGTCGTTAGGCTCGACACAACCGATCATCACACTCCTTTTTGCTTTCAAAACCCCAGCATGACACAGCCTATATTTTCTCTCCACCGATAAAATAGCATAACCACGAAGAGTTGGCAAACATAAATCGGACGATTGTTGGTTATCGGTCGTCGACCAATGGGCACCGAGCAGCTTTGTAGCGTGGCGGTAGCGGCGCTGCGGGCGCAGTCGCCGCCGGTAGAAGCCTACGCAACAGGACGCGCCCCCACTTCAGCCCCGGGCAACCCGCCGCTGGGGGGGGAAGGGAAGGAGGTGCGACGGGGTCGGCACCGCGAAGCTGGTCCGGCCCGCGGTGGGGCGGACCTTGCCTGGACTCGGGCACCCCGGCGGGGTCACTTCTCGTGTGAGTCGAACCACTCGCGGGTGTTGGCGTCGATCCATTGCTTCCGCGCGACCTGCCCTTCCTGATCGAAGTCGATCAAGACCGTCACGCCGCGGTCGTGACGTTCAAAGAACCACTGGCTGCCGAGTTGCTCGGTCGGCTCGCCGAGCAGGTCGGCCACCTGGGCCTGGGTCGTCATGTGCTGCTGGACCATGTCAAACCGCTCTCGGGTGAGCTTGTCCTTAGCACAGCCGGCCAAGGCCAGCACGCAGGCGGTCAGGAACAGGCACAAAGAAGCGTGTAGCGTCGAACGCATCATGATGTCTCCTGATCTGGGTACCTTCACGGCGGGGAGGATAACATACGCGATGGGGGCTGCCCAGCGGGGGTGGGCGGGCCAGGTGGCGTTGGAGTCCGGGTAGCACGCTGTTGGCGGATGGTAAGGTTGTGTCAGGCGGCCGAACCCGCCCGGCCGGATGGCGTAGACTCAGCAGCCGGGCAAGGGGCCTCGGCGGGGGGGCCGCCGTCAGGACTCGGGAACCGGCTACGGGAGGACGGCGATGGCACAGCCACGGGGGACGGTACGGTCTTGGGGGCGGCGCTTCTGGCACAACTGGGGCAAGCCGCTGCTGGTGGTGGCCATCGTCCTGGGGTCGTTCCGCTCGGCCGTGGCGGACTGGAACGACGTACCGACGGGGTCAATGAAGCCGACGATCCTGGAAGGTGATCGCATCCTCGTTAACAAGCTCGCCTATGACCTGAAGGTGCCGTTCACGACGTGGCATCTCGCACGCTGGGGGGATCCGCAGCGCGGGGACGTGGTGGTGCTGTTTGAGCCGGACAGCGGGCGGCGCCTCGTCAAGCGTGTCATCGGCCTGCCGGGGGACAGTATTGCGCTGGAGAACAACCGCCTGGTGCTTAACGGCGAAGCAGCGCCGTATGGTCGCCTGGCCCAGGACGTACTCGAGGACCTGGACCCGGCCGAGCGTGCGAAGCACGTGTGCGCCGAGGAGACGTTGGGCGGTCGCGGGCATCCGGTGATGGCCACGCCGGGGGTGTTGGCACCGCGCAGTTTCGGGCCGCTCACGGTGCCGGCCGGGCATTACTTCGTCATGGGCGACAACCGCGACGAGAGCCGGGATTCGCGTTACTTCGGGTTCGTGCCGCGCAACCGGATCGTCGGCCGCGCCCGCGCGATCGCACTCTCCTTTGATCCCCAGCACTACTACCTGCCTCGTTGGGAGCGATTCTGCACCCCGCTGCCGTAGACGCCAAGGCCGATGGGGGGTTGGGCCCGAGGCTGCCGAGCCCGTCGATACCCGTCGGCGCGCGGGAGCGAGGGCAGGCGCAGGTGTGCCTCCCGGCTCCCGGTGGGGTGTGGGCCCGGGCGGGCTCTGTCGTCCGCCCCGAGGAGCGCCTTTCACCGGGCGAAGGCACGCCGCGACCGTCAGTGGCTCGTTGACGCGGGGCGCCATTCTCTCGTACCGGTGGCGTCCAGGTTGCCTGAAAGCACGTGGACACGGGCGCCGCAGAACGGGGAGCGATAACTTGCGTCGCCCCGGGGGGCAAGTCGCTGCCCCGGGACAGTCTTCCCAGGTCACATTCAGTTGACCGATCAACCCGTGGAGCAGGCCCGCCGATAGGTTGGAGAGTCGGGGCGCGCGCCGGCGTCTGAGCCGGCACCCATTGGGAAGCGCGCGGGGAGGAGGGGCACAACCCCCAAGAGACGTTGCCCCTATCCGGAGATCCAGACCATGAGCGGCCCCGCAACCTGCAAACCAGTGGAAACCGAGCAGGAGGCGCCGGTGGCGCAGCCGCCGGCGAGCGAGTTCGATACGTCCGAGGCGCAGGCCCAAGCGCCGCTTGAGTCCGCATCGCAGGAAGAACCGGTAGCGGTGGACCGGCGGGCGCAGGGGGGACGCCGCCGCAGCAGTGAACGACGCAGCGGGGTCGAGCGCCGGACCGGCATGGACCGCCGGCGCGGGCCGGGCCGCCGGCGGGGGGAGGTGCGCCGGGCGGCCGAGGAGGGCGAAATCACCGGGGAACTGCTCGAGTTCATCATGGCCCTCGACGAGTACAAGCGTATCAACGAGCGGCCGTTTCCGAGCTGGTCGGAAGTCTTCGAGATCATTCAGTACCTGGGCTACCGCAAGGTCGCCCCGCGGGCCGGGCACATCAACACCGCCAGCAGCGCGGAAGTGTTGGCGTCCGACCAGCACGTCATCCGGAAGGACCAGCCGGGTACCTGACAACCCGCCGAGGTGCTCTCTACCAGCCTACCCGAACGTGCGCTGCCGGTGCCGACACGCCCGCTCCCTGACGGTCGCGGCTCGGATCATCGGCACCGTTTCTTCGACACGGACTTGAGTAACAAGGACGCGGCGATCCGTCCGCCGCCCCGCCCGTCGCGCGTTCTCCGGTCACCTGCGCCCGCAGAGCACGTAGACCCCCCGCCAGGCGCGGTGCTTGCCGACCAGCCCCCATCTTCGTATGGTGCAGCTCGTCTGAACCACGGAGATATGGGGAACGCACCGCCCGGATCGAGGTCCGAGGCGGGGGCGCCAGATAGGACGACGCAGAAGGGAAGACCGGAGGGAGACCCGCCCCAGCCGGAGGCACCCGCCTCCCGGCAGCCAGGCAGGCCTGCTGATGCCGACGGTAGCGTCGGTCGCGGCAGAGAGCATGGCGGCGCTGCGCTTGGCCGTGCCACCCCACACCGCCGGTCGGTTTCCCCGCCAAGTGGAGCTACTTAATCCCCAGCCCGGTCTTTGGGAGAGGAAACCGGTGACTGAGTTGTTCGGTGATCGACTGTGGGCGGCCGTGGAAGCGAAGCGCACACCGGCGTGCGTGGGGCTGGATCCGTTATGGGATCGCCTGCCGGAGCCGATCCGGCGGGCGCACGGCGGTGCGGGCGTGCCGGATGACGCGACGGGCGCGGGGGCGCTTCAGGAGTTCTGCCTGGGCGTGTTGGACGCGGTGGCCGAGCTGGTACCCGTGGTCAAGATCAACAGCGCGTTCTTCGAGCGTTATCACACACCGGGATGGCACGCTTTTTATGAGGTGGTGCAGGCGGCGCGGGACCGCGGGCTGCTGGTTATCGGTGACGTCAAGCGTGCGGACATCGGGCATTCGACCACCCAGTACGCCGCGGCCCACCTTGCCCCGGTTGCCCAGGGAAACACGTCGTCGGCCGCGACACCGGACGCCGTCACCGTGAATCCTTATTTGGGGTACGACGGGGTCGGGCCGTTTGTGGACGTGGCGCGCACCTGCGGACGCGGCGTGTTCGTGCTGGTCCAGACCAGTAACGCCTCGGCAGTCCAGTTGCAGGGCTTGAAGCTGGTCGATGGTCAACCATTCTGCCTGCGGGTGGCGCAGCTCGTAAACGAGTGGGCGAGCGCACCGGGGCTTATCGGGGCCGCGGGCTTCAGCGCCGTGGGGGCGGTGGTGTCGCCGGGCGCGGCCGCAGACGTGGCGACCGTGCGGGCGGCGATGCCCCAGTGTTTCTTCCTGGTGCCGGGGTTCGGCGCCCAGGGCCGCGGGGCAGCGGACGTGCGCGGCTGTTTCACATCGGACGGCCGCGGCGCGATCGTCAATGCTTCGCGCAGCGTCCTGTATGCCTATGAGACGGTCGCGGACCGCCGTGATTGGCGCGGGGCAGTCGCGGCCGCCGCCCGGCAATTCATCATCGAGCTGCGCGCCGTTACCGGTCGGTGACGGTCGGGCCCCAAGTAGCTCCACTAAATCGGCAAGCCGACCGCGGGCGCGGGGTGGCAGGGCCCCGCGTAGCGCGTCCGTGTGTAGCGTGGGTGCGGTCCGCTCGCCCCCGCCGGGGGGAGCGTGTAGGCGGCTGGTGACTCCACCCCCTCGCAGGGAGAAAGGCGAGGGTGAGGGTGGGGAAAGCAAGAACGCCCCCAAGGACACGGGCATGCCCACCCACGGTGCACCCGGCGCTCAACACCTACCTCAGTGCCGCCACGCCGCGCCCGCCGGTTGGTTCCCCGATTCGGCGGACCTGCTTGACGGTCTACCACTCTCTGTTCACCGGGCAACGAGCGATAATCAAGTCAACTCGCCCTCTCCCTTGTCGCGTTCACGCCCCGAAGAGGAGAGAGGCTATGTCAGGTATCCTTACTAATAGTCAGAACGCCCGGTGAGCTGCGCAGGCAGGGCCATGCGCTACCACCCACTCCGCCCCGCGGGCGCAGGAGCCTGCCGCCAAGCTCACGCGGCTGCGGCGGTGCCGCACTCCTGTCCCGCTCGCCGGTGGCGTCCCCTTCACGAAACCCCGCTTTGCTCCAATGACGCTGCGAATTGGCCTTCCGACAGGAAAAGCGGACGTTGGCTCCGCACAGGAATATTTGACGGAAATCGCGCCTGGCGCCCCCGGCAGAGTGGTTAAGGCACGCGAAAGCACAACCCGTTTGCCCACGTGTTTTTTATATCCTAGTTTCGGGTTGACGCGAGTTGACACCACCACGAGCCACCGCCGGTGGCCCGCAAGGGAGTACGACCAATGGCATTGACGATTACCAACACGAACGCCACCAACCTGCTGAACATCCTCAACCGGAACTCGGCGGCCCAAGCGGCGGTGACGACGCAGCTATCCACCGGGCGGCGCATCAACTCCGGCAAGGACGACCCTGCCGGTCTGATTGCCTGGGAAGGGCTCAAGTCCGAGCTCTCGGCGGTGAATGCCGCCTTGAGCAACAACCAGCGCTCCGACGCGATGCTGGGGGTCGCCGATGCCTCGCTGGGCGAGATCGGCAACCTGCTCAACCAGATCCAGTCGCTGGTTTCCGCCTCCACCAGCGATGCGGGGCTGACCGACGCGGAGATCGCCACCAACCAGGCGCAGGTCGACGATCTGCTGGCGGCCATCGACCGCATCGTGCAGACCACGAACTTCAACGGCAAGCGGCTCCTGGATGGGTCGTTCGGCATCCAGACGGCCGGCGTACTCACCAACACCGACATCGAGGACCTGCGCGTCTACTCGCGCAGCAACTCGACCAGCGATACGACGATCACCGTGACGCGGGTGGCGTCGGCCTCCCTCGCCTCGGCTTCGCTGGCGGCCATGGGGAACGGCAGTACGGTCCGGACACACGGGGATACCGAACTGCTCATCGAGGGCTCCCTCGGAGCGACCACGATCAACATCGGCAGCGGTTCGAGTTCCGCCGAGATCGTGGCGGCCGTCAACCGCGTGAAGGACCAGACCGGCGTGTCCGCCATCGAAGCCTCCACCTTCCTCTCCCTGAACTCCACGCAGTTCGGCGAGGCGGAGTTCGTGAGCGTGAAGGTGCTTTCCGGGGGGGTAGTCAATGGCAGCTACGGGTCCACTACCACCGCCGACGGCACCGGCAACGATCTGCAACACACGGCCAAGACGTTCGGCAGCGATGCCGATATTCAGGTCAACGGCCAGACGGCGGGCGTGGACGGGCTCGATGTCCACTACAACGGGGGCGGCATCAGTCTGTCGTTCACGCTCTCCAGCGACTTCGGCAGCGGCACCACGGTCAGCCCGACGACGACCTTCACGGTCAAGGCCGCAGGCGGGGCGACGTTCCAGTTGGGCACCACCGGCAGCACCCGGGCGACGATCGGCCTAGACTCCCTCGCCACCTACGAGCTCGCCGGCGGCAACGGCACCACCCGCCTGAGCGAACTGAAGTCCGGCGGCTCGATCTCTCTGAAAGACGACGTGGCCGGAGCCCTCAATTCGGTCAAGGCCGCCATCGCGGAAGTGGCCAACGTTCGCGGGCGACTGGGCGGCTTCCAGAAGTACCAGGTCGGCAGTGCGATCAACTCCCTGCAAGCCTCCCAGTCCGGTTTGAGCAACGCCGTGAGCATCATCGCGGATACCGACTATGCTACGGCCGTCACCGAACTCAACCGTCAGAGCGTGCTCGTGCAGTCCAGCATCTCCCTGATGGGCGTCGTCAATCAGCAGGCGTCCCAGATCCTCGCCCTGCTGGGCTAAGTGCGCGCGACGTAACGATAGGTCTTGGGGTGGTGCAGCGGGCCGGAGAGCAGTCCTCTCCGGCCCGCTCGCATGCACGCCTCGCCCCACACGTTCCCGGCGCCACGCGGGAGACCCCACGCGGACGCACGGATCCACACCGCCTTCGTTGACGTTCCTCCGCCCCCGGCCAAGCAGGCTCGGCACGGTCCGGATCACCGGCACGGTACTCCGGGCGGCACTGTCGGTGCCTCGCGGGGCGACGCCCACCGACCGCCGGCAGGAAGGCTGAGGGCAGGTGCGACCCCGCGAGCACCGAGCAGCGGGCAACCCCCCGTCGCCCTCCCGGAGTCGCGCGTGGGAGACCCGCAGGTGTTTCGGGACGGGCGCCTCCATCCTCGGACACCGCTTGGTATACTGGACGGCATGCGGGCCGAGCCGACCACCACCCACGCCACCCTCCTCGCCCGGTTGGCCGACGCCGCGGACGCCCCGGCCTGGGAGGAGTTCCAGGAGCGGTACGGCGAGCTGATCCGAGGCTTCGCCCAGCGTCGAGGCCTGCAATCCGCCGACTGCGACGATGTAGTGCAGGATGTCCTCCTCTCGGTGGCGCGGGCGATGCGCGATTTCACCTACGACCGGCGGAAGGGCCGCTTTCGCGGATACCTGAAGACCGCCACTCTGCATTCGATCACCCGGTTTTTGTGTCAGAAGGGCAGGGTCGCGGACCTAAGTCAGGTTGAGCAGACCGCGCGCGCGGCGGGTGGGAGCACCGGTATCGAGGACACCTGGGAGCTGGAGTGGCGCGCCTACCACGTCCGCCAGGCCATGCGCGTGATCGATATGGAGTTCAGCCAGTCCGACCTCCGGGCGTTCCAACGGTACGCGGTGGAAGGTCAGGATGCGCAGGCGATTGCGGCCGCCCTTGGGCTGAGCGTGAGTCAGGTGTATCAGGCGAAGTCGCGCATTCTGAAACGCCTCACGCAAATCGTGGAACGCCAAGTGGAGGAGGAAGGCTAACGGACCGAGCGCAATGGTGCGACATTCAGGGTGCCGCCGCAGGGCGCGGGCTGCCCTTGACACTCGGCGTCAAGGGGAGCAAGCCCGCGGCTCGCTGGCGGCGCGGACTCACGCACGCTGATGTGGCACCCGGGCGCCGGCGGAGCGGCGTCGCGCTCGACGGTACCGCCCTTGCCCGAACTCCGGGCTCCCTGGGGCGTGCCGTCATGCGGGCAAAGGGGACATGAACGCGGGATCAGAGTGGTACAGCCACGAGGGGTTGCTCCTGGCGGCCGTGCGCGAGAGCCACTGGTCGCCACCGGCGCGTCCCGGCATCCCTGGCTTCGCGGAGTGGCACCTCCTGCGCCGCGGCGGGCAGGGCGTGGTCTATCTGGCCACCCAGGTGTCCACGCGACGCCGGGTGGCCGTCAAGGTCCTGCCCGGCGGAGCCTGGCTCTCCCGCCAACAGGTGAGTCGGTTCAACCGCGAAGTGGACGTGATCGCCGCGTTCCAGCACCCCCACATCGTCCGGCTCTACGACCGCGGCGTGACGGACGACGGCCAACCCTACTACGTCATGGAGTACATCGACGGCGTCGGCCTGGACAAGCTGATTGATGGTGGGGGCGAGGCGTGCGGTTGGGGACCACTGTCCGTGGCGAAGGCGGCCGGCGCGGACGACATCTGCCGCTGGGCTGGAGGCGTCCCCGCCTATTTGCTCACCCCGCGGCTGACCCTCTTCGCCGCGATTGCGGAGGCTGTCGGCTACGCGCACCAGCGCGGCGTCATCCATCGGGACCTGAAGCCGGGCAACATTCTCGTCGACCGCGACGGACAACCGCATGTCCTCGACTTCGGTCTGGCCAAGACGGTCATCGGTAGCGGGGTGGGCGGCTCCTCTACCTTGGTCAGCCACACCGGCGAGTTCATGGGTACGCTGCCGTGGGCCAGTCCCGAGCAGCTCGACGGTCAGCCGGATACCGTAGAGGCCCCTAGCGATGTGTACGCCCTCGGAGTGATTCTCTATCAGTTGCTGACCGGGAGGCTGCCTTACCCGGTGAACGGGCTGGCCCGAGCCCTGGAGAGCATCCGGCACCTCGATCCTCAGCGGCCCAGTACCGTACGGCGGAACCTCGACGGCGAGCTGGACGCCATCACGCTGAAGTGCCTGGCCAAAGAGCCCGCGCGGCGCTACGCCGATGCCGCGGAGCTGGCGAAGGACATCCGCCACTACCTGGCCGGCGAGCCGATCGCCGCCCGGCGGGACTCCGTGGGCTATCGCATCGGCAAACGGCTCCGCCGACACCGCGTGCCCGCCGTTCTGATCGTGCTGCTCGCGGCAGTGACGGTGATGAGCGTGCTGGCGATCACGGCCACGTGGCGCAGCGGCCAGCGTAAGCGACTCCACCCCTCCGTGGTCGGTGAGGGGTTGACGGTGGTGGACGTGGCCGTCCTCGGGCAGAACGTGCCCGCCGACATTCCCGCCGCGAGCGCGCTGCGCGTCAATGAACTCCGGGGACTTCCCTTGCAGGCGGACTTGGCGGGCACGTTGGACATCGGCCACGCCCATGGCCGCGGCGAGGGCAACCTGGCGCTCCAACCAGGGCAACGTCTCACGCTGGCCGGCGGGCTGCGCGTGGGATGGGATGCGCCAGGCACGCTACACATCCCGGGCGGCGCCCAAGTGCAAAGCCGGCTCAGCGAAATCGGCGGCGAACACGAGGGCATGGGGCGCGTGACCGTGGAGGGACCTGGGGCCGTCTGGACCACCGTCGAGTTGCTCCGCGTGGGCAGCCTGGGCCACGGCGAGCTGGTGCTCGCCGACGGAGCCGTCGCGGAGGTGCGGCACACGCAGGTCGGATACGGCGCTCCCGGCGTGCTTACGGTCCGGGGCGAGGGCTCGCACTTCCGTTCGGGATGGTTCTACGCCGGCAACGCCGCGGTTACCGGCAAGGTGGAGTTGCTGGACGGCGGCTGGCTTACCGTGGAGCGGCTGGAGCTGGGCTACGGCGGCGGGGGCTTGGGAGAGGTACTGGTACGAGGCGGTGGATCCACACTCGAAGTCCCACCGGAGTACCTCGAACTTACGGTGGGAAGCGTCGGCGAGGGCAGACTTCAGGTTGAGCGCGGCGGCACCGTGACCGCGAAGTTGTGCGTCATCGGTCGCGAGCCGGAGGCGGTCGGTCAGCTTGCGATGACCGGGCCCGCCGCCCGTCTGCTTTGCGGCGGCACCGTCATGGTGGGCCGGCGCGGGCAGGCCGCGGTGGAGCTCGCTGACGGCGCCGGCATCTTCTGTGGAGACGGGCTGACCATCGGCCTCGGTTCAGGGCCCGGGGGCACGCTGGTGGTGCGCGGGCGTGGCTCGGTGTGTGAGTTGGACCGCTACCTCGAAATCGGCCGCCACGGCACCGGCATCGCTGAGGTGCGGCACGGCGGACTGCTGCGGTCGCGTCGAGGCACCCTGGCCGGGCAACGCGGAGCAGTGGGCCGACTGCTCATCACCGACGCAGCCTCCTGTTGGGTCTGCCGCAGTTGTCTGTTTGTCGGCGGCTCGTTCGAAGGTGCGGGCGGTGCGGCTACGATCCTGCTCGAAAACGACGGCACCCTGGCCGTCGGTGACACGCTCCGGCTCTTCGGCCAAGCGCACGTCGACCTGGCGGGCGGCATTCTGGCCGTGGACCGGTTCGAATGCCTGCCGGGTGGGATCGTCACTCTGGACGGCGGCACCCTGCGGATCGGCACCTGGCGCGGCGATCTCAGCAATGCGGGCGCTTGCCTGGCCACGTTACATCCGCCCGCGCGGCTGACCGTGTGGGGAGACTGCTCCCTCGGGGACGGCGTTCTCGCGGTCCACGCGTTCGGCGCCCCCCCGGAGTGCCATGATCGCCTGGACGTCGAGGGGGATGTGCTGCTGGGCGGCCAACTGCGGGTGAGTCTGCACGACGGGTTCGAGCCCGCCTATGACGACCGGCTGGTTGTGGTGCAGGCGACGGCCGTCCTGGGCGGGTTCGAGAACGCCTCGCCACGCTGTGCCCTGCACGGCGGAGGGTCATGCGAGGTCATCTACCATAACGCGACGGTGGTGCTGACCCACTTCGTTGGTCCTTTCGACGCGCCGCCGTATCCTCCGGATCGGGTGGAGGACCTCGTACCCACATGGGAACCCACCACCGCCGGCCCCTTCCCGGGCGTTCTCGGCCGCAACACAACCGGGCACTCCGACCGGTTGTTTCTCGGGGCGCCGGACGAGATCGGGCTGGGGTTGGGGGGCCAGATCGTCGAGTTCGATTTCGGCAACCGGCGCATCGTGGACGAGCCGGGTGCGGACTTCAACGTGTACCAGACCCGCTGGAGCGGCTCGGATTTCGACGCCGTGAACGTGCTGGTTAGCGCGGACGCAGCGACGTTCATCAGCGTACCGGCGTCCGCCGAACCGGCCACGCGCGTTCCAGGCGATGAAGCGTGCCCGGACCTCGCCTTCGTCCGGTCTTACGACCTGGCGACATCCGGGCTGCCCAAGGTGCGTTACGTCCGCATCGACGGCCAAGGCGAACAACCCGTCACGGCGGCTTATGGCTTCGACCTCGATGCCGTGGGCGCACTCCACTTCGTCACCCTCGCCTCACACTCAAGCGCCGAGGCCGACTGAGTCGGACGGCTGACATGCGTACTGGCGCTTTCGCCCCGTCAGCAGCCGACGCGTTTGGAGCGCGAGGTAGGGACACGGAGTGCACGGCACGGGCGCGAGGCGGGCGTGCCGGCCCAGCCGGTGACTGTCGACTTGATGGTGGTGCCGGGGCTGGGCTTTGACGAGTACGGCAACCGCCTGGGCCGCGGCCGGGGCTTCTACGATCGCTTCCTTGCGCACCCGGAATTCGCCGGCATCGCCTGCGCGCTGGCTTTCGAAGAGCAAGTCTGTCCAACAATTCCCGCCGGCCCCCTCGACCGCCGCGTCAGCATGCTCGTCACCGATGCCAAGGTGCGACGCTTTCAATAAGACGTAGAGTCAGAAATTTGAGCAGTGGAAGTCTACGCGAAGGCACGGTGTGCCGCATCAGCCCGGCTGGCCGTGCACGACCCGAAGCGTTACTCGTCGCCCAGGAGGCCCTCGAGGTCGCGGGCCCCGTGCAGAACGCGTATGACGTGAAGCGGTGAGGTGTCCGGGCGGTAGATGACCAGGAAGGAGAAGACCCGCCAGACGCGCAACGATTCGTCCGCAAGGTCCTCGCGGACGTGACCCATCCCAGGCGTTTCCGCGAGCTTCTGCATGGCGTACTGCAGTTCTGTGAACACGTGGTCGGCGCGGTCAAGGCCGCTCTGCTACGCGATGTAATGCCAAATGGCAAGCAGGTCTGCCCGTGCGGGGGCCGTGACGACGTAGCGATTCATCACTTAGATGATGCGCGCCGCCGGCGGCTTTGGTCAAGGATATCCCGAAAGACCTCTTCGCCGTCGAGCAGCTCGCCGCGCCGGGCGGCGTCGAGGCCCGCGCGGACCTTGGCCCGGACAAGCTGGCGAGCACGCTTGAGCACATCCGCGGGCAGCTTGGCTTCCTCCTCGGGGGATAGCCCCTCGGTGAGCCACTTGCCCAGCAGCCGGCCGCGCTCGGCCTGTTCGAGCAGGCGCAACCCCTCGCGGAAGACCTCGCTGGCCGAGTGATACCGCCCGCTGGCGACGAGGGTCTGGACGAACTCCTCCAGTTCCGGTGTGACGGAGACGTTCATGGTGGTTCGCGTAGCCATACCAGAAGCATAGCACGCGGACCCGCCTGTGTCAATTTTTGCCACAGGACTATTTATCGGGCCGCCCCCGAAGCGGGAGGCGGCTCTGGCTGCGGCCTGCCCCGCCGTGGCAACGCCTGTCACCCCTGTCGCCCGTTGACTTCCAGCCCGGCGGAAGCTATACGGAGTACGCGCAAACCGTGCCCGCACCGATCGGAACGTATCATGAGCGAACCGACGATTTACGGGCTTTGAGGGCATCGAGGAGGTTATTGTGCGGATCCGCATAGGACGCGGTGATAACCGTTGGATGGCGCGCGACCAACGAAGGGTAAAGTGATTAGCGCGACTCTGGCCAGAAGCACACCAAGATCAACGACAACGTCCTTATCGAGATTGGTGCCGCAATGGCCCTCTACGGTCGGAAAGTGATTCTCTTGGTCGAGCGGGGCGTAACCCTGCCGTCGAATCTGCAGGGTCTATACAGGTGCGACTTCGAGGGCAGTCGTCTCGAGTACGAAGCAACGATGAAACTTCTCAAGACCTTCAGCCAGTTTCGGTAGCAGTGTGAAGGCTCGCCAACTTCGGCATACAGGCGGCGGATGCTGCCTGCATCGCGTGGCCGATCCCGTGAGGAGGTGCTCCGTGCGAAGGATGCTGATTGCCGGCGGTGTGGTGGGTGCGTTTGGTGCTGTGGCCTGGGGGGCGGAGCCGAGGCCGCCAGCGCCGGATCCGGAGAAGCCCGTCAATTACATCGCGTGGATTAATGAGACGTTCGGCGGCCACGTCAAGAACAACGCCTTTGACACGTACCAGGCCGCGTACCAGCTCATCACCCCGTTCGAGGGCGACTGGGGCGACACCACGGATAAGCCGTGGACGGAGAACGCGGCCGTCACCGAGTGGCTGCGCCGCAATCAGCGCGGGCTGGAGAAGTTCAAGGAGGCTGCCGCGCAGCAGGAGTGCTTCTTCAGCGTGGGAGGCGGCGACGGAGCGAGCGGCGCCGGCGCGGATACTCCGCTGGCGGCCGTGCTCCTGATGGCCGATCCCAAGCACCGTGACGGGGCAAGGGGACTGCTCGCGGAGGGCTTCCGGGCGCTGGGCGGAGGGGAGCCGCAGAAGCTCGTTGACAATGCGCTGCTCACCATCCGGTCAGCCCACCACATCGACACGCGCCCGGACACCATGGCCCGGCTGAGAGCGGTTGCTAGCAGTGCCACGGCATACGAGGCGCTGCTCACCGTGCTCGAAGCGAGCGCAGACCGCGACGCCCTGGCGGTGGAACTGCTACCCAGGCTCCAGGCGGCCGATCCGTCGTTCAATCCGCTGAGCAGGGTGTTGCTGGTGGAACGCGTGCAGGCCTGGGACTTCATCTGCCGCGATGTTGCCGAGCCCGTGGCGGCCAGGAAGGGCATGCTCGCCACCGTGAATCGGTACTACGACGCACTCGATGAGTGGACCGCCCAGCCGTACTATGTTGCTGCCGGACGGACGGAGCGGCTTGACCAGATCGTAAAGGAGATCGAGGGCTCGCCCGTCGCGTCCTTTGTGGACTCCGGTTTCGTCCGCGCCCGCCAGTTGGACGAGCGATTGTGCTCGCTACGCCGGGCGACTCACCTGATCTTGCGTCTCCACGTTTATCACAAGGAGAACGGCAAGTTCCCGCCCTCCCTCGATGAACTGCAGGGCGGCGACATCGGGCCGCTGCGGATTGATCCGTTCAGCGGTGATTACTTCGTCTACCAGAAGCGTCGCGCGAGCTTCAAGCTCCACACCGTCGGGGTCAACCTCACCGACGACGGCGGCCAGCACGACGAGCGCTGGCGCGAGAAGGATTACGTGTTCTGGCCGCGGAAGGATTGAGCCGGGTGCGAGGCAGCAGAACACCACGACGAGCACGAAGCGGCACGAAGGCGAGCTGGCTGGCGAGCCGCGTCTGGGGTGTCAACTGTCAGGTGTCGGCTCTGCGGTGTTTGCCGGGGGAGTGCAAGACCAGTGTTGCGTATGGTCCTATTGTCTTGCCAATCGGTACCGCGCCACTTCGCGTCGCGGGTTTCCCGTGGTATCTCGCTGTTCGCGGCGCCGAGCAGGGCCGGCAGGTGGTGGAGGTCCGGTCAGAGTGTGAGCCAGCTTCCTAACCAGGTACTGCACCTGCCCGCTGTGATGTCAGGGCTTTCTCGGGTTCGATGCCTCACCGGCCTTCAGGGTAGGTGAACAGGGTCGCACAGCCATGAGCGAAGTGGGGAGATTGCGGGAAGGAATGCTCGTTCGTCACAAGACGCAGGGATACATCGGCATCTTCGACGGTTTCACGCGAAACAGGAATTTATTCGAATCTCCGACCGACTCCATTGGCTGCCGCGTGCAGGTTGGCCCTGGGCCGCAAGACAAGCGCCGGGTTGCATCCC
>Ga0209096_1000080_pt1 | contig 148935 bp, 114 predicted proteins | sample AD_UKC034_MetaG_FD_184407 | JGI IMG/M metagenome (GOLD analysis project Ga0209096, IMG submission 184407) | Active sludge microbial communities of municipal wastewater-treating anaerobic digesters from USA - AD_UKC034_MetaG (SPAdes) (version 2) | ecosystem: Engineered > Bioreactor > Anaerobic... | reverse complement strand
GAACCTCATCACCGTCGTCGAGGGGGGAGGGCCGAGCAGTATCAGCCGGTACAACCGGCAGCGGTCCCTGTGGGTCTTCGCCAACCTCGAGGACAAACCCCTGGCCGAGGCCATGAAAAGCCTGGACGGCATATCGTCGAGGACTCTCCCGGCAGGGTACAACACCGCGTATGTGGGACAGGCCGACACCATGGCGGAATCCTTCAGGTACCTCATGCTCGCGCTCATGCTCGGCATCATCCTGGCCTACATGGTCCTGGCGGCACAGTTCGAGAGCTTCCTGCACCCCGTCACGGTCCTCCTCGCCATGCCGCTGTCCTTCATCGGCGCCTTCGGGGCGCTCCTCATCACGGGCAAGACCATCAGCATCGTGAGCTTCATCGGGCTCATCCTTCTCATGGGTCTCGTGAAGAAGAACTCGATCCTGCTGGTGGACTACACCAACACCCTCAGGGCAAGGGGCATGTCCCGCCGCGAGGCCATCCTCCAGGCCGGTCCGGTGCGGCTGAGACCCATCCTCATGACCACCTTCGCCATGGTCTTCGGCATGCTGCCCGTGGCCCTGGGCATCGGGGAGGGATCGGACATACGTTCGCCCATGGGCATCATCGTCATAGGCGGCCTGCTGACATCCCTGTTTCTCACCCTGGCCGTGGTGCCCGCGGCATACGATGTCTTCGACGACTGGAAGGAATGGGTCAGACGCAAGATGAAGGGTGCATGAAGGCCTCCTCGATGGTATGATCGAACGGGGGTGGCCGCCATGAAGATGATGTTTATCGTGTATTCCCGGGCTGCGGACTACGATGTCATCTCCGCCATCAAGGAGTCCGGCATCAGGGGGTATACCAAGATGGAAAAGGCCTGCGGCGAAGGCGTTGAGACCGAGCCCAAGCTGCACACCCATACCTGGCCGGGCGAAAACTGCGTGCTCTTTCTCGCCCTGGAAGACCACGAGGTCCCCGAAGTCACGGAGATCGTCCGCCGTCTCAAGGGGGAACATCCCCGGGCGGGCCTGAAGGCCTTCGTCATGCCCATGGAGGAGATCATATGACGATGAAGGACCTCCTCTACGAGAAGATCGAACAGCGGCTCGTCGCAAAGGAGCTCGACCCGGAGAAATCCACCAGGCTCGCCGAGTGGAGGGCCTCCGAGCACACCGGGAGTTTCAGGGGCGACAGCGAGACGCTCTATGTGCATGTAAGCGGCGAGTACTTCCTGGTGTACGAGGGCGGCATGAATGCGGCCTTCCACGATCTGCCCGGCGTGGAGTCATGGTTCGGGGGAAGCCACACCAGGCCGCTGCAGATCGAGGAGGCCCTTGCATGGTGCGAGGAGACCGGCAACTACGATGCGGTCAGGGACCACCTCCCGTTCTTCATGCTCTCCATGAAGAGACCGGAGAAGGCCTGAAGCTCCTCACAGGTTGAATCCCACACGCACCATGAGCGTGACGAGATCGCTGTCGATGGTGTCGTCGCTGTCGAACATGGCGTGGTATTTGAGATCGAGCCCGAGATTCACGTTGCTCTGGATGGGGAACTCCACCCCTGCACCGATGTAAAGCCCGGTCTCTGTTTCGGAATCATCATCCCAATCCAGAAAATACATCCCGAGCCCGGCACCGCCGTAGAGGTTGACCCCCCTTGCCATCTGGGCGTTCAGCCTCGGGCCGAAGAGCAGGGCCGTGTTGTCGATATCGTTGAAATCGTTGTGTTCCGGGTCGTGGTTCGACCTGGTCAGGGATGCCTCGAGGCTCAGGAGCTGGTCAAGGTTATATCCGCCGTAAATTCCATATGCAATCGCGTCGTCATAGCCGTCGTCGTCGGTAATGAATTCCGGGCCGAGCTGCAGCCCCAGGTACAGGCCGCTCGCCGCAAAGGCCTGCCCTGCCGTGAGGATACAACATGCGAGTGCCAGAAGGGTGATCTTTTTCATGGTAGTGCTCCTTTCGCTGAGTTTCGCGGGTTGTTCTTATCCGGTCGGTATACCTTGTGTTACGTATCAGGCTAAGGCGTGCAGGTCAAGAGGCTTCGCTCGCGGGTCCCGCACCGGCACGTGGCACGGGAGGGGGGCGGGGCAGGGCCCGAGGCCCTGCCCCGTAAGCCGGTTCAGCTGCCCGCCATGATTGCCGCGACGTCTGCATCCGGCGTAGTTATGGGCTTGATGTCGAACTTCTCCACGAGCACCTTTGCGACGTTGGGTGACAGGAAGGCGGGCAGGGTCGGACCGAGCCTGATCCCCTTGACGCCGAGATAGAGCAGGGCCAGGAGTACGGCCACTGCCTTCTGCTCGTACCAGGCTATGTCGAAGGAGAGGGGCAGCTTGTTGATGTCGTCCAGCCCGAAGACCTCCTTGAGCTTGAGCGCTATGACGGCCAGCGAGTAGGAGTCGTTGCACTGGCCGGCATCGAGCACCCGGGGGATGCCGCCTATATCGCCGAGTTCCAGCTTGTTGTAGCGGTACTTGGCGCAGCCCGCGGTGAGGATGACCGCATCCTTGGGCAGCTGCTCGGCCACCCTGGTGAAGTAATCCCGCTCCCTGTGCCTTCCGTCGCACCCGGCCATGACCACGAACCGCTTGATGGCGCCCTTCTTGACGGCATCCACCACCTTGTCCGCCAGGGCGAGGACCTGGTTGTGGGCGAAGCCGGCCGGAATCTCCCCGGTCTCGATCTGTTTCGGTGCCGGGCACGACCTGGCGAGGCGGATTATCTCGCTGAAGTCCTTGGGCCTGCCGTTGCCGCGGTCGGGTATGTGCCGTGTCCCGGGATAGCCCGTGGTGCCGGTCGTGAAGATGCGGTCCGCGTAGCTCTCCTTGACCGGGACGATGCAGTTGGTGGTCATGAGAATGGGACCCCCGAAGGACTCGAACTCCTCGCGCTGGTGCCACCACGAGCCGCCGTAGTTGCCCACGAGGTTGTCGTACTTCTTGAAGAAGGGGTAGGCATTGGCTGGCAGCATCTCGCCATGGGTGTACACGTCGATGCCCGAGCCTTTCGTCTGCTCCAGGAGCTCTTCGAGGTCCTTGAGGTCGTGGCCAGAGACGAGGATGCCCGGGTTGGCCCGAACGCCGATATTGACGCTGGTGATCTCGGGGTTGCCGTAGGTGGCGGTGTTGGCCTTGTCCAGCAGGGCCATGGTGTCGACCGCTGTCTTGCCCGCCTTCATGACAAGTCCCACGAGCTCGTCGACGGATTTCTCCTTGGCGGTCGCGGCGAGCGCTTCGATCAGGAAGCGATAGATCTCCTCGTCCTCGAAGCCCAGGATCATGGCATGGTGGGCATAGGCCGCGATGCCCTTCAGGCCGTAGATGACGAGCTCGCGCAGGGAGCGTACGTCCTCATGGGCGGTGGCGAGCACACCGACCTCCTTGGCCTTGGCACCGAACTCGTTTTCAGTGCCCTTCCAGAGGGCCGCGTCGTGGGTGATGCCCCTGGCGGCATCGCCTGCCTTCGTCCTGAGGGCATCACGGACGCTGAATGCCTTTTCGATGTAGGCGATGATGCGCGCCGTGTCGAAGTTCGTGTTCGTGAGCGTGGCAAAGAGAGCATCGGCGAGGAACCTGCCGTGGGCAAGGTCGAGAGATCCCTTTTCGAGAGATTTTTCGCCGTAGAGGGCCGCCCCCTTGAGCACATGGACGAGCAGGTCCATGAGGTTGGCTGTTTCTTCCGTCTTTCCACAGACACCCCGTACCGTGCATCCCTGATTCTTGGCCGTTTCCTGGCACTGGTAACAGAACATATCGTTCCTCCTCGATAGGTTTTTTTCAAAGATGATCAACGGATACCTGATAATTGATACGACGTACTTGACCTGAGTCAAGCCGGTACAGATTTTTTCCGGGCCAGGTGGTATCCTTGCAGAAAAGGTTTCACAGGAGGCAACGGTATGCATTTTCTGATCATCGCCCGCGACGGCACCGACGAGAAGGCACCCGAGCGACGGCTCGCGCACAGACAGAGGCACTTCGCATCCATCACCAGGCTTCGGGACGAGGGCAGGGCGCTCTATGGGGCAGCCCTGGTCGACGAAAAAGGGACCATGGAGGGTTCTGCCCTGATCATGGATTTCGGGACCAAGGAGGAACTCGACCAATACTTGGAGAATGAACCCTACGTGACCGGCGGGGTATGGCAGGACATAGAGGTCAGACCCTGCCGTGTGCCCGAGTTGTTCTTGTCCGTCAACCCCGGTTGCTGCATGCGACAAAATTGAACCATATCGGACCGGCAGCACAACATTGTGTATTCAAACCGGATGCTGCACCGTCGTCATGATCCGGGGACGTGTTCTTTGACCTGTTTGCAGAATGCGTCAACCATGGCGCCGGATTTGCATGCGAGCATGGACATGGACGATCAACGAGACGACCACTGGCACGAGGAATGCGGCATAGTCGGCATATACGGAGACGAACGGGCGGCCGAGAAGGTATACCTGGGTCTCTACGCACTCCAGCACCGGGGCCAGGAGAGCGCGGGCATAGCGGCTGCAGACGGTTCCTGCCTTGCGTTCCACATGGGACTGGGTCTCGTGTGGTCCGTGTTCGCAGACCCCACGGTCATGCCGAGGCTCAGGGGGCGTGCCGCCATAGGCCATAACCGCTATTCCACCAGGGGCACATCCACCATCACCAATGCGCAGCCCATTGTCATCGAGTGCAGGACAGGCACGATCGCTGTGGCCCACAACGGCACGATAACCAACGCCTCCCGGCTCCGAAGGGACATGCAGGACACCGGCTCCATCTTCCAGACCACGTCGGACAGCGAGATCGTCCTGCATCTCATAGCAAGGTCACAGGAGACGGACCTCGTCTCGTCGGTCATGGACGCGCTCAAGAGGCTTGTGGGCGCATACTGCTTCGTTTTTCTGACGCCGGAGATGCTCATCGCGGCACGGGACCCCTTGGGATTCAGGCCCCTGAGCATAGGCAGGCACAAAGATGCGTACCTGCTCGCGTCAGAGACCTGCGCATTCGACATCATGGGTGCGGAATACACGAGATCGGTGGAACCGGGCGAGGTTGTCGTGATCGACAGGTCAGGCATGAGATCCCTCAGGCTCCCCGAATCCCCGCGGAAGAGCTTCTGCATCTTCGAGCACATCTATTTTTCCAGGCCGGACAGCCTTGTCTTCGGGGAGAAGGTGGACAAGATCCGCAGGAGGCTCGGCAAGAAACTCGCCGAAGACGCCCCTGCGGACGCCGACATCGTGATCGCGGTTCCTGATTCGGGAAACACCGCAGCCCTTGGCTTTGCACGGGTATCGGGGCTCCGTTACGAGATCGGTCTCATCAGGAACCACTACGTGGGCCGCACCTTCATAGCCCCCCATCAGGACAAACGCAAGCTGGACGTGAAGGTGAAGCTCAACCCGGTCAGGGGGGTCATCGACGGGAAGAGGGTCGTGCTCGTTGACGACTCCATCGTGCGCGGGACCACCATGCGCCAGATCGTGAGGATCCTCAGGTCCGACGGCGCCCGCGAGGTCCACGTGAGGATCAGTTCACCCCCCATAAAGCACCCCTGCTTCTACGGCATCGACATATCCCGTCACTCGGAGCTCATCGCCAGCGAGAAGACCGTCGAAGAGATCAGGGGGTACCTGGAGGCTGACTCCCTGGGATACCTCACCATACCCGGCATGCTCGGCACGGTGGACAATCCCGGCGACTACTGTACCGCGTGCTTCAGCGGGGACTACTGCACGCCTGTCCCGGAGGAATTCGACAAGTACTGCATCTGAAAACGATGATCCGCGACACCCACGAAATATCCTGTTCCCAGATGGCACACAGGTTGCTTATAATGTGCCGGTTCACGAGAAGGCCCGCAGAGGCCAATACCAAGAGGAGGTAACAAGAGATGGGTTTCATCGGAGAAGATCTGTTCCATTTCCAGGCGACCATCGGACAGTCCGGATCGACATTTGAGGAGTTCGTGCGCGAGAATTACGTGAACAAGTGGGTCAACGACGACATCTACAACGCCATGAACGTGCGCACGACGCTCGTGACCGCCATAAACAACTATCTCGTGAATGAAGGCCTCCTGAATCTCGAGCGCGTACAGATGAGCCCGGTGACCGACCCCCTGGCCCACGACGTGGAGCACGTGCCGACCATCCACTACAAGGGCATGCCCTACGTGGCCACGCACTCCATGATCTACATGAAGTTCCTCGCCTGCTTCAACCCAAAGCTCAAGGGCGTCTTCATCGACTCGCCGAACATCAGGCTCGAGATCGAGAGCCCCCAGAGAAAACAGCGGGGAAAGTACCTCATCGACTTCTCGCAGATCGACGTCGAACTCCGCAGGAACAGGGGCATCGATTTCGAGCAGTACAAGGGTCAGCCGGAGAAGGTGAAGAAGTATCTCAAGGAAGACTACGAGAAGGCCATCGACTTCTTCGAGCGCATGATCATTGCCGCGACGGGGGCTATTGCCGAGAACAACGAGGACAACCTGAAGGGTCTCGGCGTGGCCATCGAGGTGCCGAAGCAGCCGTTCCCCCGGGTGAGACACGACGAGGCGGTGAAGAGGTACGGCAAGGCTGACCTCGACGCCAGAATCGGCGAGGACGTCAAGGGACCGTTCTTCTGGATCACGGGACTCATGAGGGAGAACTACGACCTCATATACCCCTACATCCTCCAGGACGGGACCAGGCTGCCCATTTCGTCCTTCACCTCCGACATGGTCTTCAACTACGACATCTGTGCCAAGTCCATCCTGAGGAAGACGGGCAAGTTCACCCCGGCCCTGGAGATTCTCTCGGGCGCCATCAGGGAGTGGCTCTACGAACCCATCATTTGCAGGCTCATCGACAACAGGATCATCCCCGAGACACCGGTCTTCGACAGCGGCATGCTGGAGAACATCGCCAACCTCGACGGGTACGGGCCGTTCCTGACCGCGGTGCAGATGAAGGACAAGAAGGGAAAGCCCTATTTCCCCGAGACCATGGGGGCCGGCATAGGCGTGGAAAGGTCCCTGTATGCGCTGCTCAAGGGGGCGAAGATAGAGAAGATCGACGACATCACGTGCTTCGGAAAGAACCCCGACACGTACCCGATATTCCTTTTCTGAGAAAGAATTCCATGCGAATGTTCCCTCCGTCTCCGTCCAAGGACGGAGGGACTGCACAGACACGGTTGACGTCGCCCGCCAGGAAATATATGGATAAGCCAGCGCATGAAGGCAAGACCCGGATCACATGAGAAGGTGGTGACGATAGGCGGCGGAACCGGCAGCCATGTCGTCCTGTCGGGACTGAAATCCTACCCCGTGGAAATTTCGGCCATAATCGGGATGTTCGATGACGGCGGTTCGACAGGTGTCCTGCGGAGGGAACTCAAGGTGATGCCGCCCGGCGACGTCAGGCAGTGCCTGGTCGCATTGTCTGCTCCCGATCACGCGATGAAGGAACTTTTCGAGTACCGGTTCTACGAGGGGTCCCTGTCGGGGCACAGCGTGGGGAACATCATCCTGTCCGCACTGGAGAAGAATGCCGGGAGCATCTCGAGGGCCATCGATATCACGAGGACCCTCATGAACATAACCCACCAGGTCATACCGGTCACCCTTCAGGAGACGACACTGTGTTCGCTCTTCGACGATGGGCAGCGCGTTCTCGGGCAGAATGCCATCAACAGATCCTCCCTTGTCGGCCGGCCGTTCCGGTTGAGGCTGGTTCCAGCCGTTGAGCTCAACGCAGATGCCCGTGCTGCCATCATGGGCGCAGACAAGATAGTGATCAACCCGGGCGATCTGTATACCAGCATCATTCCCAACTTCCTCGTGGACGGCATAAGGGAGGCACTGTCGCAGGCTCACGCGACAGTGATATACGTTGCGAACCTCATGACCATCAATGGACACACCGATGGGCTGTCCGTGGTGGATCACCAGAAAATACTCGCTGAATACATGCACCCGAAGGGCATTGACTGCGTCATATACAATACCGCGATTCCCGATGAGACGTTGTTCCATGCGTACACCTCGCAGAATCAGCACCCGGTCATCCTGGGAGATCAGGATGCGGCCCCGGGCATAAGGTTCATCGGGGAAGACCTGATCGACAGCAAGGTCTATGAAAAGAGAAGGGGCGACACGTTGCAGAGGTCGTTCATCCGTCACAATGCGGACAAGCTTGCACGCATTCTCTATGAGCTGTGATGGTTCCCGGTCCTGCGGTCCCGTCTGCGCCCGTCATGCACCCGATGCCACCTCTGCCGTTCTCAACAAATATGGTGAAAGAAGGTGTCTTGAAACAATATTGTACAGCCGATTGCGGGGCAATGATCAGATATCGACATGATATCAAATGGTTGGCAGCATCTCGAATTGGCATCTTCCTTGATAGAAGGTGTGCGGACCACACAGAACCACACAGCCCACGGAGGGAAGCATGAAAGCGAGCAACACAGGTGCAGCCTATGAAAGAACCTATGCCATCACCAAGGAGAAGGAGGTCCAGATTTCGAGGTACTTCGGAGAGGACACCTTCAATCTCAAGGCGATGCACGAAAAGCTGCCAAAGGACATCTACAGGCGCGTCATCGAGATCATAAACGAAGGCCGGATGATGGACCTCGATACGGCCAACTCCGTGGCCCACGCCATAAAGGAGTGGGCCATAGAGAAAGGTGCCACGCACTACTGCCACTGGTTCCAGCCCATGACCGGCGCCACGGCGGAGAAGCACGATTCATTCATCGAGTTCACGGACTCCGGGGGTGTCATCGAGCGGTTTTCGGGCAAGCAGCTCATCCAGGGTGAACCGGATGCATCGAGTTTCCCCAGCGGGGGTCTGAGGTCGACCTTCGAGGCGAGGGGATACACGGCGTGGGACCCCACGAGCCCCGCCTTCATCATCAAGAACGGTCTGGGCACCACCCTGTGCATCCCGACCATCTTCATCTCGTACACCGGCGAGGCCCTGGACAAGAAGACCCCGCTGCTGCGGTCCATGGAGGCCATCAACAAGAACGCGCTGAACATGCTGCACATACTCGGCAACAGGGAATCGAAGAAGGTGTTCGCCACCCTCGGACCGGAACAGGAATACTTCCTCGTCGATCAGGATTACTACTACAAGCGGCAGGACCTCGTCCTGAGCGGCCGGAGCCTCTTCGGGGCTGCGCCGCCCAAGGGCCAGCAGCTCGAAGACCAGTACTTCGGCAGCATCAAGGAGAGGATCCTGTCCTTCATGCACGACGTGGAGGAGGAGCTCTACAAGCTCGGCATACCGGCCAAGACGAGACACAACGAGGTTGCGCCCAGCCAGTTCGAGATCGCGCCCATCTTCGAGGAGGCCAACCTGGCGGCCGATCACAACCAGCTCGTCATGGAGACCATGAAGCGCATAGCGCCGCTGCACAAGCTCAGGCTGCTTCTCCATGAAAAGCCCTTCGCCGGCATCAACGGATCGGGCAAGCACCTGAACTGGTCGCTGTCCGACGACCTGGGCAACAACCTGCTCAACCCCGGCAACACGCCGCAGGACAACATCCAGTTCCTCGTGTTCCTCGTGGCGACCATCAGGGCCGTGTACACCCATGCGGACCTGCTCAGGGCCTCCGTCGCATCGGCGGGCAACGACCACCGGCTCGGCGCCAACGAGGCACCGCCGGCCATCATCTCGGTGTTCCTGGGCGAGCAGCTCACGCGGATACTGGAGGACATCGAGAAGGGGAAGATCACCAAGGCCACCGACGCCGCCATCATCAATCTCGGTATCTCCAAGCTCCCGGTACTCAGCAAGGACAGCACCGACCGAAACAGGACATCACCCTTCGCATTCACCGGGAACAAGTTCGAGTTCAGGGCCGTGGGTTCCTCGCAGTCGATATCCTTCCCGGCAACGGTGCTCAACACCATAGTGGCAGAGAGCCTCGACACAATCGCCGGGAAGATCAAGGCGAAGGGCGGCAATGTCAATCAGGCGACCCTGGACGTGGTCAGGGAAGAGATAGCGGCCGGCAAGGGCGTCCTCTTCATGGGAGACAACTACACAAGAGAGTGGGAGGACGAGGCTGCCAGGAGAAAGCTCCCGAACAAGAAGACGGGAGCCGAGGCACTGAAGGACCTCGGCACCGACAAGGCCGTCAGGCTTTTCGAGAAGTACGGCGTGCTCACGGCGGGCGAGCTCAAGTCGCGGTACCACATACGCCTCGAGAGGTACATCAAGGAGATCGACATCGAGGCGGTCACGCTCTCCAACATGGTGCAGAACCAGATCATACCGGCTGCCGTGCAGTATCAGAAGGTCCTGGCCGATTCCTTCAGGTCCACGAAGGACGTGATAGGAGACGACAGGTCTCTCAAGCTGCAAAAAGAGCTCGTCAGGACTGTCAGTACCCTGATCGCGGAGACACAGAAGCTCCTCGACGACCTCGGCTCCAAGATCAGGAAGGCGAACGCCATCGGCTCGGGAGAAAAGAAGGCCGCGTTCTTCTGCAGCGAGGTCAAGAAGACCATGCTCGAGCTCAGAGACAGGGTCGACAGCCTCGAACACTACGTCGACAACGAACTCTGGCCCGTCCCCAAGTACTGGGAGATGCTCTTCATCTGTTAGGAACACGGTATGAGAAGGTCGCCAACGGGCGGCGAGTGAAGATCGCCGACCGTTCTTTCACGTGAGGGCGTGAACAATACCCTGCTCGATCTTCGCGATCATGCCCTTGTCGGTTATCTTTTCGCCCAGTTCATCGACCACATAGAACACATCCGTGCAGGGGTCTCCCGTGTGCGAGAGGAATGCCCGGTGTATGTCGAGCCCCAGGGAGGAGATCTCCCGGGCCATGCGGTAGAGAAGCCCGAACCTTCCCGGCGAACGCACCTCGATGAGGGTGTAGAAATCGGAGAAAGCGTTGTCCACGGCCACACGCGGCTGCCATGAAGAGGTCATGGCGGATTCTTTCCTGAGCGGCTTCGTTTCTGCAACGCCTCGGGCTATGTCGAGCTTCCCCGCACACGCGGCCTTGAAGTGATCCTTGACGCGGTCCCAGTGCGCATAGTCGTCCCAGGGCGGGATGACATGGAAGGTGTCCACTGCGATGCCGTCGAGCCACGTAAAAACCTGGGCCGACACGATCGTGAGGTGATTCATGGCGAATATGCCTGCCAGCGATGCAAAAAGGCCGGGGCGGTCCCTGGTTATGACGGCGATCCTCGTATGGCCTCCCCGGTCGAGTGTGTCGAGTGAGATGTCGTCGAGAGACGTTATCCCGGAGCTGAGCCTGAGGTGGCGTTTGATGAGCCCGGTTTCCGTGTGGATCACATAGGCCTGGGGAAGGACCCAGAGGCGCCCTCCCTGGACTTCCCTGATGAGACCGCTCCAGCGTTCCTCCAGGACGATCATGGTGTTCGGGTCCCGAAGCACTCCACGCTGGAGGCTGTTCAGGGACTTGGTGAAGAGCTCCCGGAGGAGCATGGCCTTCCAGTCGTCCCAGGCCCGTGGGCCCGTTGCGCGGGAGTCGGCGAGGCTGAGCAGATAGAGCATCGCCAGCGTCTGTTCGTCCCGGGCGATTCGAGCGCACTCGAGGGCCACCTTTTCCTCGGAGAGGTCCCGCCGGTACGCGATGTCAGGCAGGAGCAGGTGGTGGTGAACCAGAAAGGCCACAAGATCGGCGTTCTTCTCGGTGAAACCCAGCCTGACGGCCATGTCCCGTGCCATGGACGCCCCGATGACCGCGTGAGGCCTGCCGTACCCCTTCCCGATATCGTGGAGAAATGCGGCGAGATGCAGGGCATCCCGATCCCTTACCAGCCCGAAGATCTCCGGCACCTCCTGGCCCAGCAGTGACAGCTCATGGACGGTGCGGACGCTGTGCAGGTCCACGGTCCACGTGTGGTAGACGTCGACCTGGGTACGTCCCCTGATGGTCGTGAATTCCGGTATGAACCTCTCCAGCATTCCGGTTTCCAGCATGGCAGTCAAGGCCTCGAGACAGTGCCTGCCCATGAGTGTCCGGATGAAGCCCTTCTTCAGGCTGTCTGTGTGCCTCGAGGCGTCGACGAGATCCAGGGAACCCCTCACCACGTTTCTGGCGTGAGACGAAAGGACGCCCCCGAGCCCGGACTGGAGCACGAATATGTCCATGAGAAGTTCAGGTCTGACTGCAATGGACCCGGGGTCGACAAAAGAGATGAGCCCGTTGACATGCCGGAAATCCGGACCGGTCGGACATGAACCCCGTTTTCCCAGTCCGAAGTCGACAGCGAGCTGAGACCGGAGGGACCCGGATATGGACTTGACGGTCAGCGCTGCGCAGTGGAAACCCCGCATGAGGAGCTCCGCAGCGGTCTCGTTCCCGTTGCCCCGGTACCCCAGTCGCTCTGCAAGGGGCCTCTGATATTCGAAAGAGAGACGGTCAGTCTTCCTGCCGGCGACCTCATGGAGGAGAAATCGTATCCCGAGGAGATTCCCCGCCGCCTCATCGATCTCCGCGCGATCCTCGTCGCTGAGGCACGATGCGACAGGACCGGCCTTGGGGTTCAACGAGGCAGCCTTGAAAATCCACTGGACGCAGTGGTAGTCCCTCAGACTGCCGTTTCCTTCCTTGATGTCCGGTTCCAGGATGTACGAGGCATCGCCGTATCGCGCATGGCGCTTGGCGATGTGCGCTTCGAGGAACTCGAGGAATTTCCTCATGTCCCGGAAATGGCTCTCTTTGGCACGTCCATGCACGAGGCCGTCGAAGAGTTCCATGGAACCGCACAGGTACCGTGCATCGAGGAGTGCCGTCCTGAAGAAAAAGTCATCCCGTGAATCACGAAGGGCCTGTTTGACAGTGCGGACACTGTAGCCCACGGTGAAGCCCTTGTCCCACAGGGGATAGAGCAGTGCCTGAAGTGCCTTCTCGGTCTCCTGAAGGGAGGCCCTGCGGTCGACGAGCAGCAGGAGGTCTATGTCAGAGTGCGGGCAGAGCTCTCTCCTGCCGTATCCTCCGACCGCCGCCATGCACCACTTCAATCTAACCCGGCCGTCGAGACCCTGAGCGATCGCGATGACGGTGCTGTCGGTTCTGTCAGTGAGTGCTCGTGCAAGCGCTCTCCCGTCGGCAGTGCATGCAGATTCCCCGGCAGCCGGGACATTCACCGTCATATGGCCTCATCGCCGGATTCGCCGGTGCGTATCCGGATGACATCGTCGATGGGCATGACGAAGATCTTGCCGTCGCCGATCTTTCCGGTGCGCGCACTCTTCATGATGGCCTGAACCACCCTCTCGACCAGAGACACCGGGACGACGAGTTCCAGCTTGATCTTGGGTATGAGGTCCACGGTGTATTCGGCACCCCGGTATATCTCCTTGTGGCCTTTCTGCCTGCCGTGTCCCTTCACCTCGGTGATGGTCATGCCGCTGATGCCGATGGCCTGGAGTTCATTCTTCACCTCGTCCAGCTTGAATGGTTTGATGATCGCCTCTATCCGTTTCATGCTCTCCCCTCCTTATGCGTCGAGTTCCTGCTACCTCAGGTAATACCCGGTCTCGCCGTGGATGCTCTGGTCAAGGCCCTGTTCCTCATCTTCCTCGTCCACCCTCAGGCCGTTGAACTTTCTTATCGCAAGGAGGACGAGCGACGTCGCGACGAAGGAGAACACGATGACGGCCATCGCCCCGGCCAGCTGCACCAGGAACTGGTGAGGATCGCCGTAGAAGAGACCCGTGCCGCCCACCGATGCGAAAAGGCCTGTGGCAAGTGCACCCCAGAGCCCACCGACGCCATGGACCCCGACCACGTCGAGGGAGTCATCGTAACCCAGTTTTTCCTTGGCCAGGATGGCAAAATAACAGAGCATGCCGGCGACAAACCCTATGGCCAGGGCAGGCACCGGGGTGACGAAACCCGCACCAGGGGTTATGGCCACCAGGCCCGCCACCGCACCCGAGGCGAATCCGAGACTCGTCGGCTTCTTCCTGACGACCTGCTCGAAGACGATCCATGACAGCGCCGCAGCCGCGGTCGCGACGTGGGTGTTGAAAAAGGCGAGGCCGGCTACACCGTTTGCCGCCACGGCACTCCCGGCATTGAACCCGAACCATCCGAACCAGAGCAGACCGGCGCCAAGCATGGTGAGGGTGATGTTGTTGGGGTAGAAGGGTTCCTGGCCGAAACCCCTTCTTCTGCCGATGATGAGCGCCGCCGCAAGGGCCGCCACACCGGAGTTGATATGGATGACCGTTCCGCCCGCGAAGTCGAGGGCCCCCATCGTTCCCAGCCATCCTCCGCCCCATACCCAGTGGCATACCGGAACATAGACGAGGATCGACCAGAACACGGTGAAGAGTATGAAGGCCGAGAATTTCATGCGTTCGGCAAAGGCCCCCGTGATGAGCGCCGGCGTGATGATGGCGAACATGAGCTGGAAGGCCGAGAACACGATGTGAGGTACATGTTCGGAATAGGGCCCTGGTTCCATGCCAACCTCAGAAAGCCCCACCCAGTCCAGTGAGCCGATAACGCCCCGGATGTCGGGACCGAAGGCGAGGCTGTATCCGCACACGACCCAAAGCACGGACACTATGCCGATGCACATGAAGCTGTGCATCATGGTGCCGAGCACGTTCTTGGAGCGTACCATGCCGCCGTAGAAGAGCCCGAGGCCGGGTGTCATGAGCATGACGAGTGCCGTTGAAACAAGCATCCACGATGTATCTCCCGAGTCGATCATAGCGCATCCTCCTGTCAGGTTCTTGGTCGGGCTCGGAGCAACGGTCGTGCCAGAGGTGGCAAAGGCTCATAACACGATGAAATAATGATTGAAATGGAAGCATCAAAATGCAGCAATGTAAACAATATTGTATAAATCAAACGATAAAGGCACTTTATTGAATAAAAAAGCTTCAAAGGTTTCGAAAATGTGTTATGAGGTGCATGCAGACATGCCGAAACCATGCACAGAGAGGGAAGACATCCATGAAGCCATTCAGCTATGACGACCTGCAGGTTCTTCACGAGATAGCAAGGACGATCGCCTCGCCCATGGATCTGCGGGTGCAGCTCGAGACGGTACTCAAGAACCTCAGTTCAAGCACGGGGATGAACCGGGGCATGATTTCCATCCTCGACCGGGACTCCGGTGTGGCGATCCTCGATGTTGCGCACGGGGTCGATATCGACGGTCTTGAGATCACCTACATGCCTGGAGAGGGCATTACCGGCCAGGTGGCACAGACGGGCAAGCCCATCGTGGTCACCAACATGGGAAAGGATAAGCAGTTCCTCGACCGCACCGGTGCGAGACGAAACCTTAACCAGTGCGAACTCGCCTTTCTCTGTGTCCCCATCATCTACGACGAGAAGGTTGTCGGGGTCCTCTCGGCGGACAAGGTGGCCCGTGAGGTCGACAGCCAGGAATACGAGCTGCAGCTGCTGGGCGAAGTCGCCGAGCTCATTGCAAAGGCGGTGCATATCCGCGCTGTAGAGGAGGAAAACAGGAGGCTCAGGAACATCATCGGAAAGAGTCTCCGCCCTTCCGAAGAGCTTATCGGCAACTCCAAGACCATGAAGGAGGTCTTCGGACTCGTGTCGCAGGTGGCGGACTCAAGCACCACCGTGCTCGTCCATGGTGAAACGGGCACCGGCAAGGAACTCGTGGCTCGTGCCATCCACAAGAGCAGCCCCAGGTCGAACGGTCCCTTTGTGGAGGTGAACTGCGCCGCCATGCCGGACACCCTCATAGAGAGCGAGCTTTTTGGGCACGAGAGGGGCGCCTTCACGGGTGCGAACCAGAAGCGACGGGGCAGGTTCGAGGAGGCCAACGGGGGAACCATATTCCTCGACGAGGTGGGAGAACTCTCCCCCCTGGCCCAGGCCAAGCTGCTGCGCGTCATCCAGGAGAGACAGTTTCAGCCGCTCGGGTCGAACTCGATCGTCAAGGTGAACGTGCGGATCATCACCGCCACCAATCGAGACCTCGACCAGGACGTGGCCTCCGGCAAGTTCAGGACTGACCTGTATTACCGCCTCAACGTGTTCCCCATTTACATGCCGCCGCTGCGCGAACGCGGGGGAGACATCCTCCTCCTGGCAGACTACTTCGTCGAGAAATACTCCAAGCAGGTGAAAAAGGCGGTCAAGCGCATTTCCACCCCGGCCATCGATTTTCTCCTCGCCTACCACTGGCCGGGAAACGTCAGGGAACTCGAGAACTGCATCGAGCGGGCCGTGCTGCTTGCCGGCGGCGATACCATCGACAGCATACATCTGCCCCCGACCCTCCAGATGAAGATGGCACAGCCCGCGAAGAAACACCGCGGAAAACTCGAGAGCCTGGTCAACTCGTACGAGCGCTCCCTTATCGTGGATGCCATGAAGGACGCCAAGGGAAACCAGAGTCATGCCGCGAGGCTTCTGGGGACCACCAAGAGGATCATCCAGTACAAGGTGGAAAAGTACGGCATAGATACGAGGAGATTCAAGGCGAAGAAGGCCTAGCAGGGCTTCCCATGGCCCATCAGGTCCCCTGAGTCGGCATGGATTCGAGCAGGGCCGGACTGTAGGACATCAACCTATAAGGGGTAGGACAACACCCCTCCATTAATTGAGACTCCCCCCGACATTCAAGCAGCTGTTTCTCGACTATAGTCCATGGTGTTCAGAAAAGCGACGACACGAGCTTGCCCATGAAACATCGGCCGTGAATTGAGCGCCACGGCGAATCATGCTGTGCGGCTTGATTAATACAACAAGGAAAAGGAGAATGAAAATGGCTGCTACGAATGAACAAGATTTCTATGACAAGGTATTCCCCGTTCCGGACAGAGTGAGGGAAAAATCCCACATCAAAAGCAGGGCCGAGTATGAAAGACTCTACAAGGAATCCATCGAGAACCCCGATGCGTTCTGGTCGAAGCAGGCGCTCCTGAGGCTGAGCTGGTTCAAGGAGTTCGACAAGAACAAGGTCTCCGACTGGTCCTTCGGTGAGGACCTCCACGTGAAATGGTTCGAGGGCGGGAAGCTCAACGTCAGCTACAACTGCCTGGACAGGCACCTGGAGACGAAGAAGACGAAGGCCGCCATCATCTTCGAGGGCAACGACCCCAATGACTGGAAGGTCTACACCTACGGGGACATGTACCGTGAGGTCAACAAGTTCGCCAATGTGCTCAAGGATCTCGGTGTCAAGAAGGGCGACGTCGTCACCATCTACCTCCCCATGATACCCGAGCTGGCCATCACGATGCTCGCCTGCACGAGGATAGGTGCCATGCACGCCATCGTGTTCGGCGGGTTCTCGTCCGAAGCGCTCAGGGACCGGATCAACGACTGCAAGTCCCAGCTCATCATAACCTGTGACGGGACGTATCGAGGTGCAAAGGCTGTTCCCCAGAAGGACAACGCGGACAAAGCCATCGAGCAGTGCCCTTCGATCAAGACCCAGATCGTCGTCAACCGAACCGGTACCAAGGTCACCATGAAAGAAGGCCGTGACATATGGTACGAGGGGCTGATGGAAAAGGCGGCAGGGTACTGTGCACCGGAGAAGATGGACGCAGAGGATCCGTTGTTCATCCTTTACACCTCGGGATCCACCGGAAAGCCCAAGGGGGTCCTCCACACGACTGCCGGCTACCTCCTCTACGCCTCCATGACCCAGGAGCTCGCCTTCGATGTGACGGACGAGGACGTCTACTGGTGCACCGCTGACATCGGGTGGGTCACCGGACACAGCTACGTGGTGTACGGCCCTCTCTGCAACGGGTACACGAGCATCCTGTTCGAGGGTGTTCCCAGCTATCCCGGGTTCGACAGGTTCTGGTCCGTCGTGGAGAAATACCAAGTCAACAATTTCTACACCGCTCCCACAGCCATCAGAGCGGTCGCCAAAGAGGGCGACGAATGGGTCGAGAAACACGACCTCTCCTCCCTGCGTGTCCTGGGCTCAGTGGGTGAACCGCTCAATCCCGAGGCATGGTGGTGGTACTACAACAAGGTGGGCGGCGGCAGGTGCACCATAGCCGATACGTGGTGGCAGACCGAGACAGGCGGTCACATGATCCTGCCATTGCCCGGCGCCATCGACATCAAGCCCGCCAAGGCCATGGTGCCCTTCTTCGGCATCGTGCCCGCACTGCTCAGCGAGGACGGCAAGGAAATAGAAGGTCCCGGCAAGGGCGCGCTGTGCATCAAGAAGGCGTGGCCGGGCATGCTCAGGGGCATCTACGGAGACCAGGCACTGCTCAGGGAGAACTACTTCTCCCAGTTCCCGGGGTACTACTTCTCGGGCGACGGTGCCGAGCGCGACAAGGACGGCGACTACAAGATCACCGGAAGGGTCGACGACGTCATCAACGTCTCGGGGCACCGCATGGGGACTGCCGAGGTTGAGAGTGCACTGACGCTCCACCCTGACGTCGCCGAGTCGGCCGTGGTGGGCTTCCCCCACGAGATCAAGGGGCAGGGCATCTACGCCTTCGTGACGCTCAACACGGGCGTGCAGAAGTCGGATACACTCAAGAAGGACCTCATAGCACTGGTGCGCAAGGAGATCGGCCCCATTGCCACACCCGACCAGATTCAGTGGGCCGACGGACTTCCCAAGACACGCTCCGGCAAGATCATGCGCAGGGTTCTCAGGAAGCTAGCCGCCAACGACTTCACCGACCTCGGGGACACGTCCACCATGGCGGACTCAGGTGTCGTCGACGACCTCGTGGCGGGCAGGAGGCAAATGGGTTAGACCAAAAATGATGGGGTGCGGCCCCGTGCCGCACCCCAGAGAAGGATCCTAGTTGATGTGTAACATTCTCCTTTTGCTTTGCACGCAGTAGGGTTACAAAACAACTTTTCTGGGCAGCACAACTAGGATGAGAGGGGCCGGGGTCGTCCCGGCCCCTTCGTTTTGTGCCCGGACACCCTCTGCTGGAAAAGGATTTTCAGTGAAATGCCATGAAGGTTAAAAAGTGCCGCGAGGGGGTCCGGCTACTACCTCCCCCGGGCAAGCTCGCATTGATCATTGCAATCAGGCTGCTACTGAACTCTCAGGGACAAGGAAACCATGTTCCCGCATTTCCCATTCACCTTGAAGCGGCACCGCTTGAGGACCTTGATGATGGGGTAGTTCTCGCGGATGGTCTCGGCGGTGACCGAGGTGACGCCCCACTGCCGCGCGAGTTCGATGCTCATCTCCGAAAGCATGAAGCCCAGCGTCTTTCTCTGCCATATGTCAGAGATAATTACTGCATACTCTGCTTCTTCCCGGGACATGAGCCGTACAAGACGGGCGATCCCGATGACCTTCCTGCTCCGAGAGTCCGATGTTTCAGCGATGATGGCGCACTCGGTATCGGGATCGATGTCGCAGAACCGCTGCGCCCTCTCGGGGCTCGGGCTGAATGGGGAAAGAAAACGCAGCCACAGGGATTCCTGGGAACACCCGTTCACGAATTCGGTCCAGAGCTCCTTGTCGCTCGGTTTCAAGAGCCTGAAATGCACGGGGATGTCGTCCACGTTCAGGGTGCGACCGGTCAGGAACGCTTCCAGTGTTTTCACGATGCCGCGTTGTCGACGCGTGGCGAAGCGGTGCATCTCACCGAGGACCTCGGCAGCCATTTCGGGGGTAGAGTACACGGGGATGCCGGCCTGCTCCATGCGGATGACGCTGTCCATCATGAATTCCTTGCATGCAACACAGCAGACCACGGGTTTGCCCCTGTAGTCGAGGTCTTTCATGACGTCCACGAAGTCGCAGAGCTTTTCGCCGGGGATGATGACCATGAAGCTCTGCACCGAACTGCTCCGTGTTCCCATCTCGAGGATTGTCCTGACCTGTTCGGGCGTCATGGAGAACGAACAATCGACAGGGTTCTGGTTGTTCAGGTAATCAGGCATGAGGGCGGCGAGTTGTTCTTTCAGCTCGGGATCGAACTCGGAGAGCTTGAGCCCGTTCGAGTAGAGCATGTCGGTTGCTGCCACGCCCAGTGAACCCGTGTAGGTCACGACCATGACGCCGGGTCCTTTGGGGAGGGGCTGCTTGGAGAAGCCTCGCATGAGGGAGAACAGGTGCTCGTTGTCCCTGGCCCTGATGACCCCGCACTGCCTGAACGCGGCGTTGTTGATCTCGTCGTTGCCCGCCAGCGATGCCGTATGAGAAGAAACGGCCTTCTTGCCGGCTTCGGTGCGACCCGTCTTGAGCACGATGACCGGCTTCCTGCACGACACCCTTCCTGCGACGTCTGCAAAACGTTTTCCGCTCGAGACATCCTCCATGTACATGGCGATGACATCGATAGTGCTGTCCTGCCCCATATATTCAAGGAAGTCCGTTTCGCTGATGTCCATCTTGTTCCCGATGGTCGCGACGATACCGAAGTCGAGGATGTTCCTGAGGCCTGCCAGGATTCCGGCCGCGTATACGCCTGCCTGCGAAATGAGGCCCACGTTGCCTTTCCTGAGGGTGTCCACGATGCCTATGGACTGGACCATGTCGTGGTGGGTGTTTATGATCCCCGAGCAGTTCGGGCCGAGTATCCTGCATCCATGTTCACGGACTGCGGCGCGGATTCGTTCCTGGGCATGTTTCCCCTCATCGCCGATCTCGGCGAAGCCCGCCGACTCGATGACGACGTACCGGATTCCCTTGGAGCAGCAGTCCTGGACCGCCTGGGGCACCATGTCTGCAGGCACGATGATGATGGCCACGTCCACCTGGTCTTCCAGCTCCAGTATGCTCGGATATGCCTTCACGCCGAGGATGCTCTCCTTCTTCGGATTGATCGGGAACAGTCTGCCCTGGAAGCCGTGGGAGAGGAGGTTGTGGAACACGTTGTATCCGAGTTTTCCCGGCACATCGGATGCGCCGACGACCGCGATGCTTGCCGGATAGAACATCCCGTGGAGATCATCGCCCGCCCGCCCGCACGTTCCAGGCTGGTCCTGGCTGCATTCGTCGACGAATATCCGTGCGTCCGCCACCGTGCATCCCGAAGGACAGAGGAAAACGGGGTTCAGGTCCAGTTCCCTGATCTCGGGGGATCCGGTGACAAGGTCCGATACCTTCACGAGCAGGGTCTTCAGGGCATCGATATCGACGCTCATGCCCCGGTAGCCCCTCAGGAGGGCGCTTCCCCTGATCTCCTCCATCATCTCCAGGGCGCCCTCCTCGGTAATGGGCAGGATCCTGAAGGTGATGTCCTTGAGGACCTCAACGAAAACACCCCCCAAACCGAACATGATGACAGGGCCGAAATTCGGGTCGCGGGTCACGCCGACAATGGCCTCGATGCCCTGCCTGAGCATCTTCTGGACCGACACGCCCATGACGTGGCGACCACTGAAGCTGCTCATGATATCACGGAAGGCCCGCCGTACTTCCCGCTCATTCCTGAGGTTCAGCTTGACCCCGCCACAATCGGTCTTGTGGGTCAGATCGGGGGAGACGATCTTCAGGACCAGCGGGTAACCAAGCATCCTTCCCTTCTCAACGGCATCGTCCTCGGATGTGGCAATGAGACCGCCGGACGTTTCTATGCCCATGGACTCGAGGATGGTTTTGCATTCGTGCTCCATGAGGCAGGTTCTCTTCTCGCGCAAGGCCCGAGTTATGATGGCCTTCTTGTCCGAATACTGTGGACCCCTGATATCGGCGAACCGTATGGTGCCCGGAGACGTCTGTTCCCATGAGATGAACTCGGGTATTTCCGCCAGGAGAACGCTTCTGTTCATGTGTTTCACCCCCGCATAAAGGTTTTCACAGCTGAGAAGAGTCGTATCTCACTTGTCCTTATCACAGTGATCAGACACGTGATATCGGCGCTCGCCCCGATTTCATGTCGGATCGCGGGTGCCGAGATGCAGGAGATCGTCTGACAATTATATGTATATTGACTTACAATAAAACCACAGTGACGACCTCCTCCCGGGAGCAGGGCCGGGAGGAAGAACCGCGTGTCAGGAATCGAGCAGGTGGTTGTTCACCGCATAGAGAGTGAGTTCAGCGTTTTTTGTCATGCCCATCTTCTCCATGATGCGGGTACGATAGGTGCTGACGGTCTTGACGCTCAGGCACAGCTCACCGGCTATCTCCCCGACTGATTTACCCGATGCCAGCATCAGCATGACCTGGTGCTCGCGATTCGAGAGCGTTTCATGCCGCAACTTCGTCGAGCTTGAATCGAGTTCGAAGGCCAGTTTTTCGGCAAGGGACGCAGTGACGTACTTGCCCCCCCGCGCCACCTTCCTGATGGCACCGATGAGCTCCTGGGGAGCACTGGCCTTGGTAAGGTATCCCGACGCACCGGAACGGAGCGCCCTGACGGCATACTGTTCTTCTGGGTGCATGCTCAGGATGAGGACGGGAAGCCTCGGCTTGTGTTTCAGGATGTCTTCGAGGGTCTCGAGGCCACCCCTGCCGGGCATGGAGATGTCGAGCAGGATAACATCGAAGTCGCCCCGGAGCGCCTTCTCCAGTGCCTCCTGTCCATCCCCCGCCTCATCTTCGACGACGATGTCCTCCAGGTTCGAGAGGATCTGCTTCACCCCTTCCCGAACGACGATATGGTCGTCGGCCACGAGGATGCGTATCATATCAGGTCTCTCCTTCCGGCAGGGGAATGGAGACCGCCACCGTCGTGCCCCGGCCGCTCTTTGAGGTGATCCTGACCGTACCCTTGAGCAGGTTCACCCGCTCGCGGATTCCAATGATGCCGAAGGACCCCGAGTTCTCGATCTGTGCGCGCGTTATACCCCTGCCGTTGTCGGCTACCTCGAGGAAGAGTTCATTCCTGTCCTGGATGAGGCGAATCCACGCCATGGTCGCACGTGCATGCCGGGCGACGTTGGTGAGCGCCTCCTGGGTGATGCGGAAAAGTGTGGTTGCGAGCTCCTTGTCGATGAGGGCGTCTCTGCAGTCGACGAAGGCCTCGCAGCGGACCCCCGACCTGCCTTCGAAATCCTCTGCGAGCCATTCGACAGCGGCGGTCAGCCCGAGATCGTCCAGCACGGTCGGCCTCAGCTCGGTCATGATCCGATGCACGCTCTCGATGGTCGCGTCGATGAGCGTGGACATGCGCCTCGTCTTCTCCTTCAACGAGGTCAAGCCCTCTGGAAGCTGGCTTCCAAGCCAGGAAATGTCCATCTGCAGGGCGGTCAGCGACTGACCGAGTTCATCGTGAATCTCTCGTGCGATGCGCGTGCTCTCCTTCTCGCGGATGGTCTGGAGGTGCATCGAGAGATTGCGGAGCTGTTCCCGCGACGTCTCGAGCTCTTCCTCTGCGCGCCTCTTCTCGGTGATGTCCTCGTAGGTGATGACGATCCGTTGTTCCACGAGCTTTTCGCCTATACGGGCCGCCCTCATCCTGCAGAGTATATCCCTCCCATCCTTTCTCCTGCAGTGAAACTCGTTCACAAAGGTCCGCTGCCGCGACAGGGTGGTGTAGAAGTACCGGGCGATCTCTTCCGATTCCTTCTCGTTGCGGTAGAAGAGGGAGACGCTCCTGCCGATGAGCTCTTCGCGGTGCCAGCCGAACGTCTGTTTCACTGCATTGTTGGCGAAGATGATCCTGCGGTTGTGGAGCCCCACGATGGCCTGTGGTACCGCATCAAGGATGGATGACTCCAGGGCGGCAAGCTCCCTGAGATTCATCCCGGGGTGGTCCTGCTCCAGGGTGTTAACGGGAGTGCCGAGGATGACGCTCTTCTGACTGATTCTGCCTGGGTCGTCGGTTCCCATAAGCTGCCTTAATCACACCTGATGTATTCGCGACATACAAGATCGCACAGTGAAGACTGCCCCCCACGGGGGAACCGGTCATGGACATGAAAACCCTATGACAAAGAAAGCAGGAGGTCAAGGGAGAACATCGGGGCAACGTCATTGCGCGGCCGTGGCGCGTTCGCTGAGGATCACCGAATTCATGGCTTTATGATGCTGCATCCGACACGGGCATATTGAACAATATTGTTTCATATCGGGCGCGGTGGACAAGAACGGATCGTTCGGACGGGATCGTCACGGCTGGGAAACACGCACTACGAGAGGCACCCGCTTCCTTTACTCGAATGAATTCACGATGGATGTTAAGACGAATGACGATGTTCGTCGCTCACCTGTCATCCCATGGCATACTTCTGGCTTTGTACACGATCAAAAATAACACACAGGAGGAACAAACGTGTGCCGCTTGTTCGCCATCACCAGTGAGGATGCACTCTCCCCCATGGTGGCCATACGGGCGCTGGACGTCATGAAGGAAGGTCACGACGGCTCGGGGGTGGGGCTGCTCATGACCGATCTCGGCGGCGACCTGGAGCAGTTCAGGGGGTCCCCCATCATGTCAGGGATTTTTTCCCAGGAAGGAATCAAGAAACTCGACCGGTACATGATGGAACTCGGTCTTCTCACCAAGTTCAAGTTGTCCATACGACCTTCGAGCGCGCCACCCGAGGGTACCCCGCGTCGGGACGTCTACCTCATCAGGGTTTATGAGTACCCGTATGAATGGGAGGGGTTGTCAGAGGTTGAAATCGCGTCGCGGCTCATGCACATACGGGTAGACCTGCGGAAGTTGGGCGAAGAGGACCAGTCCATGATGGTCTTTTCATTCTGGCCGGACACCATCATGATCAAGGAGGTCGGTGACCCCGTGGCGGTGGCGGAGTACCTCGGACTCGACCGGCAGGAGCTCAAGGCCAGGGTCCTGCTTGCCCAGGGTCGCCAGAACACGAATTACGCCATCACCCTGTATGCCTGCCACCCCTTCTTCATCCAGGGTTATGCCACCATGACCAACGGCGAGAACACGGCATTCATTCCGAACAAGGAGTATCTCATGTCCCGCGGATACTCCGGGTACATGGGCTACCAGTCGGACTCCGAGGTCTTCACGCACATTCTCCACTATACCAGGAACATCCTCGGCCTCGGCCTCGAGGAATACAAGCACGTGATCACCCCGCTCAAGGACGAGGAACTCATGCGCCACCCGGAGGCGTCTTTTCTGCGCAACCTGAAGCACTCCTGCAGGTTTCTCACGACCGACGGGCCCAACTGCGTCATCGGGTGCCTGCCCGACAGGACCCTGTTCATGGTCCAGGACAGCAAAAAACTCAGGCCCGGAGTCGTCGGGGGCAGGCCGGGCATGTTCGCCTTCTCGTCGGAGATGTGCGGACTGGATAAGGCCATACCGGACAGAGACAGGAAACTGGAGTACCAGCCCATGAAGTACGACGTGGCGTATGTCGACGCCGCGCGAGCGGAGATACGGAAATGGAACCAGTGGGAACCCTGCACCCTTCCTCACTGAGCACCCGGGACCTGCCCTGGCGAGTTCTTTGGAACAAGGACAGGTGCACCCTGTGTGGCAGGTGCACCTCCGCGTGCCCGGTACGTGCCATCGAACTGGGCGTGCACCGGAAGCGCACCCTCGATGTCCCCGTGGGGCTCGCAGTGAAACCCTCGAACCTTTATCAGGTCTATCACGGAATCGATCAGACGAGTGATCCCGCGCGGGCATGTATCGGATGCGGACTCTGCACGCAGGTTTGCCCCAACGACGCAATCTGCCCGGTCCACAGCGAAGAGATCGACAAGCTCAGATTCCATGTCAACAAAGGCGGAGAGCCGAGGAGGAGAGGCGGACGGAGAAATGATCCCGGGAGCATCCTGGACCGCATCAAGTTCATCAGGATCTCCATGCTCACGGACCCTGCCCTGGATGCAGGGAGGCACGAGTTCGAAATCAGGACGCTGCTGGGCCGAATACTCCCACCCGAGGAGCTTCTCAGCGCATCCCGGGAGAACGCCTGGATACCGCCGGTGCGCGAGATCTATCCCCTTGTGGTCGGGGGCATGTCCTTCGGCGCACTTTCTCCCACCATGTGGGAAGGGCTCCAGATGGGGGTCGCCTACCTGAACGAGGAACTCGGCATGCCGGTGAGGATGTGCACCGGTGAGGGCGGATGCCCCCCGCGGCTGCTCAAATCCAGGTTCCTCAGATACGTAATCCTCCAGATCGCCAGCGGATACTTCGGCTGGGACGAGATCATCCATGCGCTGCCGGAGATGAAGGAGGACCCCTGTGCCATAGAGATCAAGTACGGGCAGGGCGCCAAGCCAGGCGACGGCGGCCTGCTCATGTGGTACAAGGTCAACAGGCTCATCGCGGCCATACGCGGTGTCCCGGCGGGCGTGAACCTCCCGTCGCCCCCAACGCACCAGACCAAGTATTCCATCGAGGAGTCGGTGGCCAAGATGATCCAGTCCATGTACATGGCATGGGGATTCAGGGTGCCCGTGTACCCCAAGATATCGGCCACCACGACATCATTGGCCGTGCTGAACAACCTCGCGCGAAATCCTTATGCCGCGGCCCTGGCCATCGACGGAGAGGACGGCGGCACCGGAGCCGCCTACAATGTCTCCATGAACCACATGGGGCACCCCATCGCCAGCAGCGTCAGGGACGCCTATCTCACCCTGGTGAAGATCGGCAAGCAGAATGAAATTCCCCTGTTCGCAGGAGGGGGTGTCGGCAAGAACGGGAATCTCGCAGCCAACGCGGCAGCGCTCATCATGCTCGGCGCAAGCGGGGTCCAGGTGGGCAAGTACGTCATGCAGGCAGCCGGGGGATGCGTGGGGTCCGAGTCGGACAGGTGCAATATCTGCAATATCGGCCTGTGCCCCAAAGGCATAACCTCGCAGGATCCGCGGATCTATCGGCGGCTCGACCCAGAAGACGTGGCCCAGCGGCTCGTGGATGTCTTCCTGAGCTTCGACGTCGAACTCAAGAAGATACTCGCTCCGCTCGGCAGGTCCACCGCCCTGCCCATCGGGATGTCCGACGCCATCGGTATCGACGACCGCGATGCCGCAGAGCGTCTGAACATACGCTATGTGGTCTAGAGGGAGCCCCGAAACGAGATGACACATCACGACGCCATATTCATAGCTGGCATCGAGGATGAACGGAGGATCGAAACCCGCGTACTCGAGGAGCGCATCCAGAGTGCCGTGCAGAACGGATACCACAGGATAGAGGTGCATGCCCACGGTCAGCACGGCATCGGGGGAAGGCTCTGGAACTCGGACGGGAAGCCTGTCAAGGTCGATGTGTTCGGTTTTCCCGGACAGCGCATCGGTTCCATGGGTTCGCCGAACACGACCATCGAGGTGCACGGCCCTGCTTCGGACGACGTGGGCTGGCTCAATGCCGGGGCGAACATCGTCGTACACGGCGATGCCACCAACGGTGTCGCCAATGCCATGGCACAGGGAAGGATCTATGTCGCCGGAGACATCGGCGCCCGCGGCATGACCATGACAAAGAGCAATCCCCGCTTCGACCCGCCTGAACTCTGGGTGCTCGGAGGGGTCGGCGACTCCTTTGCGGAGTTCATGGCCGGGGGTATTGCGGTCGTGTGCGGAATCGGTTCCAACTATCGAAAGAACCACATCCTGGGTCACCGTCCCTGCGTCGGCATGGTGGGAGGCAGGATCTACTTCCATGGTGTGCAGAAAAGCTACAGCGAGGCGGACGCGAAACTGGTGCGCATCACCGACGACGAGTGGGAGTGGCTCAGGGCCGGCCTGAAGGATTTTCTGGAAACCATAGGCAGAGGGTATCTCTACGAGGAGCTCATCATCGACCGGTCGGCCTGGCAGCTCATAACCGCCAGGCATCCATCGGAGAAGGTCCGTACCAGAAGGTTCACCATGAGCCAGTTCCGCAGCGACGTATGGGAAAAGGAAATCGGCCGAGGCGGGCTCATCGGTGATCTCGTCGATGGAGACCGGGGAGTCCTGCCCGTGATCGCCTCCGGGGAGATGCGCAGATTCGTGCCCGTGTGGGAGAACTGCAAATACATGCCGCCGTGCCAGGCCGCCTGCCCCACCGGTATCCCGGTCCAGAAGCGCTGGGCCCATATCAGGAACGGCGACCTCGATGCGGCCGTAAATCTCGCCCTGCAGTACACCCCGTTTCCGGCCACGGTCTGCGGACATCTCTGTCCGAATCTCTGCATGGAGGGATGTACCCGTACCCGGGCCCGGATGACCCCCATCGACACCGCACTGCTGGGAAAGGCAAGCCTCACCGCGAGCGAACCCGTTGCGCGACCGCCGACAGGGAAAAAGGTCGCCATCATCGGAGGCGGCCCCGCCGGGCTCTCCGTGGCCTGGCAGCTCTGGATGAAAGGTCATGAGCCTGTCATCTTCGACAGGGCTGAGGATCTGGGGGGCAAGATACGCAGCGCCATCCCCTTCATCAGGATCCCCAGGGAGGTCTTCGAACACGAGCTCCGGCGCGTCGTGAACAGGGTGACCAGGGTCAGGGTCGAGGGAGACGGCGTCACCGAAGAGCTTTTCATGGACATCCGCCAACGGTATGAGTATACGGTCATTGCAGTGGGAGCAGACAATCCACGGGAGCTGAGGATCAAGGGATACGACAGGGCAGTTCCCGCCCTGGATTTCCTGCGGTGCGCGAAGGAAGACACGTATGACCTGGGAGACAAGGTGGTCGTCATAGGGGCGGGCAACGTGGGGTGCGACGTGGCGACCGAGGCCTACCGGCTCGGCGCGAAGGAGGTCACCCTCGTGGACGTCCAGAAGCCGGCCTCCTTCGGCAAGGAGCGGGAGGCGGCTCAGAAGGCAGGTGCACGTTTCATGTGGCCCGTCACGACCGAGGCCATTACCCGCAAGGGCGTCGTCCTTTCCACCGGCGAGGTGGTGCCGGCGGACACCGTCGTCGTGTCCATCGGCGACAAACCGGACCTTGGCTTCCTCCCCGACACCATCGACACCTCGGGCGGATTCATCAAGGTGAACGAGGAATATCGCACAACGGACATGAATGTTTTCGCCATCGGTGACAGTGTCAGGCCCGGCCTCATAACGGACGCCATCGGTGCCGGCAGGAAGGTCGCCGAAAGTATCGATGCGGCCTTCACAGGAGCCGAAGAGTCTCACGACCGGCTCCAGGTCATGGACCCTGCCCGCGTCAGGCTGGAGTATTATGATCCCACAGCCAGGGAATTCCCGGACATCCGGGCATGTTCGACGGCCTGTGCATCCTGCGGCGATTGCCGCGACTGCGGCCTGTGCGAATCGATCTGCCCGCAGCAGGCCATTTCACGGAGGTCGCTTCAGGAAGGCAGATACGAATACGTGGTGGACGGCGAACGCTGCATCGGGTGCGGTTTCTGCGCCGGGGCCTGCCCGTGCGGCATATGGAGCATGAAGGAGAACGATCCCATCGTATAGTATAGAAGGCGTCAGGCAGCGAGGAAGCGCCCATAATCAATCAATGGAGGATGGATGCATGTTTAACTGCAAGACCAAGAGTGATGTTCTGAAAGCGGTGAAGGAGTATGACATAAGCTTTATCCAGTTCTGGTTCACCGACGTGCTCGGCAGGCTGAAGAGCTTCCAGATCACCCCTTCGGAGCTCGATGAGGGCATCGACGAGGGCATGGGCTTCGACGGATCCTCCATCGAGGGATTCGCCCGTATCCATGAGAGCGACATGATCGCCAAGCCCGACCTGACCACCTTCCAGATGCTTCCCTGGCGGCCGGCGGAAAAGCCTGTCGCACGGATGTTCTGCGATATTCTCAACCCCGACGGAACCCCCTATGAGGGTGATACGCGCTATGCACTCAAACGCGTACTCAAGAAGGCCGTCAAGATGGGCTACACGGCCTATCTCGGTCCCGAGCTCGAGTATTTCTACTTCGCCAACAGCACCTGCCCGGAGATCATCGACCGGGGCGGCTATTTCGACGGTCTTCCCATCGACCTCGGCACCGATCTCAGGCGGGAGACCATTTTCGCACTCCAGAAGATGGGGATCAGGGTCGAGTACAGCCACCACGAGGTCGCGCCTTCTCAGCACGAGATCGATCTGAGGTATGCAGAGGCGCTCAAGATGGCCGATATCGTCATGACCTACCGCACGGCGGTCAAGGAGATAGCACGCCAGAAGGGCGTCTATGCCACCTTCATGCCCAAGCCCATCTTCGGCGAGAACGGCAGCGGCATGCACGTGCACCAGTCTCTCTTCAAAGGCGACGAGAACGCATTTTTCGACGTCAAGGACAAGTACCACCTCTCCAAGGTCGGGAAAGGGTACATCGCCGGCATCCTCAGGCACGCACGGGAGCTTGTGGCCGTCACCAACCAGTGGGTGAACTCATACAAGCGCCTCGTGCCCGGATACGAGGCACCGGTCTACGTGTCATGGGCCCGCAGGAACCGCTCGGCCATGGTCCGCGTCCCGATGTACAAACCGGGCAAGGCCCATGCCACCCGAATCGAGTTCAGGGCACCGGACCCTGCATGCAACCCGTACCTGGCCTTCGCGGTCCAGATTGCGGCCGGTCTCGAAGGCGTGATCAAGAAGTACCCCCTGGCCGATCCCGTCGAGCAGGACATCTATGAAATGGATGAGGAAGCCAGGCAGGAAGCCGGCATCACCTCGTTGCCCGGCAACCTCTTCGAGGCCATACAGGAGGTGTCCAGGAGTTCCATCGTGAGGGAAGCCCTCGGAGACCATATCTTCCTGAAATTCATCGAGAACAAGAAGAAGGAGTGGGACAACTTCCGCATCCATGTCAGCAAGTACGAGATTGACACGTATCTTGCGTTACTATAGATGACGTTGGCAGGCTGCCCTGGGAGGAGACCGACCGGGCAGCCTCACGAGTATATGCGGCCATCTTCGGGAGCTTGAATGTGATAGGCAAGGCAAGGAGACCAGCTGTCCTGGTGCTGGAAGACGGCACCGTATTCAGGGGCAGTGTCTTTGCCGGTCATTCAGCGCGATTCGGGGAGGTCGTGTTCAACACCGGCATGACCGGTTACCAGGAGATCCTCACCGACCCCTCCTACAAGGAGCAGATCCTCGTCATGACCTACCCCCTCATCGGCAACTACGGGGTCAACGACGAGGACGTCGAATCGGCCGGGATCCATCTGGAGGGGTTCATTGTCCGAGAATACCAGCCCTTTCCGAGCAACTTCAGATCGAAGAGGACCCTGGCGGACTATCTGGAGGAACACCACCGGATCGGCATGGAGGGTGTCGACACCAGGGCCTTGACGAGGCACATCCGCACCAGGGGAGCCATGAGGGGGGTGGTGGCCACCGACGTGGACCATATCGATAACCTGATGGACAGGCTGAAAGGGTACCCGGGACTGGTGGACCGCGATATCGTGCAGGACGTGACGGGCGATGCAGCGTATCTCTGGCACGAGAACCGCAAGATCCCCATGGACACACCTCCTGCCAAGTCAGATCGTCCCCGTGTCATGGTCGTCGACTGCGGGGTCAAGCTCAACATCCTGAGGATGCTCGACAGGCATGGGTGCGAGGTCGTCGTGGTGCCCGCCCGGACTTCATCCCGCCACATCATGGCCATGGATCCCGACGGAGTCCTTCTCTCCAACGGGCCCGGAGATCCCGCCCCGCTGAGGTATCTCGTCGATACGGTCAGGGATCTCCTGGGCAGGGTGCCCATTTTCGGGATCTGTCTGGGTCACCAGATCCTGGGACAGGCCCTGGGAGGTTCGACGGCAAAACTCAGGTTCGGTCACCACGGCGTAAACCAGCCCGTCAAGAACCTCCGCACAGGCAGGGTCGAGATCTCGTCCCAGAACCATGGATTCGTGGTCCTCACTGAAACCCTCCCGAGGGACACCCGCGTGACGCATGTGAACCTGAACGACAACACCCTCGAGGGGTTGAGTTTTCCAGGCCTGAAAGCCTTCAGTGTCCAGTACCATCCCGAGGCGGCCCCGGGCCCGCGTGACTCCGCGTACCTTTTCAGGGAGTACCTGCAACTTATGGGGCGGCATACCCCCCATGGAGCATAGGGGATTGCCTGTAATGCCTCTCGGATGTTATAGAGGGCATGCCGGGGTAACCCCGGGCAAGTCTCTGAATGGAGTGGATGTTATTTTCGACATGACACGGTGGATGAGGAACCTCATGCCGCGCAGCTGGAATGTGTTCATCGGTAAAGACCCGAGGACCGTCACCGGACCCGCCATCGTTTTCTTCCCCGTCCAGGACACCCTCTGTTGCTGCGGTCTCGCTGGTTTCGTCTGCATCAGGCGCGCCGAAGCGCACCTCGACATGCGCATCACCGACCGTATTGCCCGGGCGGTCGATACGGTATGCGCAGGCGGAGTCTCAGCCCTCATCGCCGGAAAGATCCCAAAGCAGTCATACCTGGGCCCGGAATCCCTGCACACGATAGGTGAGGAGGTCTCCCGCATCAAGCGTGACACCGACCTCCAGCATGCGCTCGGTTGCGGTCGCAGTCTCCTGCGTCTCACCGAGCTCTCGGAAAGGTTGAAGACCTTTGTTGACAGCGAGGACGCAGCCCTCGAGAAAGAGGCGAGGCGCTATGGTTCAGGGGACCTGGAGGCCATGACGTCGTCACTGGTGGCGCTCAAGGACATCACCTGGACGCTGAGAGAGGATATCATAAGGAACTACGAGAGGATCCTCGGTCTGGCCGGCGAGATGATGTACGAAGACTCCGGTTATTACGGCCGATTCCAGAAAATCAACGCGTGTCTCAATGCCCTCGACAGACTCGAGGTGCGCGGGAGGGACTCGGCAGGTCTGCAGGTGATGGTGCAGTTCGAGAAGGCAGGGTCGATGCAGTCGCTGCGGCATGCCCTGGCACAGCAGGGGCTTTTGGAATCGTTCATGGCACGGTGCAGGCCCTCGGACCTGATGAACGGGTCCATCCACCTTTCCGGAACGGTCCTGACCTTCACCTACAAGACCGCCCAGGTGACGGGTAAACTCGGCGAGAACACCGCAAAGCTGAGGAGATACATCAGCGAAGACGCCGTCCTCAAGGAGACCCTGGCGCACAGGTGTTCCACCGAGACCTTTCTCACCCATACCCGCTGGGCATCGGTGGGGGCCATCAACGAGATCAACTGCCACCCGGTGAACAGCCACACCGTGGACATCCCTCCCGGTGAGGAGAACGGCATTCCGGCCGTCATGAAGGAGTACCCGTTCTATGGAAAGGGTGCATGGACGATAAGCGCGGTGCTCAACGGTGATATAGACAACCACCACGTGTTGCGCGGCGCCATCGGGGAAGGGGGTGTCTCGGCGAGTCCCGATGTCACCACCGACACCAAGACCATCCCGCTGATGGTCGAACACTACCTCTACCAGGGCCATGACCTGAAGGAATCCTTCCGCAGGGCCGTGTGTGACTTCGAAGGATCCCATGCCGTTGCCATGGGGAGCAACATGGAGCCGGGCAAGGTCTTTCTGGCCCAGAAAGGCAGCGGACAGACCATCTACGTGGGTCTTCTCGACGACGGGTATATGTTCGCATCGGAGGTGTACGGCCTCGTCGAGGAGACACGGCGGTTCGTCAAGATGGACGGTGAAACGCCGCGCGTGCCGGGGGACCCGGCGACCCTGGGGCAGCTTTTCATCCTGCATGATGACCGGGGTCCGGGCCTCGGAGGCATCGAGGCCATGTCCTACGACGGGCACCCCCTGATCCTCGGCGACAGGGACGTCAGCTTTGCGCAGATAACGACCCGAGACATCGACCGGGGCGAGCACCCCCACTTCCTCATAAAGGAGATACTCGACGCGCCTTCCTCCATCCGCAAGACCCTTCGCGGCAAGTATTTCATCAGCGAGGGCAGGGGGGTGGTTTTCAACCTCGACGAAGGGGTCGTGGACGGACGGACGCGGGAAGACCTGCGTCAGGGAAGGATCAGGAACATCTTCGTGGTCGGACAGGGCACGGCAGCGGTTGCGGCTGCCGCCGTCGCAGAGGCCATGGCCGTCTACCTCAGAACCGCACCCGTTCGAGTCCATGCCCGGAAGTCCTCGGATCTGAGCGGGTTCCTGCTGGACGACGACATGTCTGATACCATCGTGATCGCCATTACCCAGTCGGGGACCACCACGGACACGAACCGTGCCGTGTCCATGGCACGCCTCCGTGGGGCCAGGCTCATCGCCATCGTCAACCGAAGGCAATCGGACATCACCACCAAGGTGGACGGTGTGTTCTACACGAGCGACGGGCGGGACATCGAGATGTCCGTGGCGTCCACCAAGGCATTCTATTCCCAGATCGTGGCAGGATACGTGCTTGCGCTCTTCTTTGCGCAGCTGCTGAAAACCATGCCGGACGAAGCCATAGCACGCGACATCGAGACCCTCGAGGATGCACCGGATCTCATGATGCGTGTCATACGGGGCAGGGATGCCATCCGCAAGTCCGCGTGGAACCTGGTCCGGAGAAAACAGTACTGGGCCGTGGTAGGCAGCGGCATCAACAAGGTGGCCTCGGACGAGGTCCGCATCAAGCTTTCCGAGCTCTGCTACAAGACCATTTCGTCGGACGTCATAGAGGACAAGAAACACATCGACCTGTCCTCCGAGCCGCTCATCCTCGTATGCGCCGCCGGGAGCCCCGAGATCGTGATCGACGACATCGTCAAGGATGTCGCCATCTTCAAGGCGCATGCAGCCACCGTGGTGGTCATCACCGACGAGGGAGAAGACCGCTTCGACGGCATCTCCGACGCCGTCGTCAGGGTGCCCCGTGCAGGATTCCCGCTCTCCGTTATCTTCAATACCCTGGCCGGCCACCTCTGGGGGTACTACGCAGCATGCAGCCTGGACGAGCTGGCATCTACCATGAAGGGTTTCAGAACGAGCCTGGCCGAAATAACACGGGGGCACCAGAGCAGGGAATACACGGTCTACGAGAGCATCGCTGACAGGGAGCTCCACAGGGCAATCGACACGTATGCCGCCGAGTTCAAGAGATGGCGTGCAAGGGGCGAACTCGCATCCATGAGCAACGAGGTGGCCTCGGACATCGCGCTGCTCTTCAAATACGCAAAGGGAAAGCTGCCCGTGGAAGATTTCTGGATGGAGTTCGAGGACAGGCGTGTCTCCTCCTCACCCATCGACATGCTCGACCTCACCCTGAAGCGTGCCGTGGACGAGCTCTCCCGTCCGGTCGACGCCATACGTCACCAGGCGAAGACCGTCACCGTCGGCACCAGCAGGAAGACGGAGACGCCACGGGGACCTGTCTTCGAGGTGTTCGGGGAGCTCGGGTTCACCCCGGAAAGCATCCGTGCCAAGGACGTCCTGACGCTCAAGAAACTGCAGTCCGCCATCGACAGGGTCAATGGTTACACCCTCTACGAAGTCGAGGGGCTCGACGAAGACGGCATGCCCACCGAAGATTCCACGCTCGCCATTGTCAAGCGGATGGGCTCCGCCACCGGGATGACGTCGCGCTACGACAGGCCGGCACCCCTGAAGGGAACCAAGAACACCATCGTCCGCACGCGCAAGGTGTACGCAGGGACCGGTCGCTCAGATGATGCCTCCATAGTCATCATCCCCATCCAGGGACCGAGACGTATCATAACCCACCTGCTCCTGCTGCAGGTGGATTTCGACGAACGGATAGGGACCGAGCAGAAGAAGGACGTCATGGGCGTGAAGACAAACGACCTCATGAACCTCATCAACGAATACAACATCCCCTGGAAGGACGCATACCTCGAAGGGCTTGCGGTCAAGTTCCTTCTCGGTGAGGACGTAGAGGTCATCAAGAACAGGATATTCGAGCAGATCGGGAACCCTGCGGAATGACGCGGGAGGACCGCAGCAGTGAAACGACCATACGGAGGGAAAGATGGACCTGAAGCCCCGATGTGGTGAAAGGATCGCAGAACTCATCGAGAAGGGGGTCGACATCCCCAACCCCCTCAGCCTGGATGTAGGGGAAGAAGTCGACCTCGACCGGATTTCGGCCTACAAGGTCAGGATATACCCCGGGTGCAGGATATACGGCAAGGACACCGTCATATCGTCCGGGTCACAGATAGGCCGCGAAGGTCCTGTCACCATCGAAGGCTGCCAGCTGGGCCGCGACGTCGAGCTCAAAGGCGGCTTTTTCAGCAAGTCCGTGTTCCTGGACAGGTCGAACATGGGGCTCGGTGCCCACGTCCGCGAGGGATGCATCCTCGAGGAGGAGGCGGGTGGAGCCCACTGCGTGGGCCTCAAGCAGACCATACTCTTCCCATTCGTGACGCTGGGCAGCCTCATCAATTTCTGCGACTGCCTCATGGCCGGGGGCACGAGCCGGAAGGATCACAGCGAGGTGGGGAGCTCCTACATCCACTTCAATTTCACCCCTGACGGCGACAAGGCCACCGCCTCCCTCATCGGCGACGTCCCCCGGGGAGTCATGCTGAACCAGCCTGCCATATTCCTCGGAGGACAGGGCGGGATCGTCGGGCCGGTGCGCATGGGCTTCGGGAACGTGGTGGCTGCAGGCACGGTGCTCAGGGAGGACTGCCTTGCCGACAGCAGGCTGATCCCGGGCAGGAGCACGTCCGGAAAGGTCAAGGAGTATCGGTCCGCGCTGTACCCGAACCTGATTCGCGTCGCGGAGAACAACATCATCTATCTCGCAAACCTCGCGGCCTTGAGCGAGTGGTATGTCCACGTCCGCAAACAGTTTCTCGATGGCCAGGAGTTCGGCCCGCTCATCCATGCGGGGCTCCTCGACAGGCTCTCGTCTGCCCGAAAGGAACGTCTCAAGAGATACGAGGCCTTCGCCAGGCGTGCCTCGGCCGCGGATCCATCCGGGTCTGAGGAAACACGGCGCCTGAGAAAGGAACTTGGTGGGACCGTCGACAAGATACAGGCACTATGTGAAGACAAGGGTGTGCCGGATTCACCCGCGGCGGCATCGAGAGACACATTCCTCGCCGCAATGGAACGGGCGAGGCAGGGTGGTCCCGGCAGCTACATCGAGACAATACAGGCCCTGCCTGCAGAGGTTTCTTCAGCGGGCACCCGGTGGCTCCGGGGCGTTGTCGAACACTTCTGCGCGGAGGCATCCCGGGCCATGCCCGGCCTGAGGCTGTTCGGGAAGTGACATCGAGACCGATGACAATCGAGAGGGGGGACACATAATGGGCAAACTCTTTGGCACGGATGGAATACGGGGAGAGGCAAACCGCTATCCCATGACCGCGGATATCGCGTTCAAGGTCGGTCAGGCCGTGACGTACCTTCTGCGGAAGCAGAACCACCGCACACGGGTCATCATCGGCAAGGACACGCGCATATCGGGCTACATGCTCGAAAGCTCCCTTGAGGCAGGCATCACCTCCATGGGCGGCAATCCCTACCTGGTCGGCGTGCTGCCCACGCCCGGAATCGCCTTCATCGCGACCAGCATGCGCGCCGATGCGGGCATCGTCATATCGGCCTCCCACAATCCCTACGAGGACAACGGGATCAAGATCTTCGGCGGCAACGGGTTCAAGCTGTCCGACGAGCAGGAGAACACCATCGAGGACCTCATGCTGGGGGGCAAGCTCTCTGACTACCTGCCACCGTCCAGGGACATGGGCCAGGCCTTCCGCATGTATGACGCGAACGGCCGGTACGTCGTCTTTCTGAAGAACACCTTTCCCCGCGACCTGTCCATGGAAGGGATGAAGATGGTCCTCGACACGGCCAACGGCGCCACCTACCGGGTTGCACCGGAAGCCTTCACCGAATTCGGCGCCGATGTGGAGGTCATCCACAACGCGCCCAACGGGGTGAACATAAACGACGGGTGCGGCTCCCAGCACACCGGCGACCTGAAGGAGAAGGTCCTTGAAACGGGTGCAGCCATTGGGCTGGCCTTTGACGGAGACGGCGACCGCCTCATTGCGGTGGATGAAAAGGGCAGGGAGATCACCGGAGACCAGATCCTCCTCATCTGCGCCAAGATCCTCAAGGAGGAGGGGAGGCTGAAGAACGACCTCCTGGTCAGCACGGTGATGAGCAATCTTGGGCTGCGGGTGGCGTGCAAGAAGTACGGCTTCACGCATCACGCCTCAAAGGTGGGGGACCGGTACGTGCTCGAGGACATGCTCGGCATGGGCGGCGTCATCGGCGGAGAGGAATCGGGCCACATGATCTTCCTCGACCACCACACCACGGGTGACGGCATCCTCACCGCCATGCAGCTCATCGCCGCCATGGTCAAATCAGGGAAACCGCTTTCCGAGCTCGCACGGCTCATGGACATCTTCCCGCAGAAGCTCATCAACGTGAACGTGAAGAGCAAGCCGGACATCTCCACCGTGCCGGAACTGAAGGACGCCGTCGCCCAGGTGGAACGCGAGCTCGGCGACGAGGGCCGCGTCCTCATACGCTACTCCGGTACCCAGAACATGTGCCGGGTCATGGTGGAGGGCCCCACGGACACAGTCACCGAAAAGTATTGCACGCATCTGGCTGATCTCGTAAGAAAGACGATCGGCTGAGCGGGGGCCCCTCATCGGGGCCCTGGCAGCACATTCCGGATAAAGGGGAGGTTTCGAGCGTGGGTATACAGATCATCGTTACCAGGGACTTTGCAGCCATGAGCGAAGCGGCTGCAGCTATAGCGAAGAAGAAGATCCTCGAGGCGTTGAGAAGGAAGGGGGAAGCAGTTCTGGGGCTCGCGACGGGCAATTCGCCGACCGGGCTGTACAAGCACCTGGCACGGGCGGCCAACAGGGGTGAATTCGATTCCGCACGGTGCCGGAGCTTCAATCTCGACGAGTACGTGGGCCTGCCGGGCGACAATGCCCAGCAGCGTGTCATGCACCCCGAGAGCTATGCCTTCTTCATGATCCAGGAACTGTTCAGCCTGTTGAAGAACAAGTTCACGGAGACCTGTGTCCCCTATGGCTCGCTCATCGAACAGATGAGGCTCACGGCGGAGCTGAAGGCAAACCCGAAAGACTGGGAGGCCCTCGGAACGGACAAGGGAAAATCCATAGTGATCAGAGATGACCCGAAGTCCGGATATCTGGGCTGGGTGAAAAAGGACATACTGCAGGGCTACGCCCGGAAGGTCAGGAAAGCCGGGGGCATCGACCTCCAGATCATCGGTGTCGGGGGCAGGGGCCACGTTGCCTTCCACGAGTCGGGCATCCCCTTCAAGGGCAGCAGCGTCATGCTCGTCAAGCTCGACGACAACACGGTCGCCAACGCGGTGGCCGACGGACACTTCACGACGAAGAAGGAGTCCCCCAACTATGCCGTCTCCATGGGAGCCGAGCTTGTCTACAAGGCAAAGAAGGTTATCCTCCTGGCAAACGGGGAGCGCAAGGTCGAGCCGGTCACCCAGTCGATACTCGGCGATCCATCGCCGGAGATACCGATATCCTATGGTCAGATCTATGCCAGACGCGGTGGAGAGCTGGTCTACGTCCTTGACAGGATTGCGGGGAAAGACCTGCTCGCCAACAAAAAGGCACTGGCCGCAAAGGGCGTGACGATCAGGGAGATCCGCTGATCTGCACATCGAGCTTCAGGTCATGGGGGAATCATCGGGGACACAGACAAGGTGAACTATGCCCAAACGGCCAGACCTCAGGAAGATCCTCATCATAGGCAGTGGACCAATAGTCATATCGCAGGCCTGCGAGTTCGACTACTCGGGGGTCCAGGCCTGCAAGGCGCTCAGGGAAGAGGGCTACGAGGTGGTGCTCATCAACTCCAACCCTGCCACCATCATGACCGACCCGGGCATGTCGGACCGCACCTACATCGAGCCCATCACCCCGGAGATCATCGAGAAGATCATCGCCAGGGAGCGGCCCGATGCCATCCTGCCGACCCTGGGGGGGCAGACCGGGCTGAACGTGTCCGTGGAGCTCGCCTCCCGCGGTATCCTGGAGAAGTACGGCGTGGAGATGATCGGTGCGAGGCCCGAGGTGATCCACAAGGCCGAGGACCGCGAGCTGTTCCGGGCGGCCATGGAAAACATCGGCCTGAGGGTTCCCAGGAGCGGATTCGCCCGCAGCATGGAGGACGTGCACCGGATAGCCGACGAGATCGGGTATCCCGTCATCATCAGGCCGTCCTTCACCCTGGGAGGCATCGGCGGGGGCATCGCCTATAATCCGGAGGACCTCCAGCGCATTGCACGAGGTGGACTCGATGCCAGCATGATCAGAGAGATCATGCTGGAGGAATCGGTCATCGGCTGGAAGGAATTCGAGCTTGAGGTCATGCGGGACAGGGCCGACAACGTGGTCATCGTCTGCTCCATCGAGAATGTCGACCCCATGGGCGTCCATACCGGGGACTCCATCACCGTCGCTCCTGCCCAGACCCTGACCGATGCGGAGTACCAGAGGCTCCGCGACGCGGCGATCGCCATCATGCGCGAGATCGGCGTGGAGACCGGCGGGTCCAACGTCCAGTTTGCCGTGAACCCGAAGGACGGGGAACTGGTGGTCATCGAGATGAACCCGAGGGTTTCCCGCTCGTCCGCACTGGCATCCAAGGCGACAGGATTCCCCATCGCCAAGATCGCGGCCAAGCTCGCGGTGGGCTACACCCTCGACGAAATACCCAACGACATCACGAGGGAGACATTCGCCTCCTTCGAACCGACCATCGACTACTGCGTGGTCAAGATACCCCGCTGGACCTTCGAGAAGTTCCCCGAGACCGAGGACATCCTCACCACGTCCATGAAATCCGTGGGCGAGACCATGGCCATCGGCAGGACCTTCAAGGAGGCACTCAACAAGGCGGTCCGTTCCCTGGAGATCGGACGGTTCGGGCTCGAAGGACCCAGGATGATACTGAGCCCCGAGGACAAGAAACAACTTGTGACCGGACTTACTTACCCCAACTCCCGTCGTCTCTTCCAGATCGCCGCGGCCCTCCGCTCGGGCTTCACCATCGACGATGTCTCCCGCCTCACCGGCATCGACCCCTGGTTCCTGTACCACATCAGGGAACTCGTGGAAGCCGAGGCGGCCATCGCCGAGGCCGGTCCCGACCGGGAAACCCTCCACGAGGCGAAGCGTCTCGGTTTTTCAGACCCCTGCCTTGCCTCCCTCTGGAACACCACGGAGCGCATCGTCAGGGACCTCAGGCACGAGAAGGGCGTACTGCCCGTGTACAAGCTCGTGGACACCTGCGCTGCCGAGTTCGAGGCCTCTACCCCCTACTACTATTCCACGTACGAGCAGGAGGACGAGGCTGACCCGTCATCCAAAGACAAGGTGGTCATCCTGGGAGGCGGCCCCAACCGCATCGGCCAGGGCATTGAATTCGACTACTGCTGCGTACACGCCTCGTTCGCGCTCAAGGACATGGGGTACGAGAGCATCATGATCAACTCCAACCCCGAGACCGTGAGTACGGACTATGACATATCCAGCAAGCTCTTCTTCGAACCGCTGACCCTGGAGGACGTGCTGCACGTCATCGAGCGCGAGAAGCCCAGAGGCGTCATCGTCCAGTTCGGCGGCCAGACACCTCTCAATCTGGCCCGGGGCCTGGCGGAGGCAGGGGTGCCCATCCTGGGTACCCAGCCCGAGGCCATCGATCGTGCCGAGGACCGGCGCCTCTTCCTCGACATCGTCAACCGGCTCCACCTGAAACAGCCTGCCAGCGCGACGGTCACCACGGTGGACGAGGCCGTCAAGGTCGCGGGACGCATCGGCTACCCGGTGCTCGTACGACCATCATACGTGCTCGGCGGGCGTTCCATGGAGATCATCTACGACCCCGACACCCTGCAGACCTTCATGGCCCAGGTTCTGGAGCTCTTTCCTGACAACCAGATCCTCATCGACAAGTTTCTCGAGGACGCCATAGAGGTCGATGTGGATTCGCTCTCTGACGGGTCTCAGTGCGTGATATGCGGAGTCATGGAGCACATCGAGGAGGCAGGTATCCATTCCGGCGACTCGGCCTGCGTGCTCCCCCCGCCGACCCTGAAGAGGGATGTCGTCCGACGCATAGAGAGACAGACGAAGAAGATAGCCCGGGAACTCCACGTGGTCGGCCTCATGAACATCCAGTACGCGGTCAAGGGACCGGATGTCTATGTGCTCGAGGTCAATCCCCGGGCGTCCCGCACCGTACCCTTCGTGAGCAAGGCCATCGGCGTGCCGGTAGCGCAGCTTGCCACCAGGGTCATGCTGGGGCACAGCCTCAGGGAGCTCGGCTTCACCAGGAAGCCCACCCCGAGACACGTGTCCGTGAAGGAATCGGTGTTTCCCTTCAAGCGGTTTCCCAACATCAACGTCGCCCTGGGGCCGGAGATGAAGTCCACCGGCGAGGTCATGGGCATAGACAGCACCTTCGAACTGGCCTTTGCCAAGTCGCAGCTGGCTGCGGGGTGTGACCTGCCCACCGCAGGGAACGTGTTCATCAGCGTACACGATTTCTACAAGAGCCGCATCGTACCGGTGGCACAGGCCTTTGCCGGCCTCGGATTCACCATAGTGTCCACCACCGGGACTGCCGCCTTCCTGAACGAGCGCGGCGTGGACGTGAAGACCGTTCTCAAGGTGAGCGAGGGCAGGCCCAACGTCGCCGATGCCATCATGAACGGACAGATACAGCTTATCATCAACGCGAGCATAGGCAGGAAGCCGACGGAGGATGCCTACCTGCTCCGGCAGCACGCCATCCAGTACAATATCCCGTACTCGACCACCATAGCCGCTGCCAGGGCCATGACCGAGGCGATCAGGGCACTGCAGGAGAACACGATCAAGGTCAAGGCGCTGCAGGAATACTTTAAACGGGATCGTGGACGTTGACCCCTTGAAGGGGATATCCACACCTGCTATGAAGGAGATGGCCTTATGGGGCCATCAGGGAATCCTTTATAGTGTAAATTAAATTAACCAGGCGGCATATATTCGCGAGAAAGGTGCTGATCATGGCCACAAACAAGACGACCAAGTACATCTTCATTACCGGCGGCGTGCTGTCTTCTCTCGGGAAAGGCCTGGCAGCGGCATCCATCGGTGCCATCATGGAAGCCCGCGGGCTCAAGGTGTGCAACATCAAGCTCGACCCCTACATCAACGTGGATCCCGGCACCATGAGCCCGTTCCAGCACGGCGAGGTCTTCGTCACCGACGACGGGGCCGAAACCGACCTGGATCTCGGGCACTACGAGCGCTTCACCTCGAGCGTCCTGCATGCAAAGAACAACTTCACCACGGGTCAGATCTATGATGCGGTGATCCAGAAGGAGCGCAACGGCGAGTACCTCGGCAAGACCGTGCAGGTCATACCGCACATCACTGACGAGATAAAGGAACGGATCAGGAGCGCGGCCTCCGGCTATGACATCGCCATCGTGGAGATCGGCGGCACGGTGGGTGACATCGAGTCGCTGCCCTTCCTCGAGGCGATCAGGCAGTTCGGGTTCGACATGGGAAGGGCCAACGTCCTCTATATCCACCTCACCCTCGTCCCCTACATCGCAGCAGCGGGAGAGCTCAAATCGAAACCCACCCAGCATTCGGTCCAGAAGCTCAGGGAGATAGGGATCCAGCCCCTGATCCTCCTGTGCAGGTCCGAGAAGAGGCTCACCACCGATCTCAAGGAGAAGATCGCCCTGTTCTGCAACGTCGAGAAGACCGCGGTCATCAATGCCGTGGATGTGGAAAGCATCTATCAGGTGCCCCTCGAGTTCCACCGCGAAGGACTGGATGACCGCATCGTCGAGTACCTCAACATGTGGACCAGGGAACCGAGGATGCAGGGATGGGAAGAACTCAACGAGCGCGTCAGGAGCAGGACCGAGAAGGTCAACATCGCGGTGGTGGGCAAGTACGTCAGGCTCACCGACTCCTACAAGAGTCTGAACGAGGCCCTGGAACACGGCGGGATCTTCAATGACGTCAATGTGAACCGGGTCTTCGTTGATGCGGATGAACTGGTGGGCAAGGACGACCTGGCGCCCTTTTTCGAGAACATCGACGGCATCCTCATACCAGGCGGGTTCGGCGAGCGGGGGACCGAGGGCAAGATCCTTGCTGCAGGGTATGCGAGAAGGAACAGGATACCCTTTTTCGGCATCTGTCTCGGCATGCAGCTGGCCGTGACGGAGTTCTCGCGGAGCCTATGTTCGCTCACTTCAGCCAACAGCAAGGAATTCGACCCGGACACTCCCGACCCGGTCATCGACTACCTCCCGGGCCAGAAGAACATCACCCGCAAGGGCGGCACCATGCGTCTCGGTGCATATGAGTGCACGATAGAGCCGGGCACCAATGCCATGAGGGCGTACGGAACGGACCGGATCAGCGAACGTCACCGCCATCGCTACGAATTCAACCCTGCATACGAAGAACGGCTCACGCAGGCCGGGCTCATCATCAGCGGCCGAAACCCGGAGTCGGGCCTGGTGGAGATCGTCGAACTGCCTGACCACCCCTGGTTCCTCGGCTGTCAGTTCCACCCCGAGTTCAAGTCGAAGCCCATGCAGGCTCATCCCCTGTTCAGGGACTTCATCATGAAGAGCCTTGAATACAGGAGGCAGAGATAGGTCATGGAAGGGTTCTTGAGAAGGGACGAGCACTAACTCTCAAGGAGAGTGCTCTCTCTTGCCGGGATCCAGAAGGGAAGCGGAGAAGATCGAAGGCTCAATCCAGGACGCCGGACTACAGCAGACGGATCCCGGAGTTCCTTTTCACGCCGCTCTTTGACCTCGGCGCGTCTTCTTTTTTCACCTCTTCCCTTGCCCGTATGGTGAGGTCTCTCGTGAAGTCTGGGCAGTGAACCCCTTTGCCTGACATGAACTTCTTGTTGCAGTCCCCTCTCCAGGCACAGATTGCGCATAAGGACCTGTCCATTGTCATAGTGTGTAAACTAATAATTCCAAGGAAGGCATTGTCAATGGATCTGAAGCTGTTTGCAGACAATTGAGAAATGAATGATCTGTCAGGGCGTCACGATGTGAAGGAAGGATTCTTGGTTTTTTCCGGTAAGGCAATGGTGCCGTTGCGCACCATGCCCCCTTTACACACCGAGGGATTTGTGATCTGCTTGTAAACCGCTCCCAAGACACGAGAGGTATCCCACATGCGAATGTATCGACATGCACGTTTCACGTTCCTTTCCGTATGCTCAGCCATTGCTGTCCTGTCCCTTGCCCTTCCGGTGTGGGCCCTGACCTGGGGACCCCTGGATGCGCAGGACGTCATCGAGAGGTCAAAAACCGTGACCCCTGCCAAGTATCCCGATGCCGACGTCGTCATCGTCGCACAGCAGGCCTGGACGGAATATGCCGAGGACGGCACCTATGTGGAATGGTTCGAGCAGTACGTGAAGGTGCTCACGGAGAAGGGGAGGAGACGCCACCGCACCATCACGTCTTCCTTCACCATCCCGTACAACACCACTCGATTTGCCCTGGTGGAGGTCATCACGAAAGATGGAGGCATCCGGACGATCGATGTGGAGAAGAACAGCCGGGAGATGGTGGATTCCTCCCAGATGGCCTCGAATATCTACAATCCCAACGACCGCCTCCTCCAGGTGAGCATCCCGGGTCTCGGCATCGGGGATACGGTTCACTTCATCACCCATGACGAGTTCGTGAAGGCCCGTATGGCAGGAGAATTCAGCGATTTCAGCACCTTCGAAGGCATCGACCCCGTCGTGTACGACAGGATCACGATCATTGCCCCTGAAAGCAAGCCGCTCAGGAGTATCGCGCTGAAGAACGAGATACCCGGCTCGGTGCAGTACAGCAAGACCGACCACGAAGATGCCGTCGTCTATCAGTGGATCGCCCGGGACATACCCAGGGCCTTTGAAGAACCGGAAATGCCGCCGCTGTATACCCAGGCTCAGCGCCTTCTGGTGAGCACGATCCCGGACTGGGAGACCGTGTCTCGATGGTACTGGAACCTCTCGGCTCCGCACCTGGAAAAGACCACCGGGGAAATGCGCTCGACCGTCAGGAAGCTGATCACGGGAAAGAAGACCCGTACGGAACGGATCGAGGCCATCTTCTTCTGGGTCTCGCAGGAAATCAGGTACCTGGGCATCACGGCCGAAACCGAGGCGCCGGGTTACGAACCGCACCCGGTCTCCATGACCTATGACCGCAGGGCAGGGGTGTGCCGAGACAAGGCCGCTCTTCTCGTGGCCATGCTCAGGATGGCCGGCATAGAGGCGTACCCGGTGCTCATCATGAACGGACCCCGGAAGGACCCCGAGGTGCCCCAGCCGTTCTTCAACCATGCGATTGCCGCGGTGAGGAACAAGGACGGGTCCTACATCCTCATGGATCCCACTGACGAAAACACCAGGGAGCTTCTGCCATCCTATCTCAACAACCAGAGCTACCTGGTAGCCAGGCCCTCGGGTGAAACCCTCAAGACGAGCCCCGTCGACCCTGCAGAGAACAACATGATGAGGATCTCCACGACCGCTACCCTCGACGCCCGCGGTGTGCTCCGTGCCACGACCACGCTCACGTACGAGGGGATCAACGACAATGCGTACCGGGGATATTTTGCTATGCTCTCGGACCACGAACGAAGGAATCATTTCGAGAAGGCCCTGCGAAAGGTCGTCCCGGCGGCATCCCTCAAGGGGCTGTCGCTGAAGCCGGACCATATGCTCGACACGGGGTCCCCCCTCGTGGCCACCCTGGAATTCACCGTCGAGAACTACCCCGTGAAGGGCAGCGGCCTCACGCTCGTCCCGGTCTTCAGGTTCGGAGACACCATCGGTCTGACCAACCATCTGGTGAGCAGGATGGGGCTCAAGGAGAGGAAGTACACCTATGTGACCGAGACCACCTGCGGCGTGGAGGAGACCCTGACCATCGAGATAGACCCGTACTACGGGCCATCCGTCGGGGGCGCTTTCCAGGAGGCGTCCATCGACGGGGGTTCGTCATGGATCAGGTCGGCCGGGGTGACGGGTGGTGTCCTCACGGCCAGGAATATCTTCCAGCTCAAGCTTACCGAATATTCACCTGAACAGTACACCAAGCTCCAGGATACCCTCATGCGCGTGGAAAAGGCGAACAGGTTCATGCCGGCACTCGCACCCTCGTCGGCCGCGGTCCCCGGTGCGCCCTGGTTCGAGGGATTCTCTCCCGACGCGGTCATACTCGATGACACCACCGAGGTGTCACTCCTCGACCGGTCGACCGTGAGGGAAGCGGTCGAGAGGAAGATACGGGTGATCACCTATGCCGGCAAGAAGAACCTCGGCGAGATCCGGATCCCCTACAACCCGGTCTGGGAGGAGGTCGGGCTCGAGAAGGCCGTGGTCGTGTCGCCCTCCGGGGAGACCAAGGAGATCGACCCCAGGGAGATCAATGTCATGGACCAGGAGTGGGTCGGGATGGCCCCGCGCTATCCCGCGGGCAAGATCCTCGTGGCGAGCCTGCCTGCCCTGCAGGAGGGGAGCACCATAGAATACCGTTATGTCAGGGTGAGAAGGGACACCCCGGCCTTCCTGATCACCGGGGTCTTTCAGGGGGACGAACCGATCGAACGGAAGAGACTGCGCATAAACCTGCCGGATGGACTGGACCTCCACATCGGGAAGGCTGACGGAGGTTTTCATGGCGACTACGCGTGGTCCCCGTTTCCCGACGGGTTCATAGCAGAAACGAGGACCCGTGAAGGCGGCAGGGACGTCTTTGAATACTCGGTCAGCGCCGTCCCCCCGGTAAAGCCGGAGGACAATCTCCCCCCGGGATACAGCTTCAAGCCGACAGTCCTCGCCTCCTCGGAAACCATAGGTGAATTATCCGCCAGGCTCGGTGAAGCCCTCGAGAGGGCCGCCGGAACGTCAGCGCGCGCTGCACGGACAGCCCGGGAATTGACCGGCGGCTTGACGGATGAAGAGCAGAGGATCGTCGCAATCAGGGATTATGTCGCGCAGGGCATCAAGCACGTGGGCATTTCCCTTTCACAGATGCCCCTGAGCATGGTCAGTCCCGCCGATACGACGCTCGCCGACGGGTACGGCCACCGTGTCGACAGCGCAGTGCTCCTCGGTGTCATGCTCAGGGCCATCGGCTATGACCCCGAATTCGTGCTCGTGTTCTCGGCCCCGCCCATCGAGGCGCTGAGACGGCCATGCGTCGAATTCCCCTCCCTGGAGTGGTTCAGCACGGTCCTCGTGAAGATCGGCACCTCTCGCGGACCTGTATATCTCGGCGACACCGACCAGTATGCGGTTCTCGGGACAGTCGCGAACCAGGGAAAGACGGGGCTCAACCTGTCCACCAACAAGATCGAGACGATCGATGTCCGAAACGGCGAATACCGGGACAGAACCAATTACCATGTAACCATCGATCTCGACGCCCAGGGTGATGCCCTGGTGACACACAGGCGGACCTACCACGGCATGGATTGCGCCGGGTTTCTCAAGGATTACAGAGAACTGACCCCGGAGGAACTGCGGCGCCGCTATCAGGAGATCGTGACCTCTACCAGCAGGTCCGCCGTTGCCCGGGGTCCCTACGATGTCTCCGGCGGACCGCACCCGGTCATCGAGGAATTCACGGTAAGCATACCGGCCTATGCCGTTCGGCAGGGAGAATTCATGACGCTGGAACTCCCGGCCCTGACAAGGGGTCTGTCGTTCGTTGCAGGAGACGAACGCATCAATCCTCTCTACCGGGCCTCGTCCAGAAAGCACCACATAGTGGTGGAGGTCACGCTTCCCGAGGGGACCGAGGTGGTCCGCCAACCCCCGGAGCAGAGGGTCTTCGCGTCCGAGGGCATGGGCAGGATAACGCTGACCACAAGGTCCGCCCTCGAACCAGTACATGACGGGCAACCCGGTCGTGCCGTCATCCGCGTGGAGCAGATGGTCGAGAACATGCCGGGTTTCATGCTGCCCGACCGGTACGTCGAACTCCTCTCACTGCACCGGGCGCTCTCTTCCCCGGCCATGAGAACCATCGTGTGGAAGACGAAACCCGGTCTACTCCGGTCCGCCGATAACGCGGACACCTCCGGGATCGACGATCAGGGCAACTGACTGCCCGCAAGAGAACCCCTGGGGTTCGTCGGGGAGGTCGAACCTCAGCCTGGTGCCTGCAGGTGTTTCCATCTCCATGGTATGGTGCGTGCCGCGGTACAGAAGGTTGGAAACCCTCCCTGCTATCCTGAAACACGGTTGAACTTCCGCTGAGGCAGCGGAACAGATCCTCGCCGCATCCGGCTGGATGAGGAGCGTGACATGGCCCGAACGGTGATGTGATGCGTCGACGCAGGTCAGCACCCCGAACTCGGTCATGACCGTGCCCCCGGCCGCGATCTCCCCCTCGATCAGGTTGTGGAGGCCCAAAAAACGTGCCACGGCCGGGTTTCCGGGCCTGCGGTAGAGGCGTTCCGGCCGGTCGGTCTGCTCGACGCGGCCGTCGATGATCACCGCGATGCGGTCGGCCATGGCATAGGCCTCGGCCTGGTCGTGGGTCACGAAGACGCAGGTGGCGGAAATTCCCTTCAGGATGGCCCTGAGCTCCACCATGAGACGTTCCCTCAGGGCCCTGTCCAGGGCGCCCAGGGGCTCGTCGAGAAGGAGAAGACGCGGTCTGGGGGCGAGGGTGCGTGCGAGGGCGACGCGCTGACGCTCTCCTCCGGAGAGTTCCGCCACGTTCCTGTGCCCGAGCCTCTCGAGCCCCATCATGGCGAGCACCTCGCCGGTCCTTGCCATGACGTCCTTTCTGGAAAGATTCTGCATTCTCAGGCCGAACGCGACGTTGCCGAAAACGTTTTTATGCGGGAACAGCGCGAATTCCTGGAACATCATCCCGAACGGGCGGCGGAAAGGTTCGATACCGGCCATATCCAGGCCGTCGAAGACGATCTTGCCGGAATCTGGGGTCTCGAGGCCGGCGATGATCCGCAGGAGCGTCGTCTTGCCGCAGCCCGAAGGACCGAGCAGGCACAGGATCGAGCCCTTCTCGAGCGAGAGTGTTATCCTGTCGAGCACCAGGTCGTCATCGAAGCTCTTGGTGATGTCGTGAAGATCGAGCAGGGCCACCTCAGAACTCTCCCTCGCCGGTCAGGCGTATCCTGTCGAGGAGGAGGAACCCTGCTGTGGTAACGGCCATGAGAAGGGAGCTCATGGCCATTGCGCACCCGTAGCTCATCTCTCCGGGCTGCCCCAGGAACCGGTAGATGGCCAGGGTCATGGTCGGCGTCTGGGGCCGTGCCACGAACACGGTGGCGCCGAATTCACCTATGGAGATGGTAAAGGCGAATACCGCGCCCACGATGACAGCCCGGCTCACGATGGGTACGACAACGGAAGCGAAGACCCTCAGCGGGGAAGCCCCCAGCATGGCGGCTGCCTCCTTGAGACTTGCCGGGATGCCCCGCAGGGCAGGGAGCACGCTCCTCACCACGAAAGGATATGCCACAAGGGTGTGGGCGAGCGGGACGAGAACCAGGGAAGTCCTCAGGTTCAGGGGGGGCTCGTCGAGGGCTATGATGAACCCGAACCCAAGCGTCACCGCAGAGGTTGCCAGCGGCAGCATGAGGATCGGGTCGAGCACCCTGGTCAGGCGGCTTTTCTGCTGGGAGAGCACCACGGCTGCGGGAAGGGCGACCGAGACGGCGAGCACGAGCGTGGCCAGGGCAAAACCGACCGAGTAAAGGGCGGCATCCATGGGGGCCACGGCAAATACGGAACGATCTGTGGTCAGGAACAGGAAGCGGTAGAAGTCGAGGGTAAACCCGTCGGCGGCATGGAACGACTGGTAGAGCAACGCCGCGAGTGGCGCACACAGCAGGGGCAGCACGATGCAGCCGTTGCCTGCCACCAGAGCCAGGTCCTTCATGGAACGGATTCCCCGCTCGGTGACGGTTCGCGATTCAGGCATGAGCGGCAAGCTGAAGGCGCGCTGCAGAGAGGTGTAGACCCACAGGAAAGCGAGGGTGAGGATGATCTGTATGATGGACAGAACGGCTGCCATGGGAAGGTTGAAGAGGTGTACCGCCTGCCGATAGATTTCCACCTCGATGGTGGAGAATCGGGGGCCCCCGAGGATGAGGATCACGCCGAAGCTGGAGAAGCAGAAGATGAAGACGAGCATGGACGCAGCCAGGATGGCCGGCATGAGCAGCGGCAGCGTTATCTCGAAGAAGATTCTCCGGGGTGACGCACCGAGCATCTTCGCCGCATCGGTCATGACAGGCTGGAGCCTCGACCAGAACCCGCCCACGATCCGGACAATGACCGTATAGTTGTAGAACACGTGGGCAAGCAGTATGAACCAGAGGGTCTGTTCTATCGCTAGGGGGGGTTCGACGAGGTCGAAGGCATCCATCAGCCACGCATTGACGAGGCCGTTGTTCCCCAGGAGGGCCTGGAAGGCCGCGGCAACCACCACAGAGGGGAGCACGAAGGGTACCGCGGTCAGTGACAGGACCAGGTTCTTGCCCGGGAACCGGTATCGGGCGAACACGTAGGCCCCTGGAAGCGCCACCACCAGGGTGAGTACGGTGGAAACCGCCGCCTGCCACGTGGTAAACCAGAGAACCCGTGCATAGGTTCCCGAGGCGACGAGCCGGCCGAGAACATCGGCATCCCATGCCCTCCCTTCGCGGAGGCTCACCGCGAGGATGCTTGCCAGGGGGTAGAAGAAGAACACCCCCAGGAATCCCAAGGGAACGGCAGCTATGAGCATGCGCGAGCGTGTCTTGATGAGTCTACCTCAGGACGGTATCCGTCCAGGCCTCGATCCAGGCCTCCCTGTTCGATGAGATCCTCTCCGGGGCGACGATTACGGGTTCCCGGGGAACAGCGGCATGTTTACGGAACACGTCGGGAAGGACGGCCTTGCTGTTTGCCGGGAACATGAACATCTGAAGGGGTATGTCCTCCTGGAAGGGGATATCGAGCATGTAATCCACCCATTTCCTGGCCAGTGCAGGCTGTCTCGTACCCTTGACAATACCCACGAACTCAACCTGTCTGAATGCGGTTCCCGGGGCCGCCACCACTGCTGTGGGGGATTCGTCGAGGGGTTCCTTGGAGAAATGAACCTCGGCCGGCGGACTGCTGGCATAACTGACGACGATGGGCCTGGTCCCTTTCGATGCAGCGCTGAACTGACCCCAGTAGGCGTCTTCCCACCCCGCGGTCACGAGCACGTCGTTGGATCTGAGCCCCTTCCAGTACTCCAGATACCCGTCCTCGCCGAAGTGACCGACGGTCGCCAGCAGGAAGGCAAGACCCGGTGAAGAGGTCGCTGGGTTCTCGACCACGAGCAGTCCCCTGTAGGCGGGCCCTGTCAGGTCCTCGAGGGTTGCCGGAGGGGCAACGCCGCTCCGCGCGAACCAGGCCCTGTCGTAATTGAGACAGACATCGCCGAAGTCGACCGGCAGGAGACGGCCGCTCCTGTCGAGATTCAGGTCATCGGGGATATCCTGCAGCATCGGGGACCTGTACGGCTCGAAAAGGTCTTCCTTCAGCGCCCTGCCCATGAAGGTGTTGTCGATCCCGAAAAACACGTCCGCCAGGGGGTTCTTTTTCGAGAGGATGGTCTGGTTCAGCGCCGCCCCTGCATCGCCCGCCTTGAGAAAGGTGACCTTGCAGTCGAATGTCCCCTCGAAATCCTTCACGACTTTCTCGCTCACCTTGAAGCTGTCATGGGTCATCACAGTCAGGGTGGGCACGGCTTCGGATCGTTCCCCCCTCGTGCAGCCTGCACTGAGACACATGGCTGCTGCCGACACGAACCATAAGATGCATGCCATTGGTCTGTTCATGTCCCTGATCCCCCTTGTTCTGTAAATAAAAAAGCCACCCCGGCGGGGGTGACTTTGCCAGTCTGCCTTTTCCTCCGCCGGCATTATCCGGTTCAGGTTCAACGGGCGGATCCACAGCCACGGACGTAGCCGGCAAGAATCCCTCTCAGCCCGGTTTATCCGAGCTCCCGACAGGCGATATACTCTGCTTGCGAGAAAATATTCTAGAGACAGCGAAGCATTGTGTCAAGAAATTGTTCTCTCGGGTGCGATCCTGGGGATGCCAGAATGTTGAGACGGCCCTTGACTGGGACCTGGTAGCCTCTTACCATGTAGATGATGATTCCCTGTGATCATACACCTTCCAGCCGTCGTGACGTCATTTTCTTTCCATGCGGCACCATGTATACCACCAGGTCGTCCCAGGTCGGTCCATCGCGGGCATCCTTGTCGTTTTCCTGAGCACTCCACATGAGGGGAGCGGAACATAATCCGAATACGAAGAGGGAGGAGCACAGTATGAGGGGTTTCAAAATAACCGTTTTCGTTCTGGCGGCAGTCTGTCTGGCGTTCTTGCCGATGACCGCTTCGGCTGCCACGGGGGGGGCCATCGTTTATGGAACGACCGAGAAGGTCAGCGATATGGACACGGCAAAGGCCTACGACTTCCACACCTGGGAGATCTTCTATAACGTCTATCAGGGTCTTCTCAGGTACCCGGCGGGCCAGACCAACATCGTCCCGGGCCTTGCCGAGTCGTACTCCATAAGCAAGGACGGCAAGGCGTATACCTTCAAACTGAGAAAGGGACTGAAGTTCACCGACGGCACCCCCTTCGATGCGGGGGTGGTGAAATGGTCCATCGACCGCGTCATGGAACTCAAGGGGGATCCGGCATGGCTGGTCACGGACTTCGTGGACAAGGTGGAGGTTGTGGACCCGCTCCACGTCAAGTTCATGCTCAAGAACCCGGTCTCCTACTTCCCGTCGCTCGTTGCATCGGTACCCTACTATCCGCTGAACCCGAGCATCTACCCCAAGGACAAGCTTATCAGGGATCCCTCGGAGCTCAAGGGAGGCATCATGATCGGGCTCGGTCCCTACAAGGTGGTCTCTTTCAAGAGGGACGAAGAAGTCGTTCTGGAGGCAAACCCCCTGTTCTACGGCGAGAAGCCGAAGAACAAGAGGGTGGTCATCCGTTATTTCGCAGATGCCACCACCATGCGGTTGGCGCTGGAAAAGGGCGAGATCGATTTCGCCTTCAAGTCGCTGAACCCTGCGGATATCAAGGACCTGCAGAAATCGCCCAAGATCAGGACCATCATGGGCCAGGGCCCGTACATCCGGTACCTCTGCTTCCGCTGCGAAGGCAAGCCGTTCGATGACAAGATCCTGCGCCAGGCCGTTGCCGCAGCCATCAACCGGAAGCCCATGCTGGACAAGGTATACCTCGGTCAGAATGCGCCGCTGTACTCCATGGTGCCCATGGGCATGTGGTCCCATGAGGACAGCTTCAAGACCTATCCGGGGGACGGCAATGTCGCCCTGGTCAAGAAGCTCCTCAAATCGAAGGGATATAACGAAAAGAACAAGCTCTCCTTCGAGCTCTGGTACACGCCGTCCCACTACGGGGACAGCGAGGTCGACATGGCCGCCGTGCTCAAGCAGCAGCTCGACTCCACCGGCGTGATGGACGTCGAGGTCAAATCGGCCGAATGGGCCACCTACCGTGACAACTGGACCAACAAGGTCATGCCCGCCTTCCTTCTCGGATGGTATCCCGACTATATCGACCCCGACAACTACACGGCTGCCTTCGCAGGCACCGAGGGATCCCGCGGCATGGGCATCTTCTTCTCGAACCCCACGTGGGACACCATGTTCAACGATGCCCAGAAAGAGACCGACATGAAGAAACGGACCGCATTGTACAAGAAGATCCAGAAGATGTGGACCGACGAGGTACCGACGGCGCCCATCTTCCAGGGGACCCTGTACGTGTTCGCACAGAAGGACGTCAGGGGCATCCTCCTGTCACCCACGCTGCAGTTCAACTACGGCCCCATCTACAAGGGGGCAAAGTAACGATCGACATGCCAGGGGAGCCGGGCCCGGGCCCGGCTCTTTTTTTATGCAGGGGCCTGCGGTAGGCAGGCGAGCACCATGAAGAACCTGTTCAGATACATCATAGCACGCACGCTCATGACCATACCCATGGTCTTCATCCTTCTCACCATTATCTTCGCGGTGCTCAGGCTCATGCCCGGCGACCCCGTGTCGGCGATGCTCGGGGGGCACGCACCGGAAAAGGTGATCGAGCAGAAGCGCGAGCAGCTCGGACTGAACCGGCCCATGCACGTCCAGTACGCCGATTACATCTGGGACGTGTGCCATCTCGACCTCGGGGAGTCCATGGTGCTCCAGCAGAAGGTCACCGATGCCATAGCAGACAAGCTCCCCGCAACCATCGAGCTCACCTTCTTCGGCATGCTCATAACCCTGGTGATCGGCATCTTCCTGGGCGCCTACGCAGCCGACAAGCGCCGGACCATGATGGACTCGGCCATACGCCTGTACGGAATCGTGGTCTACTGCATACCGGTCTACTGGCTGGGTCTCATGCTCCAGCTCGTCTTCGGCATCTGGTTCGACTGGCTGCCCATAGCGGGAAGGACCGGCCCCAGGATCTTCCCGTCCGACTTCGAACGGACCGGGTTCTACCTCCTCGACACCCTGCTGGTACAGGACTGGTCAGCTTTCGAGGACGTGCTCATACACCTCGTCCTGCCGTCGTTCACGCTGGGCCTCACCCTCTCGGGCATCTTCGTGAGGCTCACCAGGGCCAACATGCTCGACGTGCTCAAGGCGGATTACATCCTGGCTGCCGAATCGCGGGGAATCGCGCACGGTACGGTCGTGTACCGCCACGCGCTGAAAAATGCATTCATTCCCATCCTCACCATGATGGGGCTGCAGGTGGCACTGCTCATGGCCGGGGCCATCCTCACGGAAACGACCTTTTCCTGGCCGGGCATGGGAAGGCTCCTGCTGGAGAGGATCTACCTGAGGGACTATCCCACCATTCAGGGCGTCATCATTGTGTTCGCCCTCATGGTGGCATTCATATCGCTGCTGGTGGACATCATCTATGCCATGGTGGACCCGAGGATCAGGTACTGATGAGAACACAGGAGGATTACGAGACCATATGAACCTTTCGCCTGCGCGGGGACTGGCCCGGCCCATACGCTTCTTTTCCGGGATGGGCAGGAAGTACGGGGTGGAGTGGTGGATCCTCTGCGCCGGGGCCGCCATCATCCTGGCCATCATCCTCATTGCCGTCCTTTCTCCGCTCATCGCACCCTTCGATCCCTACGACCAGAGCACCGGCCCTCAGCTCGCCCCCCCAGGGGTGCCGCACCTCATGGGTACCGACAACCTGCAGCGCGACGTATGGTCGCGCATCGTCTACGGATCGCAGACGATACTGCGGGTATCCGTACTCGCTGCGCTCATATCATCGTTCGTCGGCATCCTGCTCGGTCTCGTTTCCGGATATGCGGGGGGCGTGGTGGACCGTTGTCTCTCGCTGGTCATGGATGCGGTGTACGTCTTTCCCGGCCTTATCCTGGCCATCGCCCTGGCAGCGATGTTCGGTCCCGGCGTGCTCAACATCACCTTCGCCGTGGCGGTCATCTACATCCCCACGTATTTCCGACTGGTGAGGGGGCAGACCCTGGCCATCAAGCAGGAGCTCTACGTGGAGGCTGCACGAGCCATCGGGGCCGGCAGCTTCACGATCCTGTGGAAGTACATATTCCCCAACGTGATCGCCACCACGGTGGTGGTCTTCACCCTGAACGTGGCTGACGCCATCATGATCGAGGCGGCGCTCACGTACCTGGGCCTCGGGCTCCCTCCTTCCATCGTGGACTGGGGAATGGACCTGGCCATGGGCAAGAAGTACCTGCCGTCGGGAGTCTGGTGGCTCGTCACCTTCCCCGGGATGATGATCTCCCTCCTTGCACTGGGATTCACCATGCTGGGCGAGGGCCTCGCCGAGATCCTCAACCCCCGTCTCCTGGAGCGTTGAACCATGAACATCGGAGAGACCATCCTTGCCATCCATGACCTGCACGTCGAGTTTCCCATCAGCATCGGCACGGTGCGGGCAGTGCAGGGCGTGGATCTCGAGCTGAAGAAGGGCGAGGTCATGGGCCTTGTCGGCGAGTCGGGGTGCGGAAAGTCAACGCTGGGCTTCTCCATCCTCCGCCTCCTGAGACCGCCGGGAACGATATCCGGAGGAGAAATTCTCTACCTTGGCCGCGATATCGTGCGCATGGACGCCAGTGAACTCCTCAAACTGCGCGGGACCAAGATCGCCATGATCTTCCAGGACCCGCTGACGTCCCTGAACCCGCTGTTCTCCATCGGCGAGCACTTCGTGGAGACGATCAGGACCCATGAGAAAGGCATGAGCAGGAAAGATGCCCTTGCCCAGGCCGGGAATATGCTCGAAAGCCTCGGTATCGCCAGAGACAGACTCGACGAGTACCCGCACCAGATGTCCGGCGGCATGCGGCAGCGCATCATGATAGGGCTCGCCCTGATCATGAACCCCGACCTCCTCATAGCGGACGAGCCCACCACGGCCCTGGATGTCATCGTGGAGGCCCAGTTTCTCGACCTGCTCAACGACCTCAAGAACCGGTTTGATCTGACCATCATCCTCATCACGCACAACCTGGGCAACGTTGCCCAGCTCTCAGACCGCATCACCGTCATGTACGGCGGCACCATCGCGGAGGTTGCACCTGCCGGTTCACTCTTCGAGAACCCCCTGCATCCGTATACATGCGGGCTCCTTGCCTCCATCCCCAACATCAAGCTCGACCAGCCCAGGCTCATGACCATGCCCGGCAGTCCACCCGACCTGGTCACACCGCCGTCCGGGTGTGTGTTCCATCCCAGGTGCCCCCGCGCCATGAGCCTCTGCAGGGTACAGAGGCCCCCGGTCTTTGTCAGGGGAGAACACCACGTGAGCTGCTGGCTTTACAAGGATGAATCATGACGAAGGACCTCATCAGGGCCGAGAGCCTCACCATGCATTTCCCGCTGCACAAAGGTCTCCTGGCCAATCTTTTTGCCAGGCAGAAGGCATTCGTGCGTGCCGTGGACGGGGTGAGCTTCACCATCAGGAAAGGCGAGGTGCTGGGTCTCGTCGGTGAGAGCGGGTCCGGGAAGACCACCACGGGCAGGCTCATCCTCAGGCTCCTGGAACCCACCTCGGGCGAGGTTTTCTACCGGGGCCGGTCCATCACCTCGTATACAGGGATCGAAATGGACGACATACGCGAGAAGATGCAGGTCATCTTCCAGGACCCCTATGCATCCCTGAGTCCCCGCATGTCCATCGGCAAAGCCATAGCCCATCCCCTCGAGATACACGGAATCGCCGCCGGCAGCCTGGCTCGAGGCATGGCCGAAACCATGATGGAGAAGGTCGGGCTGTCGCCTGCATCCTTTCTCTACCGGAAATACCCCCACCAGGTATCGGGCGGGCAGCGGCAGCGCGTCGTCATTGCACGTGCCCTGGTGACGAATCCCGATTTCGTGGTCGCGGACGAACCCATAGCAATGGCCGACGTATCGGTCAGGGCCATGATCCTGGAGCTCATGGTAAAGCTCAAGGAGGAGTTCGACCTCACCTACCTGTTCATCACCCACGACCTGGCCACCTGCAAGTACATCTGCGACCGCATCGCCATCATGTACCTGGGCAAGATCGTTGAGATCGGGCCGCTGCGCGAGGTCTTCGGCAACCCGGTGCACCCGTACACGCGGACCCTCCTCGATGCGGTGCCCGTGCCGGACCCGAAATTCCGCAGGACCCACCCCATGCCGAAGGGAGAGATACCGAGCCCCATCAACCCGCCTCCCGGATGCAGTTTCCACCCCCGTTGTGCCTTTGCCCGGCCGTCGTGCAGCGATCACACACCGGAGCTCGCCGACGTCGGGAACGAGCACCGGGTGGCCTGTCCGGTCATGACGGGATGACAGGCTACCGCCGCATGATTCCACGCCCATGACCGGAAACCATACCTTGCTTTTTCGTGAAAACCCCTCTACAACAAACGAAATTCATGGAGGAGGCCCGCGATGAGTGTGGAAGAAATCACCCTGGAGAAACTCGACCCCGGGAAATTCATTGAGGAACAATGTTCCGCAATAGCCGAACAGGTGGCTGGAGGCCTGGCGATCAACGCCCTCTCGGGCGGGGTGGACTCCTCCGTGGTGACGATGCTCGGTCACAGGGCCATCGGGGACAGGCTCCTGACCTATTTTATCGACAATGGCATCATGCGCAGGGAGGAGCCGGCCAAGGTCGCAGCCATGTTCGAGAAGCTCGGTGTCCCCATCGAGATCGTGGACGCGCGGGAGCCTTTTTTCTCTGCACTCAAGGGCCTGTCCGATCCCGAGGAAAAACGGGAGGCCATCACCCAGACATTCTACCGTGACGTCTTTGGAGATCTCGTCAGGAAGAGCGGTGCCAGGTTCCTCCTGCAGGGAACCATCTTCACCGATGTGGAGGAAACCGTGGCAGGGGTGAAACGGCAGCACAACATCCTCAGCCAGCTCGGCATAGATACCCGGGAGCAGTTCGGGTACACCCTCATAGAACCCCTTATCAGGCTCAGGAAGCCGGGTGTTCGCAGGGTCGGCGAGGCCCTGGGCCTGCCCCGCGGGATGTTCGATCGGCCCCCGTTCCCGGGACCTGCTCTGGCTGCACGGGTGATAGGGGAGACGACCCCTGACCGCGTAGAACTCGTGCGCGAGGCCACCGCCATCGTCGAAGAGGAACTCGCGGGCGTCCGGGCCTTCCAGTACCTCGCGATCCTCCACGAAGACAAGGTCACCGGGATACGTGACGGGAAAAGGGACTACGGACATCAGATCGAGGTGCGATGCTGGGACAGCACCGACGCCAAGACTGCAACTCCCACAAGGCTCGATTACGACGTGCTCGAGAGGATCGCGTCGAGGATCACCACCGAGGTGAAGGGCGTGGTGAGCGTGACCTACAACATCTCATCCAAACCCACCTCGACCATCGAGGCTGTCTGAAGGTCGGGGAATGGCCTCACCCATCGCGAGCGTCTATGCGAAACTGCTCGACCGGGAGTACCAGCGGGAGATCTTCGGCGACCTCCCCGGATTCGTGAGAAAGGGCCTCGGCTACATCGCTCGCTGCCCCTTCCACGGCGATGTCATGCCCACCATGGTCATCTATGGCGAAAGGCCCGAATACTTCTGTTTCGCATGCAGCACCAGGGGGGACTGGATCCGCTATCTCACGGAGGGTCGAGGCAAGACGTTTCACGAGGCTCTGGCCGTGCTTGAACGGGCAGCGGGATGCGAGACGTCGGGGTACACCGAAGACCAGTGGGAACACGAGCTCTCCAGGTGCCAGACCCTGGAGACATCCATGAGCACCTATGTGGCGACGCTCTGGTCAAAACCCGGCGAAGATGTGCTCCACTACCTCTATGATCGTGGTTACGCCACGGGTGAGGTGAAGGGCATGGCGCTCGGGTGCTTCCCCGGGCAGGACGAGACATTGAAGGAACTCCTCGTGGACGACCCGGGCGGGCCGGGGGTCGTGATACCGTACCGTGACGGGTCGGGAAGGCTCATGGGCCTCATGTTCAGGGACATCGGATCCCGTGGCCCCGAGTCGTATGCACCGCTCACCACGCTGGAAGGCCTGACGGACGTACCGTTCCTTCTCTATCGGTCCCGGGGGCAGCACGATGTGATCCTCGTGGAAGGACTCCTCGATTCCCTGCTCCTTGACCAGCTCAGGCTGAAGCCCGTCATGGGTATCGGCGCAGGGGGTCTTTCTGAAGGCATGCTCAGGACGGCAACCGATTCCGGGAGCAGGCATTTCATCCTCGCCCTCGGCAACGGCGATCGCCGGAGGTCACACACGATTTCCGCCATAAAGCTTGCCATCGACGCCGGCCTGGCGGTATCGGTCCTCCCGATACCGCCTCGATACAAGGACATCGACGAATTCATCCGCCAGACCTGCCTCGACCACTACAGGGCCCTCCTGAAGAAGGCCATCCCGGGCAGAGAGTGGCTGGCAGCGTACGCATGACACACGAAAGACATGCCGAGCGTGCTTTCAGCGGGCTTCCGGGTTCCGTATCAGGTTTCGAGACTCGCCGAATTCGCATCGCGATCCGCGTGTACCTTCCCTGTGTTGCCGAGAGGGAATCCCGCCATCCCAGCCATGATACAGGCCGATGAATTCCTCCTTGACCGTCAGGTCCGTTCATATAATGTAGGCGCATGATCAGTGTGGACAACCTCTGGAAGAGCTACGGGCCTCAGGTCCTCTTCGAGGGGATCAGCTTCAAGGTCAACCCCAGGGAGCGCGTGGGGCTCGTGGGACGCAACGGCCACGGCAAGACCACCCTGCTGCGCCTCGTCACGGGTGAGGAGGAGCCTGACTCCGGATCCATTCTCATACCCAAGAACTATCGCATCGGCTATGTGACCCAGCACCTGGGCTTCACCGAGGATACCGTCCTGAAAGAGGGCATGAAGGGTCTCCCCGACACCCAGAGGGAGCAGCACTGGAAAGTGGAGCGTGTGCTGGCCGGCCTGGGCTTTTCACAGGACGACATGGGCCGCGATCCCGCCGAATTCTCGGGCGGGTTCCAGGTGAGGCTCAACCTCGCCAAGGTGCTCGTGTCCGACCCCGACATGCTGCTCCTTGACGAGCCCACCAACTACCTCGACATCACATCCATCCGGTGGATCGAGCGGTTCCTCAACGCGTGGCCCAGGGAGCTGATCCTGGTTACCCATGACCGAACCTTCATGGACAGGATCGTCACCCACACCATGGGCATCCACCGCAGGAAGATGCGCAAGATAGAGGGCGACACGGAGAAATATTACACCCAGATCGCCCAGGACGAGGACATCTACGAGAAGACACGCATCAACGACGAGCGCAGGCGCAAGGAGGTGGAGGAATTCATCACCCAGTTCCGCGCCAAGGCCCGCCTCGTGGGTCTCGTTCAATCGCGCGTCAGGCTCCTCGAGAAGATGGAGCGCAGGGAAAAGCTGGAAAAGATAAAGACCCTTGAATTTTCGTTTAGGAGCACCCCGTTCTTTGCGAAATACGCCCTGCAGGCAAAGGACCTCTCTTTCACCTATGACCCCGCCGTCGAGCTCATACAAGACTTCAACATCGTCATACGTCCGGGCGAGAAGGTATGCGTCATGGGCCCCAACGGCAAGGGCAAGACCACCCTGCTCAGGCTGCTCTCGGGACAGCTCGGGCCGGTCTCCGGCGAGGTCGTCTACAATCCCAAGACCACCAGGGGCGTGTTCGAACAGACCAACATCAGGACCCTCGTGGATGCACGCACCGTGGAAGAGGAGATCATGTACTCGGCGCCGGACATCGATCGTCAGTCCGCCAGAAACATATGCGGGGCCATGATGTTCGAGGGCGATCACGCGCTCAAGAAAATCGAGGTGCTCTCCGGAGGCGAGAAGAGCAGGGTGATGCTGGGCAAGCTTCTGGTGACCCCCGTAAACTTGCTTTTACTGGACGAGCCGACCAACCACCTCGACATGGAGACGAGCGACGCGCTGCTCGCTGCGCTGGACAGCTTCGACGGGGCGATGGTCATGGTCACCCACAACGAGATGTTCCTGCATGCCCTGGCGGAACGGCTCATCGTTTTCCACCACGACGCCATAGAGATATTCGAGGGGGGATACCAGCGCTTTCTCGACAGGGGCGGGTGGGGTGACGAAGAGGTCGTTGCGCCGGGAGCGAAGAAAGAGCCGAAGCAGGAAGGCGACGACGGAAGGCTCAACAAGAAAGAGCTGCGGAAACGCCGTTCCGAGATCATAACGGAGCGTTCCAGGGTCATATCGCCCCTGGAAAAGAGGATCGCCTTTATCGAGTCCGAGATCGAACGGCACGAGGCCGTGCTGAAGGACCTCCATGGCCTCGTGCAGCAGGCGAGCCTGGCAAAAGACGGGAAAAAGGTCTTCGAGGTCTCCCGTGACATCATGGAAAGCGAGCAGGCCATCGAGGCCTACTTCTCGGAGCTCGAGGACCTCCATACGAGATTCGAGCGGCACAAGGCAGAGTTCGAAGAGATGCTCTCGCAGGTCAGCGAGTAGACGCCTCCTCAAAGAAGGGCATTGTGACCTCATAAGCGCCGCTTGTGAGGTTCGCCTTCACGGGCAGGCCCGATTTCTCGAAGACCTTGAGCATCGACTTGTTGGATGCCAGGACGTCTGCCACGAATCCCTGCAGGCCCCTTTTCTTGGCAATCCTGGTGAGCATTTCCAGCATGTATGAGGCTATGCCGATGCCCTGATAGTCCTCGTCCACGACAAACGCCACGTCACCGTAGGGACGCGTCCTGTCCTTGACGAACCGGGCCTCGGCAACGATGTGTTCGCTGTCCGGCGGACCCACGAGAGCCACGATGGAGCAGATACGGTTGCAGTCGACATTGACGTATTGCTGCATCTTGGCATGCGGCATGGTCTTGATGGGACTGAAGTAGCGATAATACACGGAACGGTCGGAGAACCGGTAGAAGAGACGCCTCATTTCCTCTTCGTCCGATGGTTTGATATGGCGGAACCTCACCTCGACGTTGCCCTTGAACCTCTTCCGTGCCGAGATGTCGGCAGGGAGCAGGAAAGTACACTGCGTCATGTATATCTGGTCCTGGTAGAGAATATTGTGCCTCTTGGCATCCTCCACCAGGGGTATCCGGTCTTCGGGGTGGGCGATGTCTATGAGAGCCTGGGCCCGCTCGCGCACGGTGCGGCCCTTGAGGTTGGCCACCCCGTATTCGGTGACCACCATGTCCACCGATTCCCTCAATCCGAGGAGATTCGGAAACTCCTCCACGGACACCAGGATGTTGGGCTGCCCCCTGAGATTCCGGCTCGGCAGGGCGAAAATGGTGCACCCTCCCCGGGACAGTTCCGCCCCGTTGATGAAGTCCATGGCCTCGCCGGGCGTGGTGGCCACCGCCCCCTTGCCGATGTGCAGGGCGATGCGCCCCGATATGTCGACCTTGCGGGCGGGTATGGTGGCGATGAACTTCGGGTTGCGCCCTATCTGGACCGGATTGAAGACCAGGTCAATACCCTGGAACTCCAGCTGGGGATTCTTGTCGAGCCAGGCAAAGAGCTCCCTCGTGCCGAATGCGTAGGATGCCAGCGACTTGCCCTTGTAGATGCCCTTGTTCCTGTTGGTGACGGCCCCGCTCCGTATGAGATCCATGATGGCATCCGTGAAGAACGGTGAATGAACGCCGAGGTTGTGCTTCGTGGACAGGTGCCTGCCCAGGGCCTCGTAGATGGGTCCGATGGAAAAGGAGATGCAGCTGCCGTCCTCGATGACCGAGGCGATGTTCGATGCCACCTGGTCGAAGATCTCGTCGACGGGCCATCGTTGTAGATAGAGCGGGTCATCCTCGGAGGCGACCAGACAATCAAACTCGTCGACATGGAAAAAGGTGTCGCCGTAGGTGTACGGCACCCGGTCGTTGACCTCGCCCACGACGAGCCGGGCCTTGTCCATGACCTGGCGCGCCACGTCCACGGACACCCCCAGGCTCACGAAACCCGCCTCGTTGGGGGGCGTGACCTGGATGAATGCCGCATCGACGGGGAGCAGGCCCGAATCGATGAGGGAGGGAATTCTCGTGAACCGGCACGGGATGAGATCGACGAGGCCGCCGGTTATGGCATCGCTCGCCACCCAGCCCGAAAAAAAGGTCTTGAGCCTGAACTTGTGCGACTGGAGGTCCCTGACGGTGATGAGGTCGCCGAGGCTCACGATCTGGAGCAGCTCCAGGTCCTGCAGGTTCGGCAGATCGGAGGAGAGGAGATGGCGCACCAGGGTCCGGGGTTCTGAAGAGCCGGTAGCCAGGAAGATCTTCATGCCCGGCTCGATCTTCTCCAGCACCACGTCGGGGGAGACCAACCGATCGTTCAACTCCATCGCTTTCATGTCCTCCGTTTCATGCAACGCACCCACTATACTTCAAATGGCGAAGATAGAAAAGGCGCCCCATCTCCGAAGAGACGGGGCGCCCTGTTCGCTGATGTGAAGTACTGCTTACTTCACGCCCGATATCCGCATGCTGTAGAAGGAGCGGTACACAAAGACCAGCGCGATGAGGGTGAACACCACCGCAAGACCGGTCCTGAGCCCGGTGTTGGTCATGGTCACCGCGATCTCGGTGGCCAGCAGGCCGAACAGGGTGGTGAACTTGATGACCGGGTTCATGGATACCGAAGAGGTGTCCTTGAAGGGGTCGCCCACCGTGTCGCCTACAACCGTTGCCTCGTGCAGAGGTGTGTTCTTCTCCTTGAGATCCACCTCGACGATCTTCTTGGCATTGTCCCAAGCGCCGCCGGCATTGGCCATGAAGATGGCCTGGAACAGCCCGAAAAAGGCGATTGCTACGAGGTAGCCCACGAAGAAGTAAGGGTTGAAGAAGGCCAGACCCAGTGCCATGAAGAAGATGACGATGAAGATGTTGATCATTCCCTTCTGGGCGTACTGGGTACAGATCTTCACGACTTCTTTCGAATCCTCAATGGAGGCGGAGGCCTTGTCGAGGTTGATGTTCTCCTTGATGTACACAACGGCCTTGTAGGAACCGGCCACGACTGCCTGAATGGAGGCGCCGGTGAACCAGTAGATCACGCAACCGCCCATAAGCAGGCCGATGACTATGGTGGGCTGCACCAGGCTCAGGCTGGCGATCACATTGCCGAAGAGGCGTTCCAGCAGGATGATGATACCGAACACCATGGTGGTGGCGCCCACGACCGCCGTACCGATGAGCACGGGCTTGGCCGTTGCCTTGAAGGTGTTGCCTGCACCGTCGCAGGACTCGAGGTAGTGCTTGGAATGCTCGAAGTCGGGCTTGAAACCGAATTCCTTCTGAATCTCCTCGCTGACGTTCGGGACGGATTCGATCATGGAGAGCTCGTAGATTGACTGGGCATTATCTGATACCGGGCCGAAACTGTCCACTGCGATGGTCACCGGGCCCATGCCCAGGAAGCCGAATGCCACCAGGCCGAAGGCAAATACCGGCGCTGCAAACAGGAACTCGGGCGGCATGATGTTGAGGATGGACGCGTTCTTGGAGACCAGGTAGGCGATGAGCATGAGGAACAGGATGACGAGCCCTTCCCAGAAAGCGGAAAAGTTTCCTGCAACCAGGCCGGCCAGGATGTTCAGCGAGGGTCCGCCTTCTCTCGACGAGTTCACGACCTCTTCGCAGTGCCGGCTCTTGGTGCTGGTGAACACCTTGGTAAACTCAGGGATCAATGCGCCGGCTATGGTACCGCAGCTGATGATCACGGACAGTGCCCACCACAGGTCACCGTAGAGGACCGGGTCAAGGTCGGACAGGAGCACGTAGCTGGCGAGGAAGGTGACCGCAATGGAGATCGCAGAGGTAATCCATACCAGGTTGGTAAGGGGATGTTCGAAATCGAATTCTTTCTTACCGCTGAACAGGGCGTTGCTGAGGCCGACATTGAAGAAGTAGGACACCAGCGAGGTCAGGATCATGAGGATACGCATTGCAAAGATCCAGACGATGAGCTTGCCGCCCATGAAGGGGTTGTCGGCAAGTGCCAGAGCCAGGAAGGCGATGAGGGCCACGCCGGTCACGCCGTAGGTCTCGAAACCGTCGGCCGTGGGGCCCACGCTGTCGCCGGCATTGTCACCCGTGCAGTCGGCGATGACGCCGGGGTTCTTGGGATCGTCCTCGGGGAGGTGGAACACGATCTTCATGAGGTCGGAGCCGATGTCTGCGATCTTGGTGAAGATACCGCCACAGATACGAAGGGCGCTGGCGCCGAGAGACTCGCCAATGGCAAAGCCGATGAAGCAGGCACCTGCGAGCTCCTTGGGGATGTATGCAAGGATGAGGATCATGAAGAACAGCTCGACGCTCACCAGGAGCAGGCCGACGCTCATGCCGGAGCGCAGGCAGATGTTCACGATGTTCAGGGGGTTGCCCTGCAGCGATGCGAATGCGGCCCTGGAGTTGGCCACCGTGTTGATCCTGATGCCGAACCAGGCCACGCCGTAGGAACCGAGGATGCCCAGGATGGAAGCCAGGAGGATCACGATGACGCTGCCCACGGGCATGCCGCCGAGGCCCTTGAAGTAGTAGATTATACACAGGGCGATGAGGATCCACAGCGCGACGAGGAATTTACCCTGCTGGGCCAGATATGTCTTACAGGTTTCCCAGATGGTGTTGGACACTGAGAGCATCTGCTGAGGCGCCGGAAGGTCCTTGGTCTGCTTGTACTGCAAGATACCGAAGGCCAGTCCGATAAGACAGATGATCAGACCGAAATTGAGGATCGTCAATCCGCCCACGGGAGCGCCCATGATGTTGAACGCCACGGTGGACAGGTCAGGAAGCTGGATGTCCGCTTCCCCTGCAAGTGCCATCGACGCCGAGAACAGTACGGCGACGAGGGCGAAAAAGATAGACCAGAAACTCCGTTTTGCTTTGCCCATAATCTCATCTCCTTGTCTAGTGGTCACTGCATGGGCCGGCGTGATGTCTGATTCAATCTCTCTTACAAGGACTTCAAGCTGGTACTGTATTCTGTAAGATCACGGTAAGATGAGATATTCGAATCATTCGCCCCGCCAAGCATGAGTGAATCATCATTCAGCCCACGAAAAACTACAATAGGTATTGGGAACTGTCAAGGTTTTTTTTCTCTAGGAGTGTCTGTCGTTTCATATATTTAATCATGTGTTCGCAGAACGGTTTGCAAAAGTTTGACGTTCCTGCCGGGCGATGAAATTCATGCCGAACGACACCATGGACCGATGCGTCGAAATGCCTGCCCGAAAGCTCCGACATGATCTGCCTGATAATATCACTGACTGTTTCCAATTGAAAGGCGTAGGCCTGCCCTGATATACAGAACATATGAATTCGTACTCCATGTCACCGCAAAGGAGCTTCCATGGAACCGATTGAGGCCTTCAGGAACGCCGCCGGGAACCCTCACGAATATGGCAGAAGACTGAAAAACCAGGGAGCGAATGTCCTTGGATACTTCTGTTCCTATACCCCGGAGGAGATCATTCATGCCGCCGGGGTTCACCCCATGAGGCTCTTCGGTGCTCAGGGGGATACAGGCATCGCCGATGCCCATCTCCAGGCATACTGCTGTTCGCTGGTACGGGGAGCCCTCTCGGATGTCCTCTCCGGCACCCTGGACTACCTCGACGGCGCGGTCTTTCCCCACACGTGCGATTCCATTCAGAGGCTTTCCGACATCTGGCGCCTGAACACCGGGTTCCGCTTCTTTGCCGATGTCGTCCTGCCGGTCAAGCTCACCACCGAGAGCTCGCGTACGTATCTCGAGGATGTGCTGAGAAAATTCAGGCATGAACTCGAAAAAGGTTTCGGCATCACCATCTCCGACGACGATCTGAGGGCGTCCTTGAGGAGATACAACAGGATCAGGGCGACCCTGAAAGGACTCTTCGAGCAGTACGCACGAAATGCGTCGCCATTGTCCGCGAGCGATCTCAACACCATTGTCAGGGGGTCCATGGTCCTCGATCGCCAGGAGACCGAGGAGAATCTCTCGATACTTTCAGCACAGTGCAGGGGTTCGGCTCCATCGAGGGGGTCGGGCAAGAGGGTCATGCTGGTCGGCAGCGTCTGCGAGCACCCCGACATCTATGAGCTCATCGAGCGCGCCGGGGGCCATGTGGTGTGGGATGACCTCTGCACAGGGTCCAGGTATTTCGAGGGCACATGCAGCGAGGATGGAGATCCGATCGCGGCCATCGCCGAAAGGTATTTCGAGCGGGTCATCTGCCCCGCCAAGCACTCTTCAGTGACCGCCCGGGGGGAGAACCTGGTCCGCCTTTCAGGGCAGTACCAGGTCCAGGGCGTCATCTTCCTGCAGCTCAAATTCTGCGATCCCCACAGCTTCGACTATCCCTACCTGAAGGAAACCCTTGACAGGGCGGGTTTCCCGAACATGATCCTGGAGATCGAGGCCCAGCTCCCACCCGAGGGGCAGCTCCTGACCCGGTTCGAGACGTTCATCCACATGCTGTGAGCAAAGGAGGCTTTCGTGAGCACCCCCGAGAAGGAAAAAAACAGGAAATTCCGCTCAGCCAAGCGCATGCGTGAAATCATGACCGAGTACTACATCGATGCCAAGTCCGCCTCGCAGACCGGAAAGAAGGTCGCATGGATAACGAGCGGGGGCCCGGTGGAACCGCTCATCGTCATGGACGTGATACCGGTCTACCCCGAGAACTACGGCGCCATGATCGGGGCGTCGCACATGGGGGGCGACCTCTGCTCCAAGGCCGAGGCCCTGGGGTACAGCAGTGACCTGTGCTCCTACGCCAGGGCCGACATCGCGTGCTCACTCGAGAACGGGGGCCCCATCGGAGGCCTGCCGAGGCCGGACATGCTCATCTGCTGCAACAACATCTGCGGCACCGTGCTCAAGTGGTACGAGGTTCACGCCCGTTATTTCGGCGTCCCGCTGTTCATCTTCGACACGCCGTTCTGCCACACCGAGTTCCCTGACATCGCCAGGCGGTATGTGCGGAGACAGCTCGACGAGTATGTGGTATTCCTCGAGAACGTCTGCGGCAAACCCTTCGACCTGCACAAGGCCGATGAGGTCGGCAGGCTCTCCGTGGAAGGCCAGCGGCTCTGGCAGGCGGTGCTCGATACGGCAGCGCACAAGCCGGCGCCCATGACCGCCTTCGACGCCTTCTTCTTCCTCGCCCTTATCGTTACGCTGCGGGGCACGAAGACCGTCGTCGACTTCTACAAGGACCTCCTTGCCGAGATGGCCGAGCGCATAGAGAAGGGCATCTGGGCGATCCCGAACGAGCGTTACCGCCTCCTGTGGGACAATCTCCCCGTGTGGTACCGGCTGAAGTGGCTCTCGGACACCTTCGCCTCCCACGATGCGTGCCTGGTGGCAGACACGTACACCACCGCATGGTGCGGAAGCATGAAATACATCGACGAAAACAATTTCATCGACTCCATGGCCGAGGCCTACACGAGGATCTACCTGAACATCGGCATCGACGAGATGGTCAAGACCATATTCACCATGATAGACAAGTACGAGGTGGACGGCATGGTCATGCACTCCAACAGGAGCTGCAAGCCGTACTCCTTCGGGCAGTACGATATCCAGAGGATGGTCCAGGAAGTCAAGGGCATCCCGTGCATGGTCATCGAGTCGCACATGACCGACGAGCGGAGCTTCTCCGAGAGCCAGACCGCCACGCGGATAGATGCCTTCATGGAGATGATACGGCACAAGAAGGGATAGGGGGCGTCATGGGTGCGATCAGATACGGACTGGAAGGCCGGGTGTTCGTCGTGACCGGGGGAAGCAGGGGGATCGGGCTCGCCATCGCGTCCGAGCTTGTCGTTCAGGGCGCCCGTGTGGTCATATGCGGCAGGATGCGGGACTCCCTCGATGCGGCAGTCGCCGCCATCGGCGGCGAGGGCGTTACGGCAGTTCCCGCCCACATTGCGCGGGAAGAGGACGTGGAAAGACTGTTCGACACGGTCATGCAGAAGCATGGCAGGCTGGACGCCCTCGTCAACAACGTGGGCATGAACCTCCTCACGCCTTCCATCGCCGACACGGAGACCTCCCTCTGGCAGAAGATCATGGACACCAACCTGAACGGGACCTTCCTCTGTGCAAGAAGGGCCGCGAGAATCATGCGGCCGCAGAAGGGGGGCAAGATCGTCACCGTCTCGTCCATCGCCGGACGCAAGGCATCGCCGGGCATGGGCGTCTACGGCATCGCCAAGGCGGGGGTGGAGATGCTCACCAGGGTCCTTGCATCGGAGCTCGCATCCAGCAATATCCAGGTCAACGCCGTGGCCCCGTCCATGGTGAGGACCGAGTTCAGCAAACCGTTCTGGTCCAACGACATCATCTACGAGCAGGTCGTCAAGGGCATACCGCTGGGCCGCATTGCGGAGCCCATGGACGTGGTGCATCCCGTGCTCTTCCTGGCCTCCGACGCCGCTGACTTCATAACCGGGCAGACGCTCCTCGTCGACGGCGGCGCCACGGCCATCTGAGGGACAAAGCCTCCATGAAGACAGCAGGAATCGACATCGGGTCCATCACGGCCAAGGCGGCCATCGTGGAGGACGGGGAGATCCTGGGGTCCAGGGTCATCTTCACGGGCTACAACGTGGAACTGGCGGCCCGGAAGGTCTACGAGGAACTCCTTGCTGAGCTCGGCATAGCCGGGACTGCGGTAGCCAGGGTCATCGCCACCGGCTACGGGAGGAACGGCGTTCCCTTTGCCCACAAGGCCATGACCGAGATCATCTGCCACGGTGCGGGCGCCCACTTTCTCCGGAATGACGTGCGCACCATCATCGATGTGGGAGGCCAGGACAGCAAGGCCATGGTGGTGGACGCCTCGGGCATGGTCAAGGATTTCGTGATGAACGACAAGTGCGCGGCAGGCACGGGGCGTTTCCTGGAGGTCATGGCCAGGGCCCTGGAGGTGAACCTGGACGACTTCGGCGCCCAGTCCCTCATGGCAGAGGACCCTTCCCGGATCAGCAGCATCTGCACGGTCTTTGCCGAGTCCGAGGTCATCTCCCTCATCTCCAAGGGCGAGACAAGGGAGAACATCATCGCAGGGATCCACGACTCCGTGGCATCCCGGGTCTATGCCATGGCCCAGCGCATCAAGGTCGAGCCGCCCATCATGATGACCGGGGGGGTCGCCAAGAACATCGGCGTGGTCAGGGCCCTCGAGAAGAAGTTCGGCGCTGCCATCGAGGTCAACGGGTACGCCCAGGTCAACGGGGCCATCGGGGCCGCGGTCCTGGCTACAAGGTTATAACCCCTCGAGATCATTCATCTCGTCTTCCTTCGGATGTAAAAAAAGCGACGGGATTGCCTCCCGTCGCTTTCTATTGGTTCTCGTCTTGCAGCTTACTCCGGAGGATACATGGCCTCGATGATCGGCCCGTACTTCTGATTGATGACCTTGCGCTTCACCTTCATGGTGGGGGTCATTTCGCCGGTGTCCTGGGACCACTCGGTCTCCAGGAGGGTGAACTTCCTGATCTGTTCCACCCGGGCGTAATCCTTCATGTGATCTTCGAGCTCCTTTTCATAGAGCTTCTGGACCTCGGGCTTGCTGATCAGGTCCTTGCGGCCCGTGAAGGCGATGTTGTTCTCCTTGGCCCAGGCTTCCAGCGTTGCATAGGATGGAACGATGAGGGCCGAGAGGTACTTGCGGTTGTCGCCGATGATGGCCACCTGCTCGATGAACTTCGACGTTACCAGCGTGTTCTCGATGTTCTGCGGGGAGATGTTCTTGCCGCCGGAGGTCACGATGAGGTCCTTGATGCGGCCGGTGATCTTGAGGTACCCGTCCTTGTCGATCTCGCCGATGTCCCCGGTGCGGAAGAACCCGTCCTCGGTGAAGGCCTCCTTGGTGGCCGCCTCGTTCTTGTAGTAGCCCTTCATGACCTGGGGACCCTTGATGAGCACCTCGCCGTCCTCGCTGATCTTCACGATGGTGTCCTTCACAGCGGGACCCACCGTGCCGGGCTTGATGAGCTTGGGCTTGTTCGCGTTGGTGATGGGCGTGGTCTCGGTGAGGCCGAAGCCTTCCACGACCTTGATGCCCATGCCCAGGAAGAATTCCGCATCGGACACCGAAAGCGGGCCGCCGCCGGAAATGGCTGCCACCAGCCTGTCAAGGCCGAGGGCTGCCCGAAGCTTGGAGAAAATAATCTTGTTGGCCAGGTTGAACTTGAAGGCGAAGAAGCCGCTCCTGGGCTTGTCCGTGCAGACATAGGGCAGGTTTTCCCGGGCGATGCCCATGGCCCAGTTGAACAGGGCCTTCTTGACGGGGGGGGCGGTGGCCACCTTGGAGGTGATGCCCGAGTGCACCTTCTCGTAGATGCGCGGCACGCTCACCAGGAAGGTGGGCCGGATCTCGTTCAGGTTCTCCAGGAGCTTTTCGGTGCTCTCGGCGAAGGCCACCTTCTTGCCCAGGAAGATGGGCGCGTAGTATCCCACGGTCCTCTCCAGGGAGTGGGCCAGGGGAAGGAACGAGAGGAACGTATGGTCGCCCGAAAGGAAGTCCGGGTCCACGGCATTGGCCTGGTTCACGTTGGACACGAAGTTCTTGTGGGTGAGCATGACGCCCTTGGGGTTGCCCGTGGTGCCCGAAGTGTAGATGATCGTGGCCACGTCCTCGATGTTGATGGGGATGATCCTCTTGTCGAAGTCGTCCTTGTTCTTGTAGGCCTTGCCTTCCTTGTATGCATCCTTGAGTGCAACGACGCCGGCGGGAAGCTTGTCCATGACGTCGAAGAGGATGACGTCCCCGAGGTTCGGCAGCTTGGGCTTGACCTCGAGTATCTTGCTCATGTGCTCCTTGGTGCCGACAAAGCACATCTTGGCGTCCGAGTTCTCGATGATGTACCGGGACTCCTCGGCCGAGTTGGTGGCATAGATGGGGACGTTCACGGCACCCACGGAGATGATCGCCAGATCGGCCACCCACCACTCGTAGCGGTTAGGCGAGAACAGGCAGACCTTGTCCCCTGGCTGAATACCCCTGGCGATGAGGAACAGGCCCAGGTCGCGAACCATTTCGTTCATTTTGTTCCAGGAGATCTCTTCCCACTTTCCCTGGTTCTTCCAGATGACCAGGGTCTTGTCGCCGTATTCCTCGACCCGGTTCTGGAATATTGCACCCATTGAAGTTTCCTTGTACTTTGCCATTGACAACCCTCCTCAAAAGATTGGTGAATCAGTTCGGTCTTCGATATTGATTAATTATAATAGGTTCCATAAATATTATCAATAGAAACCGTGAGTGCCTCAAGGTATTTTATAAGGCAATAGAACAGTGCACAATAATACGTGATAACAACATAGTCCATGTTCTCATGGCATGGGCAGGGGTGACGGACATCGCCGCCACCCCTTCACGGTCGTGTCAGTCTTCAGCCGGGTACATGCCTTCGATGACGGGGTTGTACTTCTGGTTGATGACCCTGCGCTTGAGCTTGAGCGTCGGGGTGAGCTCGTCGGTCTCCTGGGACCATTCCTTGTCGAGGACGGCGAACTTGCGGATCTGTTCGACGCGGGCATAGTCCTTCATGTGCTCCTCGATTTCCCTGGTGTAGAGATCCTTGACCTTCGGGTCATCGACGAGCTCCCTGCGGTTGGTGAACTGAACACCGCTGTTCTTCGCCCACGCCTCGAGTTCGGCGAAGGCCGGGACGATGAGTGCGGAGAGGTACTTCCGGTTGTCTCCGATGACGGCGACCTGCTCCACGTACTTCGACGCCTTCAGGCTGTTCTCGATGTTCTGGGGCGAGATATTCTTGCCGCCCGAGGTGACGATGAGGTCCTTGATGCGTCCCGTTATCTTGAGATACCCGTCCTTGTCGATCTCGCCGATGTCCCCGGTGCGGAAGAACCCGTCCTCGGTGAAGGCCTCCTTGGTGGCCTCGGGATTCTTGTAGTAGCCCATCATGACCTGGGGCCCCTTGATGAGGACTTCCCCGCCTTCGCCTATCTTGACCGTGGTGTCCTTCACTGCAATGCCCACCGTGCCGGGCTTGATCTTCTGGCGCTTGTTGGTGTTGGTCACCGGGGTCGTCTCGGTGAGGCCGAACCCCTCGATGACCTTGATGCCCATGCCCAGGAAGAACTCGGCATCGGACACGGACAGGGGCCCCCCGCCCGAGAAGGCGAACTCCATCTTATCCATGCCCAGTGCTGCCCTGAGCTTGCTGAAGATGATCCTGTCGGCCAGGTTGTACTTGAATGCGAAGAAGCCCGTCTTCGGCCTGTCGTTACAGATGTACGGCAGATTCTGAGCGGCGATCCCCATGGCCCAGTTGAACAGGGCCTTCTTGACAGGTGGCGCACCTGAAACCTTGGCGAGGATACCGGCGTGGATCTTCTCGTAGAGGCGGGGCACGCTCACCACGCACACCGGCCTCACCTCCTGGAAGTTGTCCAGGATCTTGGCGAAGTCCTCGGCGAAGTAAACCTTCATGCCGAACGACATGGGGGTGTAGTAGCCGCAGGTGCGCTCGAAGGAGTGCGCCAGGGGCAGGAAGGACAGGAACGTGAGTTCGTCGGCCCGCTTGAAGAGTTCGGGGTCCACGTTGTAGATCTGCTGGACGTTGGCGAAGAAGTTGTTGTGCGAAAGCATGACGCCCTTGGGCGGCCCCGTGGTCCCCGAGGTGTATATCAGGGTCGCCAGGTCCTGGGCCTTGATGTTGTTGATGCGGTCGTCGAACTCCTTGGCATCGGCCTTCGATGCCCCTTCCTTCAGGGCGTCCGTGAACCGGACGACCCCGTCGACTGACTTGTCCAGTTCATCAAAGATGATGATCTCCTTGAGGTTCGGCAGCTTGGGCCTGACCTCCACGATCTTGGCCATGTGCTCCCCGGTGGCCACGAAACACATCTTCGAGTCGGAGTTCTCGATGACGTAGCGCGACTCCTCGGCCGAGTTGGTCGCGTAGATCGGCACGTTCACAGCACCCACGGAGAGGATGGCGAGGTCGGCAACCCACCATTCCCACCGGTTCGGGGAGAAGAGCGCCACCTTGTCCCCTGCCTTGACGCCTCTCGCCATGAGGAAGTACCCGAGATTGCGGACCATCTCGCCCATCCTGTTCCACGAGATGTCCTCGTACGCACCGGACTTGTTCTTGTAGGCGCAGATCGCCCGCTCGCCGAACTGGTCGACCCGGTTATGGAAAACGGCCGGAATGGATTTTTCCTCGAACTTCCCCATGAACACCTCCTTCTCGAGATGATAAAAATATATCGTATAACAAGCAACTGGCTCACTATACGAATCATATTGGAAATGATCAATCTCTTTTTCGACCTGTCTTCTTGAAAACCCCATTCTTGAGGATATCTTGTTTTTATTATATGGATAATGCCATTCTTGCCATCGGGGGAAGGCATTGAAACTTTCTCAAGACGATGTCCTTCACGTGGCTCGACTCGCACGGCTGAGGGTGAACAAGGACGAGGTCGCCAGGTTCTGCAGGGATCTGAGTTCCGTCCTCGCGTACATGGACATGCTCAGGGAGGTGGACACCGGCGACGTGGAGGCAACCGTACACGTGCAGGCACTGGTTAACGTGTACAGGGAAGACGCCCCGGGCCCGTCCCTGGCCCTGGATGTCGGGGAAGCCCTCCGTAACGCACCCCGTGTCCACGGCAATGCCTTCGAGGTACCCCTGGTGATGGACGAGGACTGAGATACATGCTGGACACGGCCCGGAAATTCCGCAAGGAAGACATCTCGCCCCTTTCCCATGTGGAGGCACTCCTCGACCGAATACGGCAGAGCGACCTGAATGCCTATGTCACGCTGAACGGGGACAATGCGCTCGTTGATGCGAAGGCTGCCGCGCAGAGCATTGACCGGGGTGACGAAGACCTTCTTGCGGGCCTCGCCATCGCGGTCAAGGACAATATCTCGACCAGGAACCTGCGCACGACGTGCTCGTCCAACATGCTGAGATTCTTCGTCCCCCCCTATGACGCCCATGTCATCGGGCTGCTCCGGGAGCGTGGTGCCGTCATCCTCGGCAAGACCAACATGGATGAGTTCGCCATGGGATCCACCACGACCACGAGCGCCTTCGGACCGACGAAGAATCCGTGGGACGTGACGAAAACACCCGGCGGTTCCAGCGGCGGTTCCGCCGCCGCGGTGGCCGCAGGTCTGTGCGACGGTGCGCTGGGCTCCGACACCGGGGGTTCTGTCAGGCAGCCTGCAAGCTTCTGCGGCATCACCGGCCTGAAGCCCACCTATGGATCCGTGTCGCGCTACGGCCTGGTGGCCTTTGCCTCGTCGCTCGACCAGATCGGACCCATGGGAAGGAGCGCCCGCGACGTGGCGGTCCTCTTCGACGCCATACGGGGGCACGACCCGAGGGATTCAACGAGCATACCGAAACGGTACGGGAGGATCTCCCTGGACGGGTTGGACTTGCGAGGTGTGAGGATCGGCGTACCCGATCCGTTCTTCTCGGAGGGGCTCTCGCGCGACGTCGAACGCTCGGTCCGCTTCGCCATCGCGCTCTTTGCCGAGCTCGGCGCCGAGACGGTTGCCATCGACCTGCCCCATATCCGCTACGGCGTGGCTGTCTATTACATCGTCGCCACCGCGGAGGCCAGCTCGAACCTCGCCCGGTATGACGGCGTGAGGTACGGCCTGCGGGACACCGAAAACGCGGACCTCTTCGAGATGTACTGTGAGACGAGGGCGCAGGGCTTCGGGGAGGAGGTCAAACGCCGGATCATGCTGGGAACCTATGCGCTCTCTGCGGGTTACTACGATGCCTACTACCGCAAGGCATCGCAGGTGCGGACATTGATAGCCGAGGACTTCCGCAGGGCCTTCAAGCAATGCGACATGATCGCCGGGCCCACGGTGCCGGTGACCGCCTTCGGCCTGGACGAGATGGTGGACGACCCCCTGGGCGTCTACCTGCTCGACACCTACACCATCCCCGCGAGCCTGGCAGGCATACCCGCGCTGAGCATCCCCTGCGGGTTCGGCGACTCAGGCCTGCCCGTGGGGCTCCAACTCATGGCGCCGGCCTTCATGGACGAGCTGATCCTGGGGGCCGCCATGACCTTCCAGGACCGCACCAGGTTTCACGAGGTCAGGCCGTGAGCGGCTACGAAGCGGTCATCGGCCTGGAGGTTCACGCCCAGCTCCTGACTGGCTCGAAGATCTTCTGCGGGTGCACCACCGCCTTCGGCCTCTCACCTAACACGAACACCTGCCCGGTCTGCCTGGGCCTGCCCGGCACGCTCCCTGTCCTGAACAGGGAGGCGGTCGAATTCGGGATACGGCTCGGGCTGGCCCTGAACTGCACCATTGAGAGCCGGAACGTCTTCGCCAGGAAGAACTACTTCTACCCGGACCTCCCCAAGGGATACCAGATCACCCAGTTCGAGAGCCCTCTCTGCACGCGCGGGCACCTCGACATCGAATCGGGGGGGGCGCCGAAGAGGATCGGCATACGCCGCATCCACATGGAGGAGGATGCCGGCAAGAACATCCACGACGAGTCCCGGGGGCGTTCATACATAGATTTCAACCGTGCCGGCGTCCCCCTGCTGGAGATCGTATCGGAGCCCGACATGTCGACGAGTGGCGAGGCCGTTGCCTATCTCAGGGAACTCCGGCTCATTCTCGTTCACCTCGGGATATCAGACGGGAACATGGAGCAGGGATCGTTCAGGTGCGACGCGAACATCTCCGTGAGGCCGGCCGGGGCTGCGGGTTTCGGCACCCGTACCGAGCTCAAGAACATGAACTCGTTCAGGAACGTGCAGCGGGCCCTCGACCACGAGATACAGCGGCAGTCGGCCATCATCGATTCCGGCTCGTCCGTGGTGCAGGAAACGCTGTCGTGGAACGCGATCCTCGGTGCGACACGTCCCATGCGATCCAAGGAGGAGAGCCACGACTACAGGTACTTCCCCGACCCGGACCTCGTGCCGGTGGTGATCGACGAGGCATGGACGGCCACTGTCAGGAAGAACCTGCCCGAGCTCCCGTCCGCGAGGCGCAGGAGGTTCATGGACCTGTACGGGCTGCCGACCTACGACGCGGAACAGCTCACGCAGGAGCCTGCCCTGGCCGACTACTACGAGCAGTGTGTCTCCCTGCTCGATGCACCCAAGGATATCAGCAACTGGGTCATGTCAGAGCTCACGAGGGTCATGCATGAGACAGGCGTCGATGTGCGCGGGCTAAAGATAACGCCGGCGATGCTCACGGACCTCATCTCGCTGGTGAAGGCGGGAACCGTTTCCGGGCTCGCGGCCAAGGATGTCATCACGGAAATGGCAGCTACGGGAAGGAATGCATCCAGCATCGTAGAGGAGCTCGGCATGGCACAGGTCAGCGACGAGACGGAGCTGAAGGCCCTGATCCTCGGGATCATCGAGGCCAATCCCGGACAGGTGACCAAGTATCGGCAAGGAAAGACGCAGCTCCTGGGCTTCTTCGTCGGTGAGGCCATGAAGGCGAGCAAGGGCAGGGCCAACCCCAAGGTGGCAGGAACGATCATCCGGGAGCTGCTGAACCCATGAAGAAACTCCATATCGCACAAACCGGCGAGGTCAGGGCAGGGGATGTCACGGACGTCTACTTCATCCGCACGGAAGAAGTGCTCCGCTCGAAGAAGGCGTCCCGGCACGTGTGCATGGAGATCTTCCTCAAGTCGTGGCCCGATCACCGCTACCGGTGGGGGATATTCGCCGGCCTCGAAGAGGCATGCATCCTTCTGGAGGGAAGCCCGGTCACGGTCCGGGCCATGCCGGAGGGAAGCGTGTTCTTCGCGAACGAACCGGTCATGACCATCGAGGGCGACTACCTCGCCTTCGGCAGGCTGGAAACCGCCATCCTCGGATGCCTGTGCCAGGCCTCCGGCATCGCCACCAAGGCTTCCCGGTGCAGGGTGGCCTGCGGCGACAGGGGACTCATCAGCTTCGGCGCCCGCCGCGTGCACCCGTCGATCGTTCCTATGGTGGAGCGGGCCGCCTTCATCGGCGGCTGTGACGGCGTGGCCACGGTGGCCAGCGCGCGGCTCATAGGCGAGAAGCCCATGGGCACCATGCCCCACGCGCTCATCCTCCAGATGGGGGACACGGTGAGCGCCGCGCTGGCTTTCGACGAGGTCGTGGATGGTTCGATACCCAGGGTCGTGCTCATAGACACCTTCCAGGACGAGAAGTTCGAGGCCATCCGTGTGGCCGAGGCCCTGGACGATCGCCTCGAGGGCATCCGCCTCGACACGCCCTCATCGCGCAGGGGCGACTTCAGGGCCATCCTTCAGGAAGTCAGGTGGGAGCTCGATCTTCGCGGCTTCAATCACGTGAAGCTTTACGTTTCAGGCGGTCTCGGCCTGGATGACATCGTTGACCTCCGTGACGTAGTGGACGCCTTCGGTGTGGGCACACAGGTCTCCAGTGCGGCCACCCTGGATTTCTCCATGGACATCGTGGCGATGGACGGCAAGCCTTGGGCGAAACGCGGGAAGAGCTCGGGCGTGAAGGATGTCCTGCGCTGCAGGACGTGCATGAGGGACTACGTGGTGCCCGGAGGCCGCCGTCAGACCTGCGAGTGTTCCGGGGATACCGTCCCGGTCCTCGGCAAGATCATGGACAGCGGCGAGATCACCATGGCGTTTCCCTCGGCCGGACAGATCCGCAGCCTTGCCATGGACGAGGTGGCCCGACTGCGCCGCGACAAACCTTCACGGGAATTTCTCGGGCTATGATCAGACCCTTTTATTTCCGGGACGAGACCCTCTACATCCTCGACCAGAGGGTGCTGCCGCGAAAAGAACGGTGGATCGCGTGCTCCACTGCCGAAGACGTGGCCCATGCCATACGGACCCTGGCCGTGCGGGGTGCGCCCGCCATCGGCATCGCAGCGGCCTACGGGCTCGTGCTGGAGGCCGCCGGGGGAAGGTCGAGCGTCGAGCGGGCCTCCCGCATTCTCCTTGCCTCGCGACCCACGGCCGTGAACCTGCCCTGGGCAGTGAAGCGGTGCATGGAGACTGCCGCACGTTCCGGCGAACGGGAACTCAAGGAGAGGCTCACGAAAGAGGCCGACGCGATCTGGGCCGAGGAGATCGCGTCGAACGAAGCCATTGCGTCCCTGGGAGCCGGACTCTTCGAGCAGGGTCGATCGTTCTCGGTTCTCACCCACTGCAATGCGGGCTCCCTCGCAACCGGGGGCATGGGGACAGCCCTGGGCGTCATCCGGAGACTCCACGAGCAGGGCAGGCTTCAGTGCGTGTACATGGACGAGACCCGCCCGCTGCTCCAGGGGGCGCGCATCACCGCCTACGAACTCAAGGCGGACGGCATACCCTGCACCCTGATCACGGACAGCATGGCGGGATGGCTCATGCGGCTGAACAGGGTGCATGCGGTGATCGTCGGTGCAGACCGCATTGCCGCCAATCACGATGCAGCCAACAAGGTGGGTAGCTACTCGCTGGCCGTTCTGTCCCATGCCCACGGCATACCGTTCTATATCGCCGCACCCCGGTCTACCTTCGATGCGGAAACGCCGACGGGTGACGACATACCCATAGAGGAACGAGGCCCCGAAGAGGTGCTGACCGTCCAGGGATCAGTCTTGGCACCCAGGGTGAACGTCTTCAACCCGGCGTTCGACGTCGTGCCGCACGGGCTGATCACGGCTTTCATCACCGAATCGGGGATCATCAGGCCGGGATAAAACAGCACGAGCTCGTGTCAGTGATGTAGAACTTACTGATATATCTCGCTATTCACATGCATCTCTCATGATGTATTCTTAAATTACCGAAAAAGCCGGTATGGATGTCTTCAGGCCGGTACCCATCGACGTCATACAGTTGAACGAGAAATCGGCGGTGGACCTGATCATCAAACACGAGGACAGGTTCATGCCGTTTCTGTGCAGGGACGGCATCTTCACCAAAGACCAGCTCGTCGAGCTCAACCGCTTCGGCATCGACAGGGTCTACATCCGGCTGACGGATGCCAACGCCTTTGAAGAATACATCCATGCCCAGTCGGAAACGATACTCACCGACCCGACCGTCCCCCCCAAGGTCAAGGAGGCGGCCTTCTACATCTCGTCCATACATGCCCTGAGAAAGGCGATGCACGACCCGAGCTCGAATCGCCTCGATGACATCAAGAGCGTCCTCAAGCCGATGTTCAGAAACATCATGCGGGACAAGGTGCTGCTCAAGGACCTCTTCTCGATCACCGAGCACGACTTCGACACCTATGCCCACAGCATCAATGTGGGCATCTATGCCACCGCCCTGGCCATGCGCTTCTTCGAGGGGGATCGATCGGTGAGCGTGGAGAGCCTCGAGCGTCAGTGCTACGGATATTTTCTCCACGACATAGGCAAGTGCATGGTCCCCTTGAGTGTTCTCAGAAAGTCCGGGAGACTGAGCCCCGACGAGTGGGCGATCATGAAAAGGCACCCCCAGTGGGGCTATGTCATTCTCATGGAGACGGGCCAGCTCACCGATGAGGCGGCTTATATCTCGATGCAGCACCATGAGCGTCCAGACGGCTCCGGCTACCCCTTCGGCATGACGGATATTCACCCGTGCGCACGAATCTGCGCCATCGCCGACATCTTCGACGCGCTGATATCGGTCAGACCCTACAAATCGCCCATGAAACCACTGGACGCCATAGAGATCATCAAGAAGGAGGCCCGCACCGATTTTGACAAGAGCCTCCTGGAAACCTTCTCCCGTATGCTCGGCATCGAGGACCAGGACCGGAACACGTCGCTGACGGCAGCGTGCTGACGCGACGGCTCATTCCCTCCATGCCGATTTCATGATGTTTTCTTGCATCTGAGAAGGCCTCATGCCCCGGCCCATCACCCCTTGAGCACCCTCTCCATGAAAAACGCCTTGACCTTGCGCATGCGCCTCTCGGGCATGAGCCCGTGCATGTCGCCCATGGGCATGGTTTTTCCGAAGACGGTATGGGTCAACGAGGCTTCCGGGTCGTCGGTGTCGAGGATGAGGGCATGGAGCGTCTCGGGGTTACACCCGGGATTCGCAGCAGTGGTCTTGCCTATGCGGGTCCGAAAGAACCCGGACATGTAGGGCGCCTCGTGGATATGCCCGTGCAAACTCAAAAGCGGCTGCCTGTCCTCGAGAAACGACCTGATAGCCCGTGAGCCTATGGGTCTGCCGTTGTGCAGCGTGTCGAGCCCCGTGTCGTACGGCGGGCAGTGGAACACGCAGATGGCCCGGCCCGGGGCATCGAACCGGACGCCGGAAAGATCTTCCTCCATGCTGGCAGAGTTCTGGGCATACTCGCCCCCGGGGCTTTCGAGAAGCCTGTCCGTGCCGCTGACGATGGCGAACCTGCTCGGCACGTAGGGATCGGCTGTCCTGTCGCGTCGTGCATAGTCCTTGACCCAGAAGGTGGAGTCCGTCACGCAGGCATAGCCGAGGAAGTCGTGTCCGTTCAGGGATACCGTGCGCGCATGGATGTTCATGGCCCCGGGGAGTGCCTCCTCGAACCTCTTTACTGCGGGGATCCAGTCGTGGTTTCCCGGGATGTACAGGAGCCTGACACCTGGACGGGCCGAGAGGAAGTCGCGCAACGTCGGGGCAAGGTAGCTCTCGACGAAGCGGAGCTGGCCCTTCAAGTCGTTCTGAAAATCGGCACGGCCGTTTATGAGCGTGACGGGGTTGGGAATGATGGTAGGAAAGAGGTCGCCTCCGAGGATGACGAGCCGGGCGGCGCTGCGGGAAGCCAGTTCCATCAAATCCCCGTAGAGGTTGACTCTTCCGTGCAGGTCGGATGCATAGAGTGTTTTCATGAATGTCGTCTTGGCCTCCTGGACTCGGTAACGGCACTGACCATGATATATGGCCGCCCCGGTCAGTCAAGGACTTTCGGGAAGGAGCGGATCGAGGGCTCGTTCCCCCGTGACTTGCGGGGTAATAAATTACAGCAAGGATGACGATATGGTCTCCATATTGATCGTGTGTCACTCGCAAGGGGGGAACAAGGCTCAGATGGCGCTTGCGGTGGCCGAAGGCGTGCATGCATGGAGGACTGCCTGACCAAGAAGGTATCGGCCGAGATGATCCAGGAGATCATCCACCCAGGGTCGAGCCTGTTCGTTGAATCCGGGTGTGCGGAGCCCCAGCATCTCGTCCGGACCCTCATCCTCGGCAACCTGCACCTCAGCGACGTCCAGGTGTTCACCACCATCCCGCTGCGCACCTATGCCGACTTCGGCGGCGAGGCGGGGGCCCGGTTCCGCATACACTCGTTCTTCGTGTCGCCAGGGCTGTCCGGACCCTTTTCCTCCGGCAAGACCGACCACATCCCCCTCTCCTCGGACATGCTCGAGAGGATGATCAGGGACGGGGCCATCCGGATCAATACGGCCCTCATCCAGCTCAGCCCACCCGATGGACATGGATTCATGAGCCTCGGGGTGACCGTTGATGTCATGCGGGCAGTCATCGAGAAGGCCGATGTGGTGATCGCACAGGTCAACGCTGAGATGCCATTTTCCGGCGGAGACAGCCTCGTGCACCTCTCAGAGGTGGACTACATCATCGAGCACAGCGAGCCGCTGGTGGAGTATGGTACCGAAGAGCTCGACTACGAAACGAGGCGTATCGGTGAGCACGTCGCCCGTCTCGTCGACGACGGCTCCACCATCCAGATCGGGTTCGGCAGGATACCCGATGCGGCACTGAGGGCCATGAGCGGGAAAAGGAATCTTTCCGTTCATTCGGAGATCATAACCGATACGGTCATGGACCTCATCCGTGGAGGGGAGATCCCGGACGGGAACACGGTCACGACATCACTGTGCATCGGGACCGAGAGACTCTTCAGGTTCATGGACGGCAATACGGGAATCACCATGGCCTCACTCGCCAGCGTGGGCGACCCCCAGACCATTCTCTCAAAGGAACCCTTCGTGGCCATCAACGGTGCCGTGGAGATCGACCTCACGGGGCAGTCCTGCGTCTCCCTGGGGGAACGGGGGGGGCACCTCGGAACTCTGGGCCAGCCCCACTTCAACCGCATGACCCAGCTCACGAGAGGGGGCAAGGCCATCATCGCCCTGCGTTCCACCTCGCGCGACGGGAGCATCTCCCGCATCGTACCGCGTTTCACCGAGTCGCGGATGGGCATCATCACCACCCAGACGGACATCGGTCACGTGGTGACAGAGTACGGGAGCGTGAACCTCTTCGGAAAATCCATCAGGGAACGCGCCCTGGAACTCATCACCATTGCCCACCCGAAGTACCGTTCGTGGCTTCTCGAAGAGGCGAAGAGGATGAACTACCTCTTCCAGGACCAGGTCATGCCTCCCGGGGACGCACTGTATCCCGCCCAATACGAACACCTGCAGGTCTTCTCGGGGAAGGAAGTCCTTCTGCGGCCCGTCAGGATCACGGACGAGCGGGCGGTGCAGAACCTCTTCTATTCACTGAGCAGCGACGAAAAGTTCCACCGCTTCCATGTCCACCTCACCTCTCTCCATCACAAGCAGGCCCAGCAGATGGTGAACTGCGACTACCACGATTCCCTCGCACTGGTTGCGGAAGTCGAGGAGGGGCAGACGAAGAGCCTCGTCGCCATAGCTCATATCTGCCGGGAAAGGGAAATTGAAAACCGGGTGATCTGCGAATTCGCCGTCATGGTTCATCCTGCATGGCAGAACATGGGACTCGGCACGTACCTGCTCCGGACCATGACCGAGATTGCCAGGGAGCACGGGTTTACGATCTTCCGTGCCTACGTGTGGGAGGAAAACGTCAGGATGCTCAGGGTGTTCGAGAAAATGAGTCTGCACATGACGGCACTGGTGGATTACAGTGTCATCAGGATGGACTACGAGCTCACCCCCCCTGCCGGGGACATGGCCGAGCGGCTTCCCGGCGGGGTCTGTGTCGACAGGACGGGAGACGTGCCTGCAGCTGGCCACCCCCTGATGCTCCATGCAGGAAAGACACGGTGAGGTACATCTTGACCATGGCCGGCATCGGTACTAAATGATGTCACGATGCACGGCAATGACATTCTGGATGACTTCGTCAAGGACCTGACCGGCCCCTGCCGCGTGACCAGGGGCGAACAGGTCCTGGCCTGCGTCTCCGGCGGTATCGATTCCATGGTGCTCCTCGACCTTCTGTGCAGGGCAGCGCCACTCCTCGACCTGGGCCTCGGGGTCATCCACGTCGATCATGGATTGCGGGGCACGTCCTCCGGACAGGACGCACGCTTCGTCGAGGAACGGTGCAGACGGCTCTCGCTGCCCTTCCATCTCGCGCGACTCGGCATGGGCCCGCATGCCTCGAATCTCGAAGAGAGGGCGAGGGAGAAGAGGTACCACGCGATCCTTGACTGTTTGAGCCGAAACGGGTATGGGTGCGCCGCAACCGGGCACACCCTCGATGACCAGGCCGAGACCGTGATATACCGCATCGTGCGAGGGACGGGCCTCAGGGGTCTCTCGGGCATGGCGCACCGCAGGGACGACGGCGTCATAAGGCCCCTGCTGGGAATCGCCAGGGCCCGGATCGAGGAATATGCGGCACGCATCGACCTGGAGCACGTCCAGGACACATCCAACGACGACACGCACCATGCACGGAACCTGATACGTCTTTCCATCATGCCCCTCATGAGGCGCATCAATCAGCGTGCGGCGCAAGCGGTGTCGTCACTGGCGGCCATCGCATCGCAGGAAGGGGACCTCATGGACGCACTGTCCGCCGAACTCGCTCGGAAAGCCCTGGCCTTCGACTGGGAGATGATCAGGGCTTTCCGTACCGAAACCCTCCGGGAGGCCCATGAGTCGGTGCTGCGGCGGTTTCTCATCGACACCGTAACCTCCATGACCGGAGAACCGAGGGGAATCGATGCCGCACAGGTCGAGGCGGCGCTGCGGGTCGTCGGCGGCCATGTCTCGGCCCATACCGTGCGGCGGAAAGTCAGGATCTGCCGTGACAACGACCTGCTGGTGTTTCACCTCCTGTCAGGAGGGACGTGCTACAGGCACCCCATCGATCGTGGGGGAGATTTTCACATACCCGAGATCAACAAGTCCGTGCGCATCATCCCTGCCGGGGAGTGCCCCGGACGCCCCGTCCTGCGCCCATGGCGTCCCGGCGACAGGATGCGCGGCAGAAGGGTGGCCGACATGCTCTCCGCCATGAGGGTCCCCCGCAGTCTTCGCCCTTTCTGGCCCGTGCTGGAGTCGGACTGCGTCTTGGCGGTTGCCTCTCCCGGAGAGAACCAAGCAGCCCCTCACTTGATCGTGGACCTGGGTCATGGCGAATAGACTTCTCGATGCCCTGGGGAGCCTGAGCGCCACCGGGTTTCTGCCCCCCTCCCTCCAGGCCCTCGCGGCAGCCTGCATGCTCCGCCGGGACCGCAGGAACGTGCTGTGGATCGTTCAGGACAGCGAGGACATGGAAAAGGCCGAGGACGACCTCCTGTGCTTCCTCGGGCCTGACCAGGTGAGACTGTTCCCGCCCTACGACGTGAGGCCCTACCAGGACGACAGCCCTTCCCGGGAGATCATGGCCCGCAGGATAGCCACGCTGTATTCCCTGACCACGTCGAACCCCGCCGTCATCGTCGCGCCCCTGCGGGCCCTCGTTGGATACACCGTGCCCAGGGAGGAACTCCTCGAGGCCGTCATTCCCCTCAAAGCCGGGACGGAGGTCAACCGGGACGATCTCTCGACCCGCCTCGTGGGCATGGGGTACACCAGGGAAGCCCTGATAGACGATGTGGGCCAGTTCAGCGTGCGTGGTTCCATCATGGATATCTTCTCTCCCGCCATGGATGCCCCCGTGCGCCTCGACATGTTCGGGGACGAGATCACGGCCATCAAGGCCTTCGACATCAGGTCCCAGAGGACGACCAGGGAGCTCTCGTCCGTCACCCTGCTGCCCGCGGGGGAGGTGATACTGGATCCCCGTTTCATAAGAAACGCGAGGCCGCGCATGCGCAGGCTCGGGGAAGACAGGGTCAGGGTCCTCATCGAGGACCTGGAGCAGGGGATCCGCACACCGGGCATCGAGTCGTACCTTGTTCTCTTCTACGAGCGTCCCGGCAGTCTTCTTGACTATCTCCCCCGGGCATCGACGGTCATGACGCCTGACACCGAGGAGATCGAGGCCCTGTGCAAAGAGATCTTCGACTCCTATGCCCACGGATATGAACGTGCCAGAGCACACGGCCGGGCAGCGGTCGAACCCGAAGAGGCCATCCTGAAAAGGGTCGTGCTCGGGGAGCTCATCGGCGGCTTCGCTCGCTCTGTTTCCACGACACGCTCCTGCCTGGAGGGGGCGCTGGAGTTCCGGCAGATGCAGCCGCACGTTCAGGCCGGCACCGGCAGCGAGGCCGTGTTCGACCGGGTCGTCTCCCTGGTGCACGGCAGACACGATGTGTTCGTCTTCTCGTCCTCGGAGCTTCTCACCGAGCGCATCGCGTATGCACTCTCAAACCGCGGCATACCGACGGACCCCTCGGACGGCGACTTCCTCATGCGTCAAGGCGGGTTCACGTCGCGGGTGAGAATCATCGAGGGGGTCCTGTCATCCGGATTCATACTGCCTGGCCTCGGCGTGGCTCTTCTCAGTGCCGAGGAACTGCTCGGCGCCCGCAGGCGGAGAAGGAAGGGCCCCTCCGGTCCCCCCATCTACGACCCCTTCACCCAGCTCAACGTCGGAGACGCCGTGGTGCACCGGGACAACGGCATAGGCGTCTTCAAGGGCGTGGTGCGCCTCGAGGTGAGCGGTACGTCCAGCGATTACGTGCTCCTCGAGTACCTGGGAGGCGACAGGCTCTATGTGCCTGTCTACCGACTCTCCCTCCTCCAGCGTTACGTGGGCGATGTCGACCATTATACCGTTGACAGGCTCGGCGGGACCCGATGGATAACGGCCAGGGCCAAGGCAGGACAGTCGGTGGCGAAGCTCGCCGGTGATCTCCTGGAGCTCTATGCCACGAGACAGACGGCCAGGGGGGTCTCCCTCGACACGTCGCACCCCCTCATACGGGAGTTCGAGGATTCGTTCCCCTACGTGGAAACCGACGATCAGCTCAAGGCCGTGGAGGAGACCTATGCAGACCTTGCTTCAACGCGGCCCATGGACAGGCTCGTGTGCGGAGACGTGGGGTACGGGAAGACCGAGGTCGCCCTGCGCGCCGCCTTTGTCGCTGCAATGTCGGGCCGGCAGGTGGCCGTCCTGGTCCCCACGACCCTCCTGGCCCACCAGCACCTCGTGACCTTCCGGGACAGGATGGAGAAGTGGCCGGTCAGGGTCGAAGCGCTTTCCAGCATGGGTGCCTCCTCGGGGAACCGGGAGATCCTGGCGGACCTCGAGGCTGGCAGGGTGGACATCGTCATAGGCACGCATGCCCTGATTTCCGAAAGAACGAAGTTCAGGGACCTCGGCCTCCTGATCGTCGACGAGGAGCACCGGTTCGGCGTGAGGCACAAGGAAAAGATAAAGTCGATGCGGTCCGAGGTGGACGTGCTGACGCTCACCGCCACCCCCATACCGAGGACGCTCAACATGGCCATCTCAGGGCTTCGTGAGCTCTCGGTCATCGAGACCCCTCCGGCCGAACGCAAGTCCATCGACACCGTCATCGCCCGTTTCGACGACGAGGAGATCATGTCCGCCATAACCAGGGAGCTCGAACGGGGAGGACAGGTCTTCTTCGTCCACAACACGGTCTCCACCATCGAGGCCATGGCCCGCCACATCCAGTCTCTATGCGGGCAGGCCCGTGTCGGCGTGGCCCACGGCCAGATGCCCAGGCCCCGGCTGAACAAGGTCATGGCCGGCTTCCTCGACAGGACCACGAACGTGCTCGTGACATCTGCCATCATCAGCGCCGGCATCGATATCCCCAACGCGAACACCATCATCATCAACCGTGCCGACAAGTTCGGCCTGGCCGACCTCTACCAGCTGCGGGGCAGGGTCGGCAGATCGAAGGTCAAGGGATTCTGTCTCCTGCTCCTGCCCGAACTCGGCCAGATCACCAGAGACGCCCGCAAAAGGCTGGCCGCCATCAAGGAGTACGAGTCTCTCGGTGCCGGGTTTCACATGGCCATGCGCGACATGGAGATCAGGGGCGTAGGCGATATCCTCGGCAAGGCCCAATGGGGTCACGTCACGGCCATCGGATACGAGCTCTACCAGGAGATGCTCAAGGATGCGGTCGACAAACTGCAGGGCAGAGAGCCGGCCGCCGAGGTCGATCCTGAGATCAGGATCAGCCTCGATGCCTTCATCCCGGAGGATTACTGTCCGGACCAGCACCTGCGCCTTGGCCTGTACAAGCGCCTCTTCTCGGCATCCGCCGATGAGCTCATGGCTATCGCGGATGAGCTCAAAGACCTCTACGGACCCCTGCCGCAACCGGTGAGATCGCTCCTGTTCATCTCGGAGGTCCGCGACGTCATGAAGAAGATGAGGTTCCGGAAGCTCGAAATGTTAGATGAGGTGTTGAGGTTGCATGTGAGCCGTGATAGCATCATGGACCTCGAGAAGATGAAGCGGCTCCTCGAACGGAAAAAGGGCAGGCTCAGGCCTGAGGGGTTCCTGGAACTACCGGTGACGGAATCCCGTTTGACGGACGAGATCAGGGAAACGCTCTACGCCCTCGCGTAGGGTCGTCGGGAACGGAAAACACGAAAGGATCCGGGCTCTTGGATAGAGAGGGAAACACCACGCGAATTCGGCAGGTCGCGCTGAATCTGACGGTTGCGGCATTCGTGCTCGTCACGTTCATGTCCCAGAACGCCCGGGCCGAGATGATCGACGGGATCGTGGCCGTGGTCGACGATACGGTCATCATGTATTCCGATGTCATCAGGAAAATGGGTGAGCTCGGTGCCCAGGAGTACGACCTGGCCACCACCCGGCAGGTTCTCCAGATCATGATAGAGGACGCGGTGGTGGACAAGGTCTACAAGCGTCTGGGGTTGCAGCCCGTGGACATCCGTCGTGCCGAGCAGACGGCCCGGGAGATGAACATCGACGTCGGAAGCGCCAGGTCCATGATCATGAAGTCAACGCTCATGGAAATCATGGTGAAAGCAAGGGTCGTGATCACGGACGCCATGATCCAGGGGTACTATGACAGCAGGCAGGACTATGCCGGGACCGAATCCTTCCACCTCAGGCAGATCCTCGTCAGGGGAGACCCTGACAGGGCCCGCAGGGCCATGGAAGAGCTCGCGTCGGGGAAACGGTTCGAGGATGTCGCTGCATCGCACTCCGACCTCCTCGTCGACGGATCCCCCGATATAGGCTGGGTCGCCGTCAAGGACATGGCGAAGGAGGTGCGCGATGCCCTCGAAAATGCAAAGAAGGGCGACATTGCGGGCCCCGTCCAGGCAGGCGACGCGATCCTCATCTTCGAGGTTGTCGAGCAGGGAAGCTCGGGGGGGAAGCCCCTGGAAGAGGTGAGGGACGAGATCATCGAGGCCCTGCAGGAAAAGTACCGCAAGGAGGCCTTCGATCACTGGCTGGGCATGATCATGGCGGACCACTACATCGGGGTTTATCTCTGAGATGGGTGCGCCTTGAGGTCGCGTCGTGGAGCAGCAGGGCACTGTCTTGAAGCCCTGCTCAGGCCGTTCAAGCACACAGACCCTGCATGAAAGACTTCATCGAGATAAAAGGCGCCAGCGAGCACAACCTCAAGGGTATCGACGTGCGCATACCGAGGAACCGGTTCGTCGTGGTCACCGGCGTATCCGGTTCAGGCAAATCCACGCTTGCCTTCGACACGCTCTATGCCGAGGGCCAGAGACGATACGTCGAATCGCTCAGTGCCTATGCCAGGCAGTTCCTCGAGCAGATGCCCAAGCCCCAGGTCGATTCCATCGAGGGGCTCTCGCCGGCCATAGCCATCGAGCAGAAGACGACCTCGAACAATCCCCGGTCAACGGTGGGCACGGTCACCGAGGTCTATGACTACCTGCGTGTCCTCTTCGCCCGGACTGGGACGCCCCACTGCTGGGTCTGCGGGAGGCCCATACAGTCCATGACCATCCAGCAGATGGCCCAGTCCGTCATGGATATCGGGCCCGGGAGCAGGATCATGCTCCTGGCACCGGTGGTGACGGGACGCAAGGGGGAATATGCGAAGCTCCTGGACAAGCTCTCGCGCGAGGGTTTTGTCCGCGTACGCATAAACGGCGAGTTCTTCGATCTGGAGGATGTCCCGAAGCTGGACAAGAACAGGAAACACACCATCGAGGTGGTGATCGACAGGGTCGTGCTCAAGGACGGGGTCGTCTCGCGCCTGATCGATTCCATAGAGATGGCGTGCAGGCTTTCCGGGGGCACCCTGGCAGTGGTCGACGACAAGGACGGATACACCGTCTACTCCGAGCACCATGGCTGCCCGGTCTGCAACACCTCACTGCCCGAGATTTCGCCCCGTATGTTCTCCTTCAACAACCCCCACGGTGCGTGCGGAAACTGCCACGGCCTCGGGGTGCTCATCGAGATCGATCCGGACCTGGTGGTTCCGGACGGGGACAGGTCCATGGCCCGGGGCGCCATAGCGCCATGGGGCGTGCCTCCCGGGAAATTCGCCGCGCGCATGGTCACCTATCTGGCGCGGAACCTGCGATTCGACGAGGACGCGCCCTTCCATGACCTGCCGGAGGATGTGAAGCGGACGATCCTGTACGGCGGCCCCATGAAAGACCAGTATTCCGCACCCTTCGAGGGCGTCATCCCGAACCTGACGAGACGGATGAAGGAGAGCGACACCGGGGACATCAGCGATGAGATCTCCCGCTTCCTCAACACCATCACCTGTCCCATGTGCTCAGGGGCGCGGCTCAAGAAGGAACTCCTCCATGTCACGATCGGGTCGAAGAACATCTTCGAGCTCACCACCCTGAGCGTGGACGACCTCATGGGTTTCTTCGACGGCCTGAGGTTCGACAGGAAGGCTGAGGAGATAGCATCCCGCCTCGTCAAGGAGATCATGGACCGCCTCGGGTTTCTCAGCTCGGTGGGCATCGGGTACCTCACCCTGAGCCGCTCGGCCGGCTCGCTGTCTTCCGGAGAGTTCCAGCGCATCAGGCTCGCCACCCAGATAGGGTCCGCACTCATGGGTGTCATGTACATCCTTGACGAGCCTACCATAGGGCTCCACCAGCGGGACAACGAACGCCTCATCGGCACGCTGAAGCGCCTGCGGGATCTCGGCAACACGCTCATCGTCGTCGAGCACGACGAAGACACCATCCTGAGCGCAGACCACGTCATCGACATGGGGCCGGGCGCAGGCGAGCAAGGGGGCCGCGTCGTGTTTCAGGGCGACCCCGACGCCCTCGTGAGTGACTCCTCCTCGCTGACCGGACGCTATCTCTCGGGACGGCTGCGCATCCATGCACCCGGGCACAGGAGGAGACCGCGGGCAGGCTGCCTGGGCATTTCCGGGGCACGCGCCAACAACCTGAAGGACATCAGCGTGAACATACCCCTGGGTCTCTTCACCTGTGTCACCGGGGTGTCGGGATCGGGCAAGTCGAGCCTCATCATCGACACGCTTTATCCTTTTCTCACGGGCGTGCTGTCCTCACAACGTGTCCAGAACCTGCCCGTCAAGGCTGTAACCGGGATCGAGAACATAGACCGGGTCATCAACGTGGATCAGAGTCCCATCGGCAGGACGCCGCGATCCAATCCCGCCACGTACACCGGGGTCTTCACCCTGATCAGGGAGCTCTTTTCCCAGCTTCCGGACGCGAAGGTACGGGGCTACAGGCCGGGAAGGTTCAGCTTCAACGTCAAGGGAGGCAGGTGCGAGGCCTGCCAGGGCGACGGGCTCATCAAGATAGAGATGCATTTCCTCCCCGACGTGTACGTCATGTGCGACCAGTGCCAGGGGAAACGCTTCAACGAAGAGACCCTGGACATCAGGTACAAGGGGAACTCCATAGCCGATGTGCTGGACATGACCGTGAGCCAGGCCTACGAACTCTTTGACGCGGTGCCGAAAATCAAGCGGAAACTCAAGACCCTCATCGACGTGGGCATGGATTATATCAGGCTCGGTCAGAGCGCCACCACGCTCTCCGGCGGCGAGGCACAGCGGACGAAGCTCGCGAGGGAACTCTCCAAGCGCGCGAGCGGACGCACGGTCTATATCCTGGACGAACCCACCACGGGCCTTCACTTCGACGACATCAACAAGCTCCTCATCGTCCTGCACCGTCTCGTGGACGAGGGAAACACGGTCATCGTGATCGAGCACAACATGGACATCATATGCTCCGCAGACCACGTCATCGACCTCGGGCCCGAGGGCGGGGACGGTGGCGGGAATGTCGTGGCGGCGGGGAGCCCCGACGAGGTCGCGAAGGTCAGAGCGTCATACACGGGACGGTTCCTGAAGAAGCACCTCAAGAAGAATCCCCTCCCCGAACTCCATTGACTGGCCCCACCGACTGTGGTTAGACTGCTATCATATTGAATGAGCGGCAATTTGATCCGCAGGGATACATGCAAGAAAGAGGGGGGTAAGACAATGAAGAGATTTCTTGTAGGTGCTGTCTGTGTCCTGTCCATGATCATCGTGCTCTTCGCCACCGGAAGTGCCGAGGACAAGAAGGTCAGGGTGGAAGTCCTCCAGGTGACCAACATAGAGCCATATCAGAATTCATACTCGGGCTTCGTCAACGAGCTCGCACGAAACGGTTTCGTGCAGGGCAAGAACCTGGAGATCCGTCGCAAGATCATCGGGTTCGACATGGAGAAGGCCAGCCTGTGGAGCAGGGTGGGCGTGCTCATGCAGATCAAGAGCGAGGCCATGCGCATCGCCGACGTGAAGCCCGACCTGGTCCTTACCATCGGCACCCCTTCGACCAAATTCTCAAAGGACAAGGTGGTCGGGGCCAACATTCCGCTCGTCTTCACCGCTGTGGCCATCCCCACGGCTGCGGGCTGCAAATCGCTGACCCAGGCCGGGCCTGGATTCACCGGGGCGACATTGTACATGAGCATGAAGGACGCGATGAAGATCGTGAAGCTGGCCTTCCCGAACCTCAAGACCATCGGTATGGTCCACAGCGACGACGAGAACGGCGTCGCCCATGTGGATGAGGCCAAGGCCGTCGGCCCGACCCTCGGGATAAAGGTCCTGGCAAGACAGATCGACAAGAACGACAAGATAACCCCGGTGCTTGCCGAGCTCCAGAAACAGGGCATGCAAGCCTTTGCCGTACCACTGGACACCTATTACGGCATGAGGGATTACGCGGCCTGCGAAGAGTTGGAAAGGTTCTCCCTGCAGACGAAGATCCCGGTCTTCAGCTTCGCGCTCATGAAGGTGCCCGGTGCCCTCCTCTATGTCGGGTCAGACTTCGGCGAGATCGGCACGCTCTCCGGCCGGCAGGCATCGAAGATCCTCAAGGGCGAGGCGAAGCCGGACACCCTTCCCATCCTCAAACAGGAGGACCTGAAGATCCTCGTCGACACGAAGATGATGAAGAAGCTCAACCGGCAGCTCCCCATGGAGATACTGCAGGTAGCCCAGGGGATCGAGTGAGACAGGGCACGGGAGTGGAGGCGCACGAAGCGCCTGTGCGCGAACTCCTCGTTTATGCGGGGTGCGGTTCGGCCCCTACGGGTGGTGAGGCATTTCTCGGGCAGAATGCCCGTAAATGCCCTCGGATAAATGACTTGACAATGTTTCGGCAAGTAATATATGTGTGGCAACCTAGAATGCAGACAGAGCGAAAGGGGAGTCCAGATACATGGCAGTTAGCATCAGATTGACCCGTGGCGGCGCCACCAAGAAGCCTTTCTATCGAGTTGTCGTGACCGACTCGCGCTGCAAGCGCGACGGCCGGTTCATAGAGATAGTCGGTTATTTCGATCCCAAGTTCAGGCCCGAGAGCATAAACCTGAAGATGGATCGCATCAAGGAATGGGTTGCCAACGGCGGACAGCTCACGCCGGCTGTGAAAAAGCTCATCAAGGACAAAGGATACTCGCTCTAAGACATCTTCACTCTGTCACCGAGGTGGTGTTCCATGAGAGAGCTCATCGAGCTGATCGCAAAGGCTTTGGTCGATTATCCTGACGAGGTGAGGGTCTCCGAGGTCGAGGGAGAGGTCACATCCGTCATCGAGCTAAGGGTTGCCAAGTCCGATCTCGGCAAGGTCATCGGCAAGGAAGGCCGCACGGCCCGGGCAATGCGGACGCTCCTTACCGCTGCCTCCACCAAGATGAAGAAGAGGGCGGTACTGGAAATCATCGAATAGGCCCGATGTCGGATCTTGTGGAGATCGCGCGGATCAAAGGTCCGCATGGCCTCAAGGGCAGGCTCAGGATCCTATCCCTCAGTGGTTCCTCTGAACATTTCAAGCACTACACGCACCTCATCATCGGCCTCACGGGCTCTCCGCTGAGACTCCTGTCCGTGGAACAGAGAAAGGGGGGTGCCATCGTGGCCCTGGAGGGTCTCACCCACATCTCGCAGGTCGAGCATCTCGCCGGGGAGGTGCTGTACGTGCGCAGGGATCAACTTCCGGAACCGGGTGAAGACGAGTTCTACTGGCGGGACCTCCTGGGCCTCAGGGTCATGGACACGCAGGGGAACGAGTGGGGGGAGGTGGTGAGGATCTTTTCCACCGGGAGCAACGACGTGCTCGAGGTGAACAGGGACAAGCGCCACCTGATACCCGTCACCAAAGACGTCGTGCGCGAGATCTCGCTCGAGGGCGGCCGCATCGTCATCGATGCCTCCCTCCTGGAAGAGATCCTGGATTGAGGACCTCAAAAACATGCATATCAATATCATCACCCTGTTTCCCGGCATGTTCGACGGGGTCTTCCGGGAGAGCATCCTTGCCCGTGCCGTTGCAAAAGGCATCGTGACGATGCGTGTGATTTCCCTGCGGGAGCATGGTCTCGGGCCCCACAGGGTCGTCGACGACACCCCCTACGGCGGGGGCGGCGGCATGATACTCAGGCCCGAGCCCATTGCAGCGGCCATAAACGACCTGGTTTGCCGGGGGCGGGTCATCCTCACCACGCCACGGGGCAGGCCCTTTTCCCAGCATGACGCGCTGCGCCTGAGCGGAGAACCTGCGATAACCCTCCTGTGCGGACACTACGAAGGCGTCGACGAACGGGTGTCACAGCTTTTCGTGGACGAGGAACTTTCCATCGGGGATTACGTCCTCACCGGGGGAGAACTCCCCGCCATGGTCATGACGGACGCCATCGTCCGTCTTCTGCCCGGGGTGCTGGGCAGAGACAGCCTCCACACGGGCGATTCACACTACGACGGCATCCTGGAGCACCCCCACTACACGAGGCCCCGACAATTCATGGGGCTGAGCGTGCCCGAGGTCCTTCTGTCGGGCGATCACGCACAAATCCGTTCATGGCGCGAGGCCATGGCCCTGGAAAAGACCCGTGCCGTGAGACCCGATCTCATCGATCGGTTGCCGGCCCCTCCCAGGAAAGGGCCGGGGACCGGGAATGGAAGCGGCTGATGCTTTCCGTTGCGCTGCTGCACTGGCCCTGCCTCGACAAGAACGGGAACGAGATAGCCACGGCCATAACAAACCTTGACCTTCACGATTGTGCAAGAGTATGCTTGACATACGGCATCGATACGCTCTATATCGTTCACCCAAACCGGGGCCAGTTGGATTTCGCCGGGCGCATCACGGAACACTGGCTCAGGGGGTTCGGCGGACAGTACAACCCCTCCCGGAAAAGGGCTCTGGAGATTATACGGCTCGCTGCAGGTCTTGACGAAGTCAAGCGGCAGACCAAGGCCCTCATGGTGGGAACCTCGGCCAGGACGACGCCCGGCTGCATAACCTGGAGCGAAGCGAGGGTGCTCGCACACACCCGCGACACGTGCCTGCTGTTCGGAACGGGCTGGGGCATTTCACCGCGGATGTTCGAGGCGTTCGATGCCGTGGTGGAGCCCATTGCGGGAAGGGGAGACTTCAACCATCTCTCTGTCCGGGCAGCCGTGGCCATAGCCATAGACAGGATAGCTTAGGAGGAACGATGGACATCTTGGATGCTTTCGAAAAATCGCAGATGAAGGAAGGGCTGCCCGAAATACGTATCGGTGATAAGGTCCGTGTCTCCATGAAAATTGTCGAGGGGTCGCGGTCGCGTTCCCAGATCTTTGAGGGTGTCGTGATTGCACGTCATCGTGGGAACAACCGCGAATCCATTACCGTGAGGAAGCAGTCCTACTCGGTGGGCGTGGAAAGGGTCTTTCCCCTCCATGCGCCGAGCGTGGAGAAGGTGGAGGTCGTGAGCCACGCCAAGGTCAGGCGCGCGAAGCTCTACTACATGAGGGAGCTCAGAGGCAAGGCGGCCCGTCTCAGGGAGATACGCAGCTAGCATGCCCCTGGAAGACGACCTCATCGCCAGCGGCAGGTGGCCCATCTGCGGGGTTGATGAGGCCGGGAGAGGTCCTCTTGCCGGCCCGGTCGTGGCCGCAGCGGTCATCATGGGCCCTGCCTGCCCGCTGCGCACCGTGGTGAAGGACTCGAAGAGGCTCTCCGCATCCCGCCGCGAAGACATCTACGGCAAGCTGTTAGCTTCTGAAGACGTGCAGATAGGGGTCTCCATCGTCGACGCGCCTGCCATCGATACCATGAACATACTGAGGGCTACCCTTGCAGCCATGCGCGAAGCCGTGGGAAGGCTGAGCATCGCCCCCGTGGCAGCACTCGTGGACGGAAATGCGGCTCCTTCCGTCTCCTGTGCCTGCTACACGGTCGTCAAGGGAGATCAGACCGAGCCGTCCATATCCGCAGCGAGCATAATAGCAAAGGTGACCCGGGACAGGATCATGGAGCAGATGGACGGCCTCTATCCAGGCTACGGCTTTTCCCGGCACAAGGGGTACCCCACCAGAGACCATTTCGCAGCCATCCGCAGGCTCGGCGCGTGTCCCATTCACAGGAGGTCCTTCAAGGGTGTGTCCTAGATCCTCACGGGAAAAGGGGTCCATCGGAGAAGAAATCGCCAGGAAGTACCTCACGGAAATCGGCTTCACGATACTCGACGCAAACTTCCATGCGCGTGCGGGAGAGATAGACATTGTTGCCCGAGAGGGAGAGGAGCTTGTCTTCGTCGAGGTCAAGACGGCCATGGGAACCACCTTCGGAAACCCGGCGTACTGGGTCCCGCATTGGAAGCAGCGGCGCATCATCCTGGCCTCACTGACGTATGCACACAGGAAGGGACTTGCACAGGCCCCCATGCGCTTCGATGTCATCACGGTCGACCCGGAAAGAAAGGTGTTCCATGTGCGCGACGCGTTCAGGGCCTGATCTCTGTTTCCTCTGCGACCAGAACCTGGGCCGGCTCACACGGTGGCTGAGAATCCTCGGGTTCGACGCCGAGTACATGCACGGCTACGACCAGGGGCGTATCGACAGGGCCATCGCGGACGGCAGGATCGTGTTGACCAGGAAGTCCTCCCTGGCGGGCAGAAGGTCCGTGCTCGTCATCAGGCACGACCGGGTGCACGACCAGCTCCTCGAGCTTGGCGGTATTTTCGATCTCTCCTGCAGGATCAAGGCATTCTCACGGTGCTCCCTCTGCAACACCGGGCTCGTGCATGTCCCTCGCGACGAGGTGAAAGGCCTGGTCCCCGACTATGTCCATGCCACCTGCGAGGCCTTCGCCCGATGCCCGTCCTGCGGCCGCATCTACTGGAAGGGTACCCATTTCACCCGGGCTTGTGATAGAATGAGATCCACCCTGAAGGGTTGCTGACCAATGACCAGACAAGAACTCACGGACAGACTGCTCAAGCCGCTCAAGGGCAAGCGCAAGGTGCTCATCGTAGCCCACGAAAACCCCGACCCGGACAGTATCGCCGCCGCGTTCGGCCTGAAATACCTCTTCCGCAAGGCGGCGGGGGTGACGAGCGTCATCGCCTACAGCGGCATCATCGGCAGGGCTGAAAACCGGGCAATGGTGAAAATACTGGACATCGACCTCATACCGCTGGCCAAGGTAAATCCCCGGAACTATTCGGTCATTGCCGTGGTCGACTGCCAGCCCCACACCGGCAACCTCAAGCTGCCCAAGGGGGTGTTCCCCAACATCATCATCGACCACCACCCGGTGCGCAAGACATCCATGAAGGCGGAGTACCACGACCTCCCCCGGGACGTGGGAAGCACCTCCACGGTGATCACCCAGTACCTGCGCACCCTGGGCATCGAACCCGACCGCAAGGTCGCCACTGCCCTTTATTACGGGATCAAGTCGGACACCCGCGACCTCGGCCGCCAGTCCACCGACGACGATGTGCGGGCGACCATTTACCTCTTTCCCCACATACTCCAGAAGAAACTCTCCCGGATCGAGCACCCGGACCTGCCGAGACAGTATTTCCAGGAGCTCAACGCCGTGCTCAACGGTGCACTCATCTACGGTGATGTCGTGGTGGCCCGGGTCGAGATGATGAGCTGGCCCGAGATGATCGGGGAGTTCGCCGACGAACTCATCCAGATGGAAGGCATCCGCTGGTGCCTGTGTTACGGCAGGCACAACGGGTCGCTGCTCTTCTCCATCAGGGCAAAGAAGACCAACGACATGGCGGGTGTCCTCGCCCACAAGATATCCACGGGCATCGGAAAGGGCGGGGGGCACGAGACCTTTGCCGCCGGCAAGATAGACGTCGCCCAGGCGCTCAAGAAGGTGAAGGATCCCGAGGACATCCTGGTGAAGAGATTTCTCAAGGAGGTCAATACCAAGGGAGCCGAACCGGTGCCCCTGGTCACACCGGAGAAACCCGTCGAGACAGACAAACCACTACCCGGGAATGTCAATCCCTAGCATGTCTGCCGCATAGCGGACCATGGTCATGTCCTCGTCCTGGCAGACCTTGTGCAGTCCCTCCTCCCTGTCCATGGATCCCGAACGCACGATCCCGGCGATCTCCCAGGCATAGGGGTGGAACGAGAACCGCTGCCTGTGGAGGTAATTGGCAAGGGCGTTCAGGAGGCAGTTGGTGGAGTTCGGGTCGGTGTCTTCGGGCTTGACCCACCCGATAGCCTTGATTTTCTTGAGGATCTCGTCCTCGTCATAGTCCGTGAAGGCCAGCGGGTGGATGTTCACCGGCCACCGTGACTGGTCTATGGCCAGCTCGTCGTCGCTGAGGAAGAAGGGGCTCAACTCGTTCCCGACCGCCTGCACCAGGGGGTCGCGCACGGTGCGCTGGGAGATGCGCTGGAGCCTCGGGTTTGTCTGCATCACGGCAGACGCGATGGGAGCCTGGCCCGGGGACCATCCATAGGCGACCAGCGGGATGCCGTAGGCCAGGGCCGTCTTGAGGATCATGGCCTTGACGATGCCGATGCAGGTGGTGCAGATGGAGCTCGCCCTGTCCAGGGTCTTGGGGCTGTAGAGCATCTTTCCCGCCGCAAGCCCGAAGGTCCGCCTCATGAGGGGGAAGGAGGGCCTGAAGAGGATGCTCGTGGCACCGAGCCTGTCGGTCATGGTCGAGATGTTCGCCTTGGCCTGTTCGGAGATGAACCCGTTGTCGAAGGTGTAGGCCATGACCCTGAGGTTGTACTCCTGCGTGAGCATCATGAGCGTGTAGGTGGAATCCTTGCCGCCGCTGTACGCGAGGAGGCAGTCAAACCCGGGGCCGCCCCGCTTCCGCCCGATGAGCTCCTCGAAGCGCTTGAGATGTTCTCTCTTTTCCTCGTCCGTGGGAACCGGGGTCTTCCTGCAGTAGTTGCACACCCCCTCCTCGTCGAAGCTTATGCCGGGGAAGGTATCAGGCAACACGCACTTCGCGCAGTAGGTCATTCTTCAGTGCCTCCTTGTCTATCTTGCCCGAAGGCTTCTTGGGCAAAGCCTTCACGACATGCCAGAATCTCGGGTGCTTGTGTCCGGCGAGGCGCTCGGCGATATACGACTTCAGGGAATCCAGGTCGAACGAGCCCTCGTCGATGGGCACCACGTACGCGGCGGGCACCTCCGAGAGCAGCTCGTCCGGGGCGCCGATGACCGCCGTCTCGTGCACCATGCCGGATGCGATCACGGCGTCCTCGATCTCCTTCGGCGAGACGCGCTCCCCGCCTATCTTGAGCATGTCCTTCTTCCTGCCCGTGAGGAAGAGGAATCCTTCGTCGTCCCTGTGGCCGAGGTCGCCGGTGACAAGGCCCCAGGGCTTGAGCGCCCGCCCGGTCTCCTCGGGGTCCTGCCAGTAACCCTGCATGATGTTGGGCCCGGTGGCGCAGATGTTGCCGACCACGCCGTCGGGCAACTCATTGCCCGCATCGTCCCTGACCGTGATGTCGACCCCGGGTATGGGTATGCCGATGGAGCCCAGCTTGTCCCTGACGAGCCGGTGGGGCGGCAGGTAGGTGAGCCGCGCCGAGGCCTCGGTTGCCCCGTACATGACGAACAGGGGGACGCTTCCGAGGTGGTCGATGAGGCGCCTTGTCAGCGCGGGGGCCATGGCCCCGCCAGCCTGGGTGACATAGCGCAGCGACGGGATGACCGTCTTGGTGAAGATCGAGCGGTTCATGAGGATGGCGAAGGTGGAGGGCACGCCCGAGAACCCCGTCACCTCCCGGTCGGCCATCTCCTTGACCACGGCGTTCGGGAACGCGAACCGGTTGTTGATGACCACCGACCCCCCCACCATGAAGTGGGTGTTCAGGAGGGTCTTGCCGTACACATAGTAGAAGGGCAGGACCGCCATGACCCGGTCGGTTTCGGTGAGACCGAGATAGGACACGATCGACTGCGTGTTCGAGCAGAGATTCCGGTGCGTGAGCACAACGCCCTTGGGTTTGCCCGTGCTCCCCGACGTATAGACGATGGCCGCCAGGTCGTGCCCGCTCAGGTCGGCCCGGGGTGCCGTCTCCGGCATGGCATCGAGGTCGCCCCAGGAATAGACGGTCTGCCCATGCCTGCCCTGCAGCTCCCCGGCGACGAGGACGGTCGGGACATCGATGCCCTCGAGCCTCCTGGCCGCCGTCTTGGACAGCACGCAGATCCGCGCCCCTGAATTCTGCACGTAGTACCCGGTCTCGGCCGGGGTGGACCGGTCGTGGATCTCCACGCACACGCCGCCGGCCTTCAGGACGCCATAGTAGGAGGCCACGTTCTCGATGGAGTTCTCCATCACCACGAGTACCCGGTCACCCGTCTTGAGGCCGGCCTTCAGGAGCAGGTTGCCGATCCTGCTGGAAAGAGACTCTATCTCCCGGAATGAGGCCGTGCGCTCCCCGTGCAGGATGGCGGTCTTGTCCGGGAACGCACGGGCAGAGGAGGCGAGATACTCGTGGACGAGCAGGGCCACTACGCCACTCCCTTGGCCCTCAGGAACGTGATGATGTTGTTGACGGTCTCCAGGTTTTCCGGTACCAGCTCCTCGTCCTCGACCTTGATGTCAAAGGTGGACTCGAGGTATTCCACGAGTTCGAGGACACCGGTGGAATCCATGATCCCGCTCTCTATGAGGGATTCGTCGGGATCGATGCTCACGTCGCTGCGGCCGGCGATGAAATTCTCACGAATGAACCCGGTGATGACTGCACTGAGATCTGCCATGTAAAAACCCCTTCTGTATTCTTGTGATTCTTCTCTCCTATCGGCATCTTCTATAGCACATATGAATGCACCGGCAACGGGAAAACCTTGTGCAGCCCCCCGCACAGTGCTACTATTCCCTCAAGGAAATCCATACTATGAGGCACAGGAGGCCCCATGGCGTTCGGCCCTGACATACTCAAGATCGATGTGGAGAGGGAGACGGAGAGGGTTGTCTCGTTCCTTCGGGAACAGGTCAAGACCGTGTACCGGAGAAACGGCATCGTGGTGGGGCTCAGCGGCGGCATAGACTCGGCCGTGATGGCCGAGCTTGCCGTGAGGGCTTTCGGGGCACAGGCCGTGGTCGGTCTCATCCTGCCCGAGAGGGAATCGAACCCGGTGAGCAGCTCCTATGCAAAGGCCCACGCGGAAAAGATGGGCGTCGCATATCGGGAGGTGGATGTCACGGCGACGGTGGCCGGCGTCATGGCATACGAGCTGCGCGACGATTACATACGCACCCTGGTACCCGAGTATGCCCCCGACTGCAGGTACAACATATCCCTGCCGACCGACCTTCTCGAGAGAGAGTCCTTCAGCTTCTACGTGCTCCAGGTCCAGCTTGCCGACGGGACCATCAGGAGGAAGAGGCTCGGTTTCGAGGCGTTCCGGGCCATCACCTCCTTTGCCAACATCAAGATCAGGGCCCGTATGATCCACCTCTACCGCGAGGCGGAGAGCCGCGGATACGTGGTGGCCGGCACCACGAACCGCACCGAGTACCTCCTGGGCGACTTCTGCAAGTACGGCGACGGCGGCACCGACATCGAGGCCCTGGCCCACCTCTACAAGAACCAAATCTATCAGCTGGCGGATTACCTGGGCGTGACCCCCGACATCGTCAACCGCCCGCCGAGCCCCGACACCTTCAGCCTGCCCGTGACGGACCAGGAGTTCTTCTTCCGCATCCCCTTCGACCGTCTCGATCACCTGCTCTATGCCTGGGAGCACGGGGTGGGGGTGCCGGAGACGGCATCAGCCCTGGGGCTTGGCCATGACGCGGTGAAACGCGCGTTCACCGACTTTACCACCAAGAACCGCGCCACAGCACACCTGAGACAGATGCCGGGGTCGATCCCCTATGAAATTGCGGTGGATTGAGTCAACTCAGAGAGGGGGCAAGGCGATCACGTTTCCCCTGTTCAGGATCAGGCCGGGGTCCATGGCGCGTTTCGTCGACAGGACCTGTATTGCAGCGTCCTCCCCGTAACATTTCAGAAAGTCCCCGCGCTTGCGTTTGCCCGTGCCGTGCTCGCCGGAGTAGACCCCGCCGAGAGCAGCCGATTTCTCCACGATGAGGTCGTACACGGCAAGGGCACTGTCCAGCTGGTCCGAGCGGGGCATGATCATAAAGTGGAGATGGCAGTCGCCCAGGTGGCCGAAGACGAGGTAGTCCAGGCCTTCCTTGCCGATCAGATCGTGGGCGTACGTCAGGAAAACCTCGAATTTCCCGGCGGGCACCACGGTATCGGTCATGAGGGTGTAGGTGCCCCGACGCTTGACCTCTTCGAGCGAGTTGGCCGGCATCGAGTGGCGGGCCTGGAAGAAGAGGTTCCTGTCCTTGTCGGTCAGGAGCACCATGACGGCATCCTCGTCGATGGTGCACGGCGCCCCCCCGATGGCCTCGACCCATCGTTCTGCGGCGGCGTCCAGGGTCTGGCCCGTCAGCGCCGCCTGGAGGTAGATGCCCACCGTGTGGTCGGTCCTGAAGATCCTGTTCTCGTGGTCCATGTACTTCCTGCAGTTTGGCCCGAAGTACTCGCACGAGGACAACCCGGCGAAGAGGTCTGGTTGCTCGTCCCTGAGATACGCCAGGAGGCTGAGCATGTGCCGCTCGTCAGGCAGCGAGATGAACAGGTCGAGATAGGCGTCGGGTCTTTCGGACAGTCTCAGGGTGCAGGCTGTGATCAGGGCAAAGATGCCTTCGCTTCCCACCATGAGATCCACCAAATCCACGGAGCCGTCGGGACTCGAAAAGGGGCCGCTTGCATTCTTGACCGAGGGCCTTGGATACCGGGGGACCGGGACGGACGTCTCATGGTCGCCCTGCACGAGAACGAACGCTCCATCCCGTGAAACATACTGGTTTCTCTGTGCCCTTATGAGATGTCCGGTCGTTGTTACGATCCTGACCCCGGTCACCCACGGTCTCATGGCTCCCGCCTCGCCGGGCACGAAGCCCGATGCGTTGCACGACAGGGCTCCCCCCACCATGGCATCGCACCGGCTCGTGGGATCGACCGGAAAGAAAAGCCTTCCCCCGCTCTGGTCGAGCACGGCGTTGCGCATGTCCTCGAGGATGATACCCACCGGGGCGGTTACGGATCGTTCCTCCCTGTCGATCTTGGTCAGGGGAGCGGTCATCCTGTCGAGTGACAGGATGATGCCGCCCTCGGGGGTGGCGCTCCCCGTCAGGCTCGACCTGCCGGCCGCCACGGTCACCGGGATGCGGGCCCCCGTGCAGGCACGAAGGACCAGTGCGCACTCGCGCTCACCGATGGGCCGCGTCAGCCCCGATGCCATGCCGGGGATATTCGACTGGTCGCAGGCATACCCGGAGACGATGTCCCCGTCGAGTTCGATGGTCAGGGAAAAGGTGTCACGAAGAAAGGAGGCCAGCGCATCCAGGCTGGACATTCCCCGGTGGTCCCGGCAGAAACCGTCGACTTCACGGCACTCGTCGGGCAGCAGGAGATCTTCGAGCTGCACCCTGTGCGAGGACATGGCCCTTCTTTTCACACCTCGAGGAGATTCAAGCTCCTCAGAACGTCCCGGACCGGCGAGAACCTGAAATCCGAGATCAGCCTCTCGAATCTGCTCCTGGCGGTCCTGATACCGCTATAGGTCCTGAACCGTGAGAAGGCAGACATTCCGTGCACCCTCGGGGTGTCAGGATTCAATTCCCAAGGGTGAATGTAGAAGACAAAAGGGTTTCCTCCCGACATCAGGATCTTCAGCCCCGTCCTCGTGAGGGGGTAGGGCAGCAGCCGGAAATACCCTCCCCCTGATATGGGGAGGTTCACCGGCCCCAGACGGAGCGTGGAGATGGGGAATTCCACCAGGGTGCTCCCCGGGATGCGGTGGGGAAACCGGGGGGCGTCAGGTATGCCATAGTTGTCGTGATAGATGGGGAAGATGCTCGAGTCATAGCGGAATCCCGCGTCTTCGAGAATCTTCAGTGCCCACAGGGTCTTTCCCGTTATGGAGTAGGTGGGTGCCCGGTAGCCGACGACGGGGTCGCCCGTTGCGTCCTCGAGGACCTGTTTGGCCCGGGTTACGTCATCGCGGAACTTCTCCGGGGCCTGCCGGTAGATAACCTGGTGTGCATACCCGTGGCAGGCAACCTCGTGTCCCTGCTCGTGGATCCTCCTTATGAGCCCTGCGTGGCGTTGTGCGATCCAGCCGAGACAGAAAAAGGTGCCCCTGATCCCGTGCTCTTCCAGGAGGTCGAGGATCCTGGATGTGTTTTCCTGCACGGAAGACGGAATCTCCTGCCACGTGTCCTGTCTTATGATGCCGGAGAGCACATGTATCTGGAAATACTCCTCAACGTCGATGCTCAAGGCGTTGGTCATTGCCGGCACTATAATGTATTTCTCCACACTTCGCAATCGTCCATCCCGCACCATGCGAACGGATAATGTGGTTGTTGAACAGGGGAAAATGGTATACAACCCCATACGTCTGAAACGCGATACATTCTCCTGACAACACGAGATGTCTCCAACATCTTAAGAACCTTTAGAAGGAGGGGAATATGACGTATTCCGAGAAACACATTGCCGGTATCTTCCACAACAGGGCTGAAACGTACCAGTACGAGACGTGCGTGCGATACAAGAAAGACGGCAGGTACACGCCCATCAGCTGGAAGGAGATGCAGAACAAGGTCGTCAGAACCGGCCTGGGGCTTGTCTCGCTGGGCGTTGAGCCCGGAGACATGGTGGGCATCTTTTCGGAGAACAGCTGGGAGTGGATGGTTGCCGATCTTGCCGCCCTGTCCATCGGGTGCCCGGACGCACCCATCTACGCCACCAATTCTGCAGCCGAATCCGCCTACATCATCAACGACTCGCTGACCAAGGTGCTCTTCGTCTCGGACAAGGACCACCTGGACCGGATTCTCTCGGTCAGGACGAAGCTCTCGCCGCTGAAGCACATCGTCACCTTCGACGAGATCGATGTCTCTGACAAGGATGTCATGAGCCTCGAAGAGCTCATGAGACGGGGAGATGCCCTGCAGGACAAATCGGTTTTCGAAAGCCGCTTGGCTGCCATCAGGCCTGAAAACCTCGCGACCCTCATCTACACCTCGGGAACCACGGGGCAGCCCAAGGGGGTGATGCTCACCCACGCCAATTTCGTCGCCAACGTCATGCAGGCCTATGCCTCCCACCCCATCATAGACCATCGGGACGAAGCCCTCGCTCTCCTTCCCTGGAGCCATTCTCTGGGAAGGACGGTGTCCCTGTACCTCATGTTCCAGATCGGTGCCCCGGTCAACCTGGCCGAGTCCTTCTCGACGGTCCTGGAAAACATGCAGGAGATCCGTCCCACCCTGGTCGTGAGCGTTCCGAGGCTCTTCGAGAAGTTCCACTCCGGCATCATCTCCAAGGCCGACAAGGCCCCGCCTCTGAAGAAGAAACTGTTCGGCTGGGCACTGGCCGTCGCCGACAGGGCGGTTGACTACCTCGTGCAGAGAAAACCCATGCCCGTCCCCATCAGGGTCCAGTACGAGCTCGCCGAGGCGCTCGTGTACAGCAAGCTGCGCCAGGCGCTGGGGCTCGACCGCATAAGGATATTCATCAGCGGTGGCGGACCCCTCGCCCCCGAGATCGACCGGTTCTTCAACGGGATCGGTGTCGCGGTCCACAACGGCTACGGCCTCACCGAGACGAGCCCGGTGACCAATGTCAACCGGTTCGACGTGTTCGAGTTCGGCTCCGTCGGTCCCGCGCTGCCCGACACCCAGGTCAGGATCGCACAGGACGGGGAAATCCTCATCAAGGGGCCCCAGGTCATGAAAGGGTACTTCAACAAGCCGGACGACACCAAGGCGGTGTTCACCGAGGACGGATGGTTCATGACCGGGGACATAGGACGCATCGACGACCGCGGATGCCTGTACATCACCGACCGGAAGAAGGACATCATCGTCACGGCCGGCGGCAAGAACGTCGCGCCCCAGAACATCGAGAACACGCTCGTGTCGGACCTCTTCATCGAGCAGACCGTGGTCATCGGCGAGGGCAAGAAGTTTCTCAGCGCGCTGATCGTGCCGAACTTCAAGGAGCTCACCGGCTACGCGAAAAAACAGGGTATCTCGTTCAACTCCAACGAGGACCTCGTGAAGAAGCCCGAGATCGTTGCCTTCTACGATGCGAAGATCAAGACGCTCATGAAGGACTACGCCCGGGTGGAACAGATACGGAGGTTCACCATACTCCCCAGGGAGTTCAGCATCGACACCGGTGAACTGACCCCGACGCTGAAGATCAAACGCAAGGTGGTCGGCAAGAATTACGCGGTGGAAATAGACAACATGTACAAAGAAGACAAGGACTAGCCACCTCGTTCCCAACGGCCGCGAGGCAGAGCCTCACCCGAGGGGGAACGGGTCCGGCGCCCGTTCTCCCTCGGCAAGGATTTCCCCGAAAAAACCTCTTGCATTTCCATTTTGAAGTCCTATATATAGTATGGAGTTTTTGCTTGATACACTATATATAGTATCACGCTATGATTTACCGGCAACGCCGTTTATCAGGTTTGAGGGAGCTTGAGGCGGTCACTATCATAATCCGTACTACTGGATAATGTTTCGACCTTAGAGGAGGAAACCGTATGTTCACCACCATCAGGAAGAGGGACGGGCGTGTTTTGCCTTTCGACGCTTCGAAGATCACGGCTGCCATCGCCAAGGCGGGCAGTGTCACCGAGGAGTTCGACGATGACGTGGCACACAAGCTCACGATCAAGGTCCTTTCCATAGCGGAACAGACCATCGCGGACATACCGACGGTGGAGGCCATCCAGGACATCGTGGAGGAGGTCCTTCTCCAGTCGATGTACCGGAAGACCGCGAAGGCGTACATCATCTACCGGGACCAGCACGCCAAGATCCGCGACATCAAGGCGGGCATGGGGGTCGACCTCATCGACCAGTACCTCGAGAAGCTCGACTGGCAGGTGAACGAGAACAGCAACATGGCGTTCTCCCTGCAGGGGCTGAACAACTACCTCTCGTCCGAGATCAGCAAGATCTACTGGCTGAACAAGATCTACCCGCCCGAGGTCCGCAACGCCCATTCCGGGGGGGACTTCCACATCCACGACCTCAACATCATCTCGGTCTACTGCGTGGGCTGGGATCTCTACGACCTGCTCCTCCAGGGATTCAAGGGGGCCCCGGGCAAGGTCGAGAGCAAGCCGGCCAGACACTTCCGCACAGCCCTGGGCCAGATCGTGAATTTCTTCTACACCCTCCAGGGGGAGGCCGCCGGTGCCCAGGCCTTTTCCAACTTCGACACCCTGCTGGCCCCCTTCATACGCTACGACGGCCTCGACTACCTCCAGGTGAAGCAGGCCCTGCAGGAGTTCATCTTCAACATCAACGTGCCCACCCGTGTCGGTTTCCAGACGCCCTTCACCAACGTGACCCTGGACCTCAAGGTGCCTTCCCACTACGCCGACCAGGGGGTGGTCATGGGCGGCAAGATACAGAAGGAGACCTACGGGGAGTTCCAGCACGAGATGGACCTCTTCAACAGGGCCTTCGTCGAGGTCATGGCCAACGGCGACGCCAAGGGACGGGTCTTCACGTTCCCGATCCCGACCTACAACATCACGTCCGACTTCAACTGGGACAATCCGAACCTCGAAGGCCTCTGGGAGATGACGGCGAAGTACGGGGTTCCCTATTTTTCGAACTTCATCAACTCGGACATGGACCCGGGCGACGCGAGGAGCATGTGCTGCAGGCTCAGGATAGACAACCGCGAGCTTGTCAAGAGGGGAGGCGGCCTGTTCGGATCCAACCCGCTCACGGGTTCCATCGGGGTCGTGACGATAAACCTCCCGAGGCTCGGATACCTGAGTTCATCCGAGGGCGACTTCATGCAGCGCCTCGAGGACCTCATCGACATCGCGAGCACCAGTCTCGAGATCAAACGCAAGGTCCTCGAGAGCTTCACGGACCACAACCTGTATCCCTACACCAAGTACTATCTCTGCGGCATGAAACAGAAATTCGGGGAGTACTGGAAAAACCACTTCTCCACCATCGGCATCCTGGGCATGAACGAGGCCTGTATGAACCTCTTCGGCGAGGGCATCGGCACGGACAGGGGGAAGGTCTTCGCCCTGAAGGTGGCGGACTTCATCAGGGACAAGCTCGTCATCCTCCAGGAGAAGACCGGCAACAACTACAACTTCGAGGCAACCCCGGCCGAGGGCACCTCGTACCGCATGGCCCGCCTGGACAAGAAGCGCTACCCCGACATCATCTGTGCCAACGAGGAAGCCTACTGTCAAAGACACGAGCCCTACTATACCAACTCGTCCCAGTTGCCCGTGAACTACACGGACGACATCTTCGAGGCCCTCGACCTCCAGGACGAGATCCAGGCGAAATATACCGGCGGCACGGTCCTCCACCTCTTTGCCGGGGAACGCGTGGACGATCCCGAGGTCATCAAGCGTCTGGTCAAAAAGATCTGCACCGGATACAAGATGCCTTACTTCACCTTCAGCCCGACCTTCAGTGTCTGCCCGGGGCACGGGTACATCACCGGCAATCACCCCTCATGTCCTGACTGCGGCGAGACCACCGAGGTCTATTCCCGCGTGGTGGGATACCTGAGACCCGTGGCCCAGTGGAACAACGGCAAGAAGGAAGAGTTCCTGCAGAGGACTTCTTTCAGGGTCGAAACGGCCGTCCCGGCCGAAGAAATCGTTAAGGGGCAGGTCTACAGGGTTCGGCCCGCCCAGTCTCCGGCGCAGCAGGAAGGCATGTCGCTGGGACCCGGGTCCCAGGACACCATGACGAGGCAGGTCTAGGAAAACATCACGAACCATCCGGGAGATGAGGCGCCCGGCACCGGTCGGGTGCCCGTCACCGGGATTCCCGGGGGGAAGGCTCAGGTTTTCAGGACTTCCTGGAGGACATCGCGGAGGTCTTCCATCTTGAACGGCTTCCTCACGACGCCCTTGAACCCGTACTCCGTGCAGTTGCTCATGATGGGATCGTTGGAGTAGCCGCTGGAAACGATAGCCCTGACCTGGGGGTCCAGGGCCATGAGATCCCGTATCACCTCCTTGCCACCGCGCCCCCCCGGGATGGTGAGGTCCATGATCACCGCACCGATGGGATTTGGCGTACCCAGGGAGGTCTTGTAGATCTCGAGGGCTTCCTGTCCGTTCCGGGACAGCTCGACCTCGTATCCAAGGTATTCGAGCATGCTGCTCACGACATCGAGAATGAGGTCCTCATCATCCATTATAAGAATCCGTGTCTTCGCCACGATGAGTTTCCCCTCCCGGTTTCGTGGTTGCATTATGGATGGGAATTCCCCACAAATCAAGTGTTTCATGATCCTTCACGAGGCACCCGCCGGGCGTGACCTGTGTCGTAACACCCTTGTCGGATGTGCATGATGAAGCCCCTGCCACAATGTGCTAGAATGGAACCTGCATGAAAGCGGCCTACCTCCAGAAGACATCCTTCATAGATTATCCGGGCAGGATAAGCGCCGTCGTCTTCACCCAGGGATGCAATTTCCGCTGTCCCTACTGTCACAATCCCGAGTTGGTTGTGCCGGAACGGTACTGCGGGACGATACGCATCGAGGACATCTTCTCGTTCCTCGAGAAGAGGCGGGGAAAACTCGATGCCGTGGTCATTACCGGCGGAGAACCAACGCTCCAGGCAGACCTCGTACCCTTCATGCAGAGGATTCGGTCCATGGGATTTCTCGTGAAGCTCGACACGAACGGATCGAGACCGCAGGTGCTCAGTGAAGTGATCGCCCAGGGCCTTCCCGACTATGTCGCCATGGACGTGAAGGCCCCGTGGGACAAGTACGCCTTCGTCGCAGGCTCGCCGGTGGACATCACCGACATCGGGGCCAGCGTTGAGCTCATCATGGGATCCGGCATACCCTACGAGTTCCGCACCACCCTGGTGAGATCGCTGCTGGACCCGGATGACGTGATGGGCATTGGCAGGGCGATCAGGGGCGCATCGCTGTACGTGCTGCAGAGGTTCGCCGCCTCGAAGCATGTGGAGAGCAGCTACACGGACATGGCACCCATGACGGACGATCAGATCGCCACCCTGGTCAGAGATCTCGGCCCCCTGGTGGAAAGGTGCATCACCAGGTAGAAACGGGTGCATCACGCAAACAGGGATCTGACCTTATCGACGAGGTCCTGGGGCAGAAAGGGCTTCTGGAGAAACACGCTGTCCTTTAGGGAATCATCGTCAAGCATTCCGCCGCCATACCCGGACATGAACATGACCTTGATATGCGGCCTGATTGACCTCATCTTCTTCGAGAGCATCATGCCGTCTATCCGGCGCATGACCATGTCCGTGATGAGCAGGTCGATGTTTCCATCGTACTGGCGGACAATCTGGAGGGCATCCCCGCCGTTACGGGCAGTCAGCGTCACATGACCCTGCCCCTTGAGCACCTCGTTCACGAGATCCCTCACGGTATCGTCATCCTCGACGACGAGGATGGTCCGGGATGCATCGTGTTCGGGTCCCGCCTTCGGGTCGGTCTTCCCGACGGGTTCGCCCTGTGAATCGGCGCCGGACACGGGGAGCAGGATGGTGAAGGTCGTCCCGGTTCCGGGGCAGGACTCCACGGATATATACCCTTTTGCCGCATGCACGATGTTCTGCGCAGTCCACAGGCCGATCCCTCTCCCTCCATCCCGGGTGGAGAAGAAAGGATCGAAGACCTGGCGGCACACCTCCTCAGGCATGCCTTCGCCGTTGTCCTGGATGCTCAACCGCACGTAGCTGCCACGGGACACCCGGGTGTGGAGACTCTCGCTGGATGCGTCGACGACGTAAGGCTCTGTGCTGATTACTATCTCGCCGCCTCTCGGCATGGCCTCCTTAGCGTTGACCGTAAGATTGACGAGGAGCGTCGCGAGCCTTGACGGTTCGATCAGGACCTTTCCGAGTCCCTGCGACTTCGCGAACCCTACCGATACGTTCTCCCCGATGACATGCCGTATGATCCCCTCCTGGTTGGAGATCTCCATGTTGATATCGACAAGCTCCGCCTTCGCCTTGCTCTTTCTGCTGAATTCAAGCATCCTGCCGGTGAGCTGGGAAGCCTGTCTCCCCGCCTCGCAGATCTGGGACGCCTTATGGAAGAGTGGGCTACCCTCGTCTATGGACAGCCGCATGATCTCTGCGTACCCGTTGATGACCGTGAGCAGGTTGTTGAAATCGTGGGCAAAGCCCCCGGCTATCTGGGCAATGACCTCGGCGCTGGCCGACGCCAGGAGATTCTGCTCCTGGACCTTGTGATCCATCATGTCGAGGGCCTGGTAATGAAACAGAACGACCTTCCCGTCCCTGACGATGGGTCTGCCGCTCACGAGGAAATACATGACATGCCCATCCGCAGCGGACATGCGGAGGTCGTAATTCACCTCCTTCTTCTCCCTGAGGCTCTCCTGCCATCGCTCGATGACCTTGGCCCTGTCATCGACGTGTATGAACTCGAGGATATTCCTCCCGATCACGGAGCCGAGGTCCTGTTCGGTGCCGAAAAACATCTCCATGGCCCTCTTGTTGACTTTCCTGAGTATGCCGTTCTCATCCGTGACGGCCGAAATGGCCGTGGAATAGACAAACAGGTCCTCGTAAAAGGAATCGTCGTATGCGGTGCATTCTGGCATCATGTACGCTCCCGGGAGATGTCCGGCCGTCAGGACGGCTGCTGTCTGTCCGGCTGTAAGGATACTATCGGCACGGCGGGACGGGAAGATAAGCCGGAGGATGCCCTGATCAGGAAAGGGCCTCTTCAAGGACCAGGGACAGTTCGTTGAGATTGAACGGTTTGTTCAGGCGGGCAACGATGAGCGGGTTGGTGAGGAGGTCGTCCTTCTCGTGCTCGAAGGAGAACCCCGAGGAGATGATCACGCGGGTATCGATGCCCAGCCTCGTCATCTCCAGGAGGGTGTGGTACCCGTCCAGTTCCGGCATGATCATGTCGAGGATCACCAGGTCGAATCCCTTCCTGTCCTTCCTGAGGATTTCCATGCACTCGTTGCCGTTGGCCGCCGTTTCCACCGTGTGCCCCAGGAGACTGAGCATCTCCTTGCCGATGTCGCGGAGCATGTCCTCGTCGTCGACGATCAGTATCCTTGCGCTGTTGGTGGGTACGCAGTCCGAGAGCTTCTCGTCCGCCGACTTGGTCTTCTCCCGGGATCTGCACAGGGGCAGCACTATGCTGAAGCAGGAGCCCTTGCCCTCGGTGGAGGTGACCTGTATGCTGCCGCCGGCATTCTTCACGATATTGTACGCGATGGACAGGCCGAGGCCCGTGCCCTTTTCCGGGCCCTTCTGCTTGGTGCTGTAGAAGGGGTCGAAGATCTTGGGCAGTATGTCCTGTCTCATGCCGGAGCCGTTGTCGGACACCTCTATGCGCACGTATCTCCCGACGGACCCGAGAAGGTACTGCCTCCGTGACTCCTTGTCGATCACGACAGGGTTCAGTAGGATCGATATGCGTCCGTTCTGGCTGTCGCCTATGGCATCCTTGGCATTGACGATGAGGTTCAGGAGAACCTGAATGAGGTGCGTGTGGTCTATGAAAACCCGGTAATCCTTCCCGGATGCATTGCTGTCGATCCTGACGTTCTTGGGGATCGACTTGACGCACATGTCCATGACCTCGCTGATGGCCTTGTTCAGCGACACGGGTTCGGGCTTGCCCTCGTTGCGCTTGGTGAAGGCGAGCATCTGGCGGATGAGGTCGCGGGCGCGGTCCGTTATGTTCTCGAGGGTGGTGATGTAGTGTTCCTTTTTGGCTTCGTCGGCCGTGTACTTGAGCATGGAGATGTTGCCCGTTATCCCTGTCAGGATGTTGTTGAAGTCGTGCGCAACCCCCCCTGCCAGCTCCCCGATGGTCTCCATCTTCTGTGCATGGATGAGCTGGAGTTCCATGTGCTTCTTTTCGGATATGTCCACCGCCGTGAAGACCACGCCTCCGAAGTTCCCATTCATGAGGGGATAGATGCTCACGTCGAAGAGGTCGTTGCTGTCGTCCGAGAGGACCTCCTCGTGGAGGAACAGGGGGACCTTCTCCTTCTGGACGTCCTGGATGACCTTCTGGTACGATGCCATCTGGGAGCTCAGCGACGAGATCCCCCGTCCGGTAATGGCGCTGACGGGCTTGCGGAAGATGCGTTCGGTCACGGGGTTGGCCATGACGACCTTGCCGGTACAGTCGAGGCAGATGATCATGTTGGGGCTCGATTCGAAGATGCTGCTCAGGTTGTTCTTGAGACCTTCTATGGTCTGCTGTGCCTCCTTCAGGGTTGATATCTCCTGGGCGTTGTACTGCACCTCGATGATCTTCCTGCCCTTTTTGATGGCACTCCCGCTGGCCAGCAGCCATGCCTGACTCCCGTCCTTGCCCACTGCCCTGAGCTCGAGGCGAGGCGTCTTGCCTTCGAGCAGCTGTTTCCAGAAATCGATGTAGATGTGCCGGTCGTCCGGGTGGGATATGACCAGTATGCTCTGGCCGATGAGCTCGTTCCTGCCGTATCCGGATATCTCCTCCACCTTCTTGTTCAGCCGCCGGATATAACCATAGGCGTCGGTGGTGATGATGAGCTCGTTGGCATTCTCGAACAGGGCCTCGAATCGCTCCCTGTTCTCCCTGAGCTGTTCCTCGAGGCGCTTGCGCTTCGTTATGTCGCTGATGAGGCCGCAGAACCCTACGATGTTGTTGCCCCCGTCCCGCATCAGGCTTATGGTGTTCTCGATGGTCTTGCGCCGGTTGTCCCCCAGGATGATCTCGTACTCGATCCTCTGGGGAATACCGGTCTCGAACACCTTGTTGAAGGTCTTGAATACGCGCCGTGCAGTCGCCTTGGTGGTATACGCGATATAGTTGAGCCCGATGATCTCTTTCTTGGGCAACTCTGCTATCTTACACACGATCTTGTTGACGAAGGTCAGTGTGCCGTTGAGGTCTATTTCGTAATAGCCCTCTTCCATGTCCTCAAGGATCTGTCTGTAGCGAGCGTCAGCCATGGTCAGCCTTCATGTCGAACATCGGAAAACACTTGAAAAAACTTAATATCAGAGCTTCCCTCCCATATGAAAGTAATTATATTTACTTGGTGAACGTCCTGCATGCCCCGGCCGTCCCGTGGAGACGTCGGTACGTGCAGAGGCCTGTCAGGGAAGGGAGCCCGCTATGATGAACCTCGACGTGACGAAGGAAGAGCTCGAACTCATCAGGATGCTCCTGCACAGGGAGGAACTCACCACCCGCATCGAGATCCACCACGCACGCATGTCGTTCGAGTACCGAGACTATCTCAAGGGCCGCGAAAAGGAGATCCAGCAGCTTCTCGAAAATGTGAACAGGCTTCTCCCCACGGGGACCTAGTTCCCGGGAGAACCCCGGCCATCGCCCTGGAACGCGGCCTGCAGGATTCCCTTGAAATCGATCGCCCCGTTTCGTACAAGACTAAGAAAGCGACGGGAGATGCCGATCAGGACATCGTGAACGATATGGGCGATCACGGGAAAGTGCACTACATCATAAGCAGGATGCACGACGTGTACCTGGGCCAGGACGAGGTCCTCAAGTGCATCCTGGCCGCGCTCCTCTCTGGCGGCCACGTCCTTCTCGAAGGTGTCCCCGGGGTGGGGAAGACCCTGCTCGCCATCGCCCTCTCCCAGCTCCTGCACCTGAGCTTCAAACGCATCCAGTTCACCAACGACATGCTCCCGTCCGATGTGACCGGGTTTCACACGTTCAGGAGCGGCGCCTCCAGCCTGGACATCGTCAAGGGGCCCGTGTTCGCGAGCATCGTCCTTGCAGACGAGATCAACAGGACGTCGCCCAAGACCCAGTCGGCCCTGCTCGAGGCCATGGAGGAGGCCCAGGTCACCATCGACGGCATCACCTACAAGCTGCCGGAGCCCTTCATGGTCATAGCCACGCAGAACCCGGCCGAGGTCGTCGGGACCTTTCCCCTCCCGGAGAGTCAGCTCGACCGGTTCCTCATCAAGATCAACGTGGGATATCCGCCCCTGGAGGAAGAAACCGAGATCCTCAGGAAGGATATCGACCATTCCGATGCGCTGAAGCTGACCCCGGTCATGGACCTGGAGGAAGTGCTCTCGCTCGTCGAGGCGACCGCGGGGATCAGTGTCCATGCGGAGGTCCTCACCTACATAACGCGGATCGTCCGCGCGAGTAGGACCCACCCCCACATCGAACTCGGCGTATCGCCCCGGGGCGGACTCGCCCTGAAGAGGGCGTCCCAGGCGTGGGCCTTCATCGACGGCAGGGACTTCGTCACGCCTGGAGACGTCAGGACCATGGCGCCGTATGTCCTCGAGCACAGGATCATCCCCAGAAACGGCGCCTCGGGCGGCCTGATTGAGACCATACTCGATGAGGTTGAACTCCCTCTTTAGGTACCTCAAGCCACCGAGGGGATTTTGCCTTACCAAGGCCGGCAAGATCTTCTTCTCCTTCCTGACCTGCCTCATCGTCATCTCGCTGGCAACCGGGAACAACCTGCTCTACCTGATGCTGGCCGCGATGCTGGCGTTCATGATCGTCTCGGGCATTGAATCCGAAATGAATCTCCGCCACCTGGAACTCGACCGGGTCATGCCCCCGGAGATCCATGCCGGCATCCCGGCCAGAATCGGCTATCTCGTCAGAAACAAGAGGAACTCCTCGTCACGGCTGGTGCTCCGCGACCAGGGCCGCCTGAAGATCCCTGCCGTCGGGCGGGGCGAAACCCGCCTCATGCAGACGGAGATCAGCTTTCCCACGAGGGGCAGGAAGACCCTGGGAGACATCGTCATATCCACGACGTATCCCTACGGGCTCTTCGAGAAATCCATCACCTTCCCGGCGTCGGCGGAACTCGTCGTCTTTCCCCGTCCTGTTGCCTTCTCCCTGCCTCGGGCAACGGGCACGCAGGATGCCGGGGGAGGCAAATCCCACGATGCAATATCCCATGTGCGACCGTATACCCCAGGCGATCCCCTGTCCTCGGTGGTGTGGAAGAAACAGCACCTGGGACTGGTGACGAGGGTTCTGGAAGGCGGGGCCGGCATGAACGGCCTCGTCGTGATCCAGCCCGGCCATGACGTGGAAACGAAACTCTCCTGCGCCGCGTATGTCATCGCCGAACTCCACCGCGCGGGCAGACCCTTCGGGCTTGTCCTGGGAGATTATTACAGCGGGATAGCCCTCTCCCGCGAACACAAGAACGCTATCCTGACCCGGCTGGCCCTGACCGGGGCCATACGCAGGCCTTCTCTCGAGACCGTACCCGACGATGCGCACCTCATCCACATATGAACCCTCGGGGGAGCTGAGGCTGCTGAGCTTGGCCACCTCGGCGGCGGGAATGCTGTGCCTGAGCCTCTCAGGCCTCCTTCACTGGGGCGTCTTCTCCATCCTCGCCGTAGTCCACCTGATCATCTGGCGGCGTTTCTTCGATCGCGAGATCATCGGGACGTGGACCGCTCTCGGGGTCATCGCGGCGTCAGGGGTGTTCGAGATGTGGAGGATCTCCCTGTCAGGCCCGGATGCCGTGATCCCCGCGCTGAGGGACTTCATCATCATCCTCGCCATGACCAGGGTGCTCATGCGGAAGACCCCGCGGGAGATCTATCAGATCGTCGGGATATCCGTCACCCAGTGCATGCTCGGCACGATCTTCACCATAAGCCCTCTGTTTCTCATAGGTCTCGCACTGATGGTCGTCCTGGTGCCGATGACGCTGTATCACCTCGATGCCCATTCATTCTCGACCGCACCGCTGCACCGGAAACGGTATCTTGCGCACTGGGCCAAGGTGTCGCTCGGCATCGTCCTGTGCACCGGCATGCTCTTTTACATCCTGCCGAGGCCGGCCTCCTCGATCATCCGGCATTCCTTCGTCCGGCAGAGCCGGTTCAGCTTCGACGAGGATGTGGATCTCACCGAGAGGGGCCGTGTCAGCAACGACTCGGCCATCGTCATGAGAATCATCTGGTCGTCCGGGGCGGCTCCCCGGGTTATATACCTGTCGGGTGCGCGCCTCGAAGGTATCTCGCCGGACGGGTTCTTCAGGCAGGAGACGAGGGGCTCGGTGGCCCCCGTGTCCAACATGGTCACCGACCGTCTCACCGTCTATCCATCCGGCATCTCTTCAGAGAATGTCTTCTACCCCTACTGGTTTCACGACATCTCACCCAGGCTCTGCCTGTTCAGGGGGTCAAACCTCTACTGGTTGGGCGAACCCCCGCCCCGGTATGACCTCTGGGTGAGTCGCGCCACGGGCCCGTCGGTCCCCGGGAGCAAGGACGTGCCACGGGAACTGTCCCTGGTTGCCGAGTTCGGGCTCCGCACTGCCGGCCAGGGAGACGCCAAGACACGGGTGGACCGGCTTGTCCGCCACCTGAGGACGAACTATGTCTATTCCCTCGACCAGCAGCAGACACCGCCCGGCAGGTACGGCATCGAATGGTTCGTCCTGTCGGGCCGCAAAGGCACCTGCGAGCACTTCGCCTCCGCACTGGCCGCCATGATCCGCGGGTGCGGGATTCCCGCCCGCGTGGTCACGGGTTTCCTGGTCAGCGAATACAACGAGACCGGGAACTACTACATTGCCCGTGCCGCGGACGCCCACGCCTGGGTCGAGTACTGGGACGGCTCCTGGCACGTCGCCGATGCCACGCCCACGGGACGGAGCGCCCCGGCCCTCCGTTTCCACCTGCTCGACGAAATACGGTTCAGCTGGCTCAGGTGGGTCATCGAGTACTCCCTGGACGACCAGATCCATATCGCCGTACGGGTTTTCTCGTCGGCCCCGCGGGTGACCAACCGGATAGAGCTGACCGCATCGTATGCCCTCGCCCTCATCGGTGCACTCGTGGCGCTCCTCGCTGCTGCGACCCTCGTCAAAAATTCACTTCTTTCCCCCTACGAGAAGGTCCGCAGGGCCTTCGAGAAAACAGGAACACGTCTGCCCGCCACCAGCTCCCACGAGGAGCACCTCGCCATCGTGAGGGGCACTGACCCGGCGCTGGCCGAAACGTTCCGTCTCTATCTCGGAGATTACCTCGCCTGGAGGTTCGGCAGAGGGTATGCGGATATCGGCGAGCAGACCAGGAGCATGCTCCGCCAGATCAGGAAAACGGGCAGAAGATAGAAACCTCGAATCATCAATGCGTTATGAAGCCATCCCCGCACCTGTTCATCGTGCTTCCTCGCCCGCACCCGAAATCTCGAGGCAGGAGAGAACCGTCACCACCCGACGGTGTGGACAAGGTTCCGTTCGCCCGGTTATAATCACGGCACATATGAGAATCAGAGGGTATATCCTCACCCACCTCGTGCAGGTCTTTGCAGGGACCCTGGCCGTGCTGTACGCCGTCATGCTCATCGTGCAGTGGGTCCGTCTGGGGCGGGCCCTTTCCATCAGGGATGTCGATGTCCTCATCCTCGCCATGGTCCCCATGTCGTCGTTCGTGATCCCCATGGGCCTGATCTTTTCCATTCTCCTGGTCCTCGAGAGACTTTCCGTGGAATCCGAGATCATCGCCATGAAGGCCTGCGGTGTGCGCTTGGGAACCATCAACGCGCCGATACTGTTCCTGGCGATAATCTGCATGCTTGTCCATCTCGCCATTTCCTCGTACCTGGGCCCCCTTTCCATGAAGAAGATCCAGTCAGATCTCGTCAGAGAGGCCCCGAAGAAAATCCTCGCGTTTATCGAAGAAAGGGAGTTCAACGACACCTTCAAGGGCATCGTGGTCTACGTCGAGGCGGTGAACCAGAAAAAGAAGCAGCTCAAGGGAATCTACATCGAGACATCGGGCCGCGAGAACGCGGTGATCACGTCCGAGAAGGGGACCATCGAGCCGAACCGGGGTTCCATAACCATGCTCCTTAAGAACGGCAGCATCTTCATGGCGTCAAAGCAGGCCGACCGTTACCTCACCTTCGACGAATACGCCTTTACCATCGAGGCGGACTTCGCATCCGAGCTCAGGATCAAGTCATACGACACGGCGACGCAACCCGAGTTCAAAAGGCTCCTGGAACAGAAGGCAAACCCGAAAAGGATCAAGGAATACCACAACCGGTATGCATTTCCTGTCTTCAACCTCATACTCGGCCTGGTCGGCATAAGCTTCGGCATCCAGAGCCCCCGCTCGCCCAAATTCACCGGGTTCATCGTCGGGCTCGCCACGGTGCTCGGGTATTACCTGGTCTTCGTCATGTCGGACCGTCTGGTCAAGGTGGGCGTCCTGCACCCGATCCTGAGCGCATGGCTGCCGAACGTGATCTTCCTGTCCGTCCTCCTTGCGGCGTGGACATGGCGGGCCGTGGGCATGAAAAAGAGGGGAGGGCGGCTACGGACATCCTGAACAGATACGTCTTCATCAAGGCGGCCCTCATGTGCCTGGCTGTCTGGCTCGGCCTGTCGCTGCTCGTCCTTGCCTCGGTGTTCCTCGGCAACATCGGGCTTTTCACCGAATACGACGCGGGCGGGGCGGTCATCGCGCGATTCATGCTCTTCTCCTCGCCCATGATGATCCACTGGGTCCTCCCGTTTTCCGTGTGCGTGGGCGTCATCGCCACGCAGGCGTCGTTCTCGCGCCACGTGGAGACCATTGCCATGCAGGCGTGCTCGATTTCCTTCTTCAGGCTGTCGGTTCCCTACATCGCGGTCAGCCTCATCGCGGTCCTCTTCATGGGCGCTCTCTCCTTTTCCATCTATCCCCTCGCACAGCGGCATGCGGAGAAGATCGAACAGGTCTCCATCAAGAAAAGGGGGATCGAGGGCTCGTTCTCCGTGCGTGGCGGGAGGTTCAAGATAGGGGGAGACATCTACCATGTCCAGCATGTGGACATCGCCCGGGGGATCATGAGGAACATCCGCTGCTACCGGACCAGCGGGGGCAGGATAACGACCATGCAGCGCGCCGAGACCGTCGTCTGGGACGGGAGGGCATGGCGATCCGACGACATGGAGACCTTCCGCTTCTCCGACGGGGGAATCGCGACCGATCGGGGGCCGTCGGCCCTCGGCCTTGCGCATCCGCCTGCCGACCTGGTGATCGCCCAGCCCGGCGCCGATGTGCTTACCCTCGGCGAGCTTCTCGAATACCGCGGGAACCTCAGCGGTGAGCGTATCCGCTCGGTGAACCTCGATACCCAGATTCACAGCCGCATCAGTTTCGCCGTGGCCCCGCTCATCATGACCCTCCTGGTTCTCCCCTTCGGTCTGCGCTTTCCCAGGGCAGGCGGTATAGCGCGCGGCATCTCGACCGGGCTCATCCTCGGTCTCGCGTTCTGGGCGGTGCACTCGGTCATGACCGGCGCAGGCATGGCAGGGTATGTCCACCCTGTCCTGGCGGCATGGTCGGCCGACCTGGCGGCCCTTCTCACAGGCGTCACCCTCATGACAACAAGGAGGTCCACCTATGGCTGACGTGGTCATCATCGGTGCGGGTCCTGCAGGCATCTTTGCAGCCCGGGAACTGGTCCTGAACGATCCTTGGCTCGACATCGTCATCATCGAGCAGGGAGACGACATCAGCGTCAGATCCAGGGCCGGCATGGGGATGCTCATCGGGTGGGGCGGCGCCGGGGCGTACAGCGACGGCAAACTCACCATATCCACCGACGTGGGCGGTCAGCTCGCCAGCATCGTGGCCGACGAAGAGCTCCTCGGCATGCTCGAGCACGTGGACGAAATCTACACACACTACGCCCCGGCCGGCGATCTGTTCACCGTCCAGAGCGACGACGCCGAGGCCATGATCGCTCAGGCCAGGCTGGCCGGCCTGGTCTACGTACCCACCAGGGTCAGGCACATCGGCACCGAGAAACTCCTCGTGATCCTCGAGAAGCTCAGGCGCGAGCTGGACGACAAGGTGCGCATGGTCTTCAACGTCCAGGTCAGCGAAATCCTCCACGACGGCGGCCGGGTCACCGGTGTCGAGCTGTCGGACGGGACCGTGATCAGCGCGACATACGTCATCGCTGCGCCAGGCAGGGTGGGTTCCTCGTGGATGTCGGGCCAGGCAAGGAAACTCGGGATCGAGACCCACCCGAACCCGGTGGACCTGGGTGTGCGCGTGGAGCTTCCCGCGGCGGTCATGGACCATCTCACCGCCAAGGCCTACGAGACCAAGTTCATCCATTATTCCCGAACCTTCGACGACAAGGTGAGGACCTTCTGCATGAACCCTTACGGCGAGGTCGTCATCGAGACGCTCGGAGACATCGTCACGGTCAACGGTCACTCCTGGGCCACCAAGCGAACGGAGAACACCAACTTCGCCCTGCTGGTGAGCGCGAACTTCACCGAGCCGTTCGACGACCCCATCGGATACGGGGAGTCCGTGGCGCGCCTTGCCAACATGCTCGGCAAGGGCGTCATCGTCCAGCGGCTGGGCGACCTCCTGAGCGGCAGGCGGACCACTCCCGGCAGGCTGCAGAAGTGCACGACCCGTCCCACCTTGAAACAGGCCACGCCAGGGGACCTGAGCTACTGCATTCCCTACCGCATCCTCACCGACATCGTGGAGATGCTCGCCGGGCTCGACCGCGTCGCTCCGGGTGTGAACTCCGCCCACACCCTGCTCTACGGCATCGAGGTCAAGTTCTACTCGAACAGGATCATGCTCGACCGGTCGCTGGGGACCCAGATCGAGGGACTCTACGCCGTCGGCGACGGTGCGGGCATCACCCGCGGACTGATCCAGGCGAGCTGTTCGGGCATCATAGCGGCACGGTCCGTTCTCGGGAAGGCCCGCTGATCTCGCGCGTCACGCCCGGCCGCGTCCGGGCCGTGATGAACAGGCACGTTGTGCCATTTTTCACTTGATGAGAAGTCCGCATTTATACTATCGTTTGCCAGCTTCAACCTGAGCACCAGTATCTGAGAAGAGGGAGACTATCATGGCGAAAAAGTACGTGTATCTCTTTGGGGGCAGGAGCACCAAGGCTGAGGGGAATGCGGAGATGAAGGCTGTCCTGGGAGGGAAAGGGGCAAACCTCGCTGAGATGACCAACCTGGGCATCCCGGTGCCGCCGGGGTTCACCATATCCACGGAGATGTGCTCCGTCTACTACGAGACCAAGGGCATACCCAAGGACCTGAAAACCCAGGTCAAGGACGCCATCAAGAAGGTCGAGCGCGCCATGGGGCTCGGGTTCGGCGATCCCGAGGCACCGCTGCTCTTTTCCGTGCGTTCCGGTGCCAGGGCGTCCATGCCGGGCATGATGGACACGGTGCTGAATCTCGGCATCAACGACGACACCGTGCACGGTCTCATCAAGATGAGCGGCAACGAGCGTTTCGCGTGGGACTGCTACCGCCGGTTCATCCAGATGTACGGTGAGGTCGTCATGGGGGCAGACTACGACGAGCTCGAGGAGGAGCTCGAGAAGGCCAAGAAGAGGAAGGGCGTGAAGCTCGACACCGAGCTCGATGCCAAGGACCTCAAGAAACTGGTGGCGACCATGAAGGAAAAGGTCAAGAAGCTCACGGGCCGCGACCTGCCCACCGACCCCATGGAACAGATCTGGGGCGGCATCGAGGCGGTCTTCAGGTCGTGGAACACGCCGCGGGCCATCACCTATCGCAAGCTCAATGCCATCCCCGACGAATGGGGCACGGCCGTGAACGTCCAGGCCATGGTGTTCGGGAACATGGGGGAAGGCTCCGCTACGGGCGTCGCGTTCACGCGTGACCCTGCCACGGGCGAGCACGTGTTCTACGGCGAGTATCTCAAGAACGCCCAGGGGGAAGACGTAGTGGCGGGCATCCGCACCCCGCAGCCCATCAACATCAAGGGAAAGAGGAGCAGGACCGACGTCTCCATGGAAGAGGCCCTGCCCGGGCAGTACCATCAGCTCGTGGAGATCTACGAGACCCTGGAGAAGCATTACCGTGACATGCAGGACATCGAGTTCACCGTCCAGGAAGGCAACCTGTGGATGCTCCAGACCAGGACCGGCAAGCGCACCGCAGCCGCCGCGGTCCACATCGCGGTGGACATGGTGAACGAGGGCCTCATCACGAAGAGGGAGGCCGTCGGGCGGGTCAATCCCGATCAGATAGACCAGCTCCTGCACCCCCAGATCGACCCCAAGGCCAAGAAGAAGGTCATAGGCAAGGGTCTCCCGGCGTCACCGGGCGCTGCCGTCGGCAGGGTCGTCTTCTCCGCCGAGGACGCGGAGGTGGAGGCGAAGAAGGGGGCGAAGGTCATCCTGGTCCGCGTGGAGACCTCGCCCGAGGACATCCATGGGATGAACGTGGCCCAGGGCATACTCACGGCACGGGGCGGCATGACGTCCCACGCCGCCGTGGTCGCCCGCGGCATGGGCAAGTGCTGCGTTTCCGGTGTGCCCGACCTGAACGTCGACTACTCCAAGCAGAAATTCACCCTTGGCGGCCAGACCGTGAAGAAGGGCGATTTCATGTCGCTCGACGGCACGAGGGGAGAGGTCATCCTGGGCGAGTGCGGGACCACGCCGCCCTCGCTCTCGGGCGCCTTCGGAACACTCATGAAGTGGGCCGACGAGTACCGCACCCTCGGGGTGCGCACCAACGCCGATACGCCCAAGGACGCACAGGTGGCCCGCGAGTTCGGGGCCGAGGGCATCGGCCTGTGCCGGACCGAGCACATGTTCTTCGAGGCCGACCGCATCCTGGCCGTGCGCGAGATGATCTTGGCCAACGACGAGAAAGGTCGCAGGAAGGCCCTCGACAAGATCAAACCCATGCAGAAGGGCGACTTCAAGGAGATATTCAGGGTCATGAAGGGACTGCCCGTGACCATACGCCTGCTGGACCCCCCGCTGCACGAGTTTCTCCCCCACACCGATGCCGAGCTGGCCGAGGTGGCCAAGGCCCTCAGGACGCCCGTTGCCGAGGTCAGGGCCAAGCGCGACGCGCTCCACGAAGCCAACCCCATGCTGGGCCACCGTGGCTGCAGGCTGGGCGTGACCTTCCCCGAGATCTACGAGATGCAGGTGCGTGCCATCATCGAGGCGGCCTGTGAGGTGAAGAGGGACAAGGTCGACGTGGAACCGGAGATCATGATTCCCCTTGTCGGCCATGTCAACGAGCTGGCCGCCATGAGGAAGATGACCGTCGAGGTCGCCGACGAGATCATCACGTCATACGGCGTGAAGCTCAACTACATGGTGGGCACCATGATCGAGCTGCCCAGGGCCGCCGTGACGGCGGACCAGATCGCCGAACAGGCAGAGTTCTTCTCCTTCGGAACCAACGACCTCACCCAGACCACCTTCGGGCTGTCCCGGGACGATGCGGGCAAGTTCCTCCCGATCTACGTCGACAAGAAGATCCTCCCCAGGGACCCGTTCATGGCGCTGGACACCGAGGGCGTGGGAGAGCTCGTCAGGATGGGTATCGAGAAGGGCAGGAAGACCCGGAAGAAGCTCAAGGTGGGCATCTGCGGCGAACACGGGGGAGAGCCCTCATCCATCGAGTTCTGTCACAAGGTCGGCATGAACTACGTGAGCTGTTCCCCCTACCGGGTCCCCATAGCGAGGCTGGCAGCCGCCCATGCGGCACTGAAGGTCGAGAAGAAAAAGAAGTGATCATTACCTTCGAGGGGGGGGAGGGGACCGGCAAGACAACCAATGCCGCCCGCCTCTGCTCCTTTCTGACCATGAAGGGGCTGCCGTGGCTCTCGTTCAGGGAGCCCGGCGGCACCTCGCTGTCCGAGCGGATACGCACCCTCTTCCTGGACCACGGCATGGACGCCATGACCGAACTCATGCTGGTCCTGGCATCCCGGAGGCAGAACATCAAGGACATCATCGAGCCGGGCCTCGCCGCCGGCAGGGTCATCGTCATAGATCGGTTCATAGATTCCACCATGGTGTATCAGGGCGTCCTGGGCGGTCTGGGTTCACGCACCGTCAGGTCCATCATGGAAATGAGCGGGACATGGATCGAACCCGATCTCACCTTTGTCCTGGACGTGAGCCCCGAGCTCGCACTGGCCAGGATCGAGCCTTCCGACCGGTTCGAACTGCAGGATATCGGCTATCACCGCAGGCTCAGGGAGGCCTTCCTCGCCATGGCCACGGAAAGCCGCCACCGAATAGTCGACACGAACCGGGACCGCGCGCTGGTGCAGGCACACATCCAGAGCGAATGCGGGGCGATCCTTCACCTCGCCGGGTGATTTTTTATGCGTGGAACCAGTTGAAAGCCCTCGCCCTCATCGTTACTATTGTACTAGGTCAGGATTTGCATTATGCAGGGAACGTCATAACCCGGGTACCGGGTAAGAAGAAAGGGGGATAAGACAATGCGCATCATCAGTTTGAGTCTCGTGGTTTTCGTGGCAGCCCTGTTCCTGTTCGGGGGAGGCTGCACCACGGACCCGTATACGGGAGAGAAGAAGCTGAGCAAAGCGGCCATCGGCGGCCTCATCGGTACTGCCGGGGGAGCGGCCGTCGGGGCTGCGGTGAGCAAGGACAAACGCAAGGGTGCCCTCATCGGTGCCGGCATAGGCGGTCTCTCGGGGACCGGGGTGGGATACTACATGGACCGCCAGGAGGAGAAACTCCGCCAGAGGCTCCAGGGCTCCGGGGTGAGCGTGACCAGGCAGGGTGACAACCTCATACTCAACATGCCGGGCAACATCACCTTCGCCACCAACAGCGCCGATATCAATGCGGGTTTCTTCGACGTCCTCAATTCCGTTGTGCTCGTGCTCAAGGAGTTCGACAAGACCCTCATCGACGTCTATGGACACACGGACAGCGTCGGGGCCGACGCATACAACCAGACCCTGTCTGAACGTCGCGCAGCCAGCGTGGGCCAGTACCTCATCGGTCAGGGCGTCGACGGGAGAAGGGTCTATACGCAGGGCTTCGGCGAAACCAGCCCCGTTGCGAGCAACGACACCGATGCCGGCAGGCAGCAGAACCGCCGCGTCGAACTCCAGCTCGCTCCTCTGACGCAGTAGTCTCAGCTTACGATCGAGAGAGGGGAGGGCGGCCTCAGGTTCTCGTGTATCGGCCGCTTCTCCCCCCTGACTTCTCCTCGAGACGGATTTCATCGATGGTCATGGACTTGTCCATGGCCTTTGTCATGTCGTAGATGGTGAGCAGCGCGATTGCCACGGCATGCAGGGCTTCCATCTCGACGCCGGTCCTGCCCTTGACCTTTACCGTGGCCTCGGCCTCGATGGAACACGTCCCCTCATCGGGATGGAAATCCACGGATATGTGGTCTATGGGCAGCGGGTGGCACAGCGGTATGGTCGTGCCGGTGTTCTTGGCCGCCATGATGCCTGCGATCTTGGCCGTGGCCAGGACATTGCCTTTCTTAACCGAGTCCGAGACGACGGCGGCAAAGGCCTGGCGGCTCATCCTTATGGTGCCCCGGGCCGTGGCGGCGCGTCTTGTAACTGCCTTGTCACCCACGTCCACCATGGTGATGCGGCCCTTCCTGTCGAGGTGGGTCAGCGCCATGGGTGCCTTCAGTCTTCACTCGACGACGTGGTCGTCGACGGGGTGGACTCGGAGGAGGAATCCGAAGAGCCCGAAGCGTCCCTGGTGTCCCTCGGCGATCCTTTCTTCGCGTAGTCGGTCAGGTACCAGCCCGACCCCTTGAGCTGGAAGGACGAACGGGAAATGAGCCTCTTCGCCTTGCCGCCGCAGGAGGGGCACTTGCTCAGGGGGGCATCACTGAATTTCTGCATCACCTCGAATTCACTGTTACATTTCATGCACCGGTATTCATAAATAGGCATTGACGCACCTCTGCTGATTCAGGATGTGCTCGTTATATAGTGGTGCCGCCGCTATCCTGTCAAGGAGCGAGAGCACCTTCTTCAGCCCGATGACCGGGTTCTTCGCCAGCAGGACCCTGGTCAGCGCATCCACCACGACCTCCTCTTCGTGGTTCTCACTGAAAAAGTCCGCCTTGCCGGTTGCGAATCGGTGGACATGGAGGAGTTCGTGGGTCATGATGAAGGTGATGAAGGAGAGGATGTCGATGTCCGGGTTGCCGCCGAGAAACCCGAGGATCTCGCCGTCGTGCAGGCACACCCGGTAATGGGCGGGGAGGGACGACTCCGGGTGCTCCACGCGCAGGAGCTGGGCGAACACCGCCACCTGCTGCGCGCGTTGGTCGAGCTCGGCCAGGGTCTTCACGTCATAGGCCCCCTCCAGGTTCCAGCCGAGTTCCTTGCAGACGACACGCTCCGCCAGGGACGACCCCTGCCTCACCGCCCATCTGTGCTGGGGAAGAAAATATCCCATAACAACGCTATTGTAGAAACGTGCAGCTCAAAAATCAAGGCCTTCATACATCCCTTCCCACGGCCGCGGCGATGCGCTTGATGCCCTCCATGATCCGCTTGAACTCGGCGGGCCTCAGCGACTGCGGCCCGTCGGACAGGGCCTCCTCGGGTCTCGGGTGGACCTCGATCATGAGGCCGTCCGCCCCTGCCGCGATGGCCGCGTAGGACATCGCCTCCACGTAGCGCGCGTGGCCGGTGCCGTGGGACGGGTCCACGATGACGGGCAGGTGGGTCTTTTCCTTGAGCACGGGTATGGCCGAGAGGTCGAGGGTGTTCCTGGTGGCGGTCTCGAACGTGCGGATGCCCCGCTCGCACAGGATAACCTGGGAGTTGCCGCCCGACAGGACATACTCGGCGGACATGAGAAGTTCATCTATGGTGGTCGACATGCCGCGCTTGAGCAGCACCGGCTTCTCGACCCTGCCCACTTCCTTGAGGAGCTGGAAGTTCTGGATGTTCCTGGCCCCGACCTGGAGGCAGTCCGCGTTCTCCAGGATGACCTCGATGCTCGCGATGTCCATGACCTCTGTCACCACCGGGATCCTGAACCGCTCGCGGGCCATGGAGAGCAGGAGGAGCCCGTCGTTCTTGAGCCCCTGGAAGGCATACGGCGAGGTCCTCGGCTTGAAGGCCCCGCCCCTGAGCACATGGGCGCCGCTGTCCTTGATGGCCTCCGCCACCTCCATGATCTGCTCCCTGGACTCCACGGCACAGGGACCTGCCATGATGGCGATGCGGCTGTTGCCCACCTTGACCCCCATGCCGAGATCCACCGCAGTGGGCTCGGCCTTGGTCTCGCGGGATGCGAGCTTGTACGGGCTCAGGATGCGGATGACCTTCTCCACACCCGGCTGGGCCTCGAGGCAGGTGAGGCGCTCCTTGCCCCGCTCGTCGCCGATGGCGCCGAGCAGGGTCCGTTCAGCCCCCACACTCTCGTGGATCCTGTACCCGAAGGACGCGATGAGCGTCTTGACGTGTTCGATCTGTTCCGGGGATGCACCCTTTTTCATGGAAATGATCACACTGGCCTCCTTTGTTCTCAGTTTCCCGAGCCGTGTCGATCACTCATCCAGGGCCTTCAAAAGGAAAGGCCGTGGGAGGTGACCACCCACGGCCTGTATGTTCGTGTCCGAACAGATCAGCCCACAGGCGGCCACGCCCCGTAAAACCAGAAATAATAGCCGTAGCGTGTGGAGGCTGATGCTGTCTTCATAGGTGGCATATGCCAGAGATCCCGGTGCATTGCAAGCGTAAAAAGGCTCCGGCAGCCATTGACATCCGTCTCGACTGTCTGGTATCACCCCCTTAACCCGCTGCGGATTCAAGGGAACCCGGTGAAAATCCGGGACGGGGACGCCGCTGTGAACGGGCATGGCCGCCCTTTAGAAGGGCCACTGCGAAAGCGGGAAGGCCGGGCCGGCCGAAAACCGTGAGCCAGAAGACCTATCCGCGGTATGGACTACACCCGCGTACCCGGGTGGAGACTCCAAGGGAATACTCCGTGGAGGTGTCCTCATGGCACACCGGTTTCCGGCTCCGTTGTTCGTCTCCGTGCTCGTCTGCCTGTCCATGTCTCCCATCTTCCTCATGGCGGCATCCGACATCCTCATCACCGTCACGCCCACGGTTGTGCGCACGTCGCCGGGAGCTGTCTCGGCAAGGGCCAGCACGTCGTTTTCCGACGTCATCTCTGCGGGCCCGAATTCCACCGGTCTCATCGACACGGAGGGTACGCTCAGGAACGCATCCTCCGTCGATCTCCCGGACTACGGCGGGGCAATGCCGTCGCCCCTGTCGGTCCGGGGGGCGAGCTTCCAGCAGACCCTCCTCATGATCGACGGCGTCCCGGTCAACCGGGTGACGGGAGACATCGTGGACCTGTCCCGGTACGTGATGCCTGACATCGACCGGATCGAGGTGATTCGAGGCAGCAACACCGCATCGTTCGGAAAGGGGGCCATGGGCGGAGTGGTGAACCTCGTCTCGGCCAGCCCGTCCATGACGGAAGACTATGACGTCACCGCATCCCAGGGGTCCTATGGGTACGGCCTCTATCACGGTCATCTGAGCACGCGGGTGGGTCAGGTCGGCATCATGGCCAACCTCACGCATTCCTTTGCCGACAACGACTACCGGTACGAGCGGGACGACGAGGACACCGCAAGGAGGGACAACAACGGGTACGAGAACACCTCGGGCCTGTTCAAGGCGGTGTTCGACACCACGGGATGGAAGACCTCGGCCACGGGCAGCCGCATCGTTCACGAGAGCGGATCTCCCGGCGGGGAGGGCTCTGCGGGCTATCTCACCCCCGACGATACGGTGAACGCCGTGCAGGACCTGTACCTTGCCGAGACCGCCCGGGATTTTTCAGGCAATGCGTCCCTGAAGCTGCGCACCTGGATGATGGTGGGCAGGGAGCGCATCGAGAGCGTGTTCGGCGACACCAGGCAGAAGCTCGTGGACAGGGCCCTTGCTGTCTCCTATACGAGGAAGGTCGGCGCCTTCAGGCTCAGCCCGTCCCTGGAGTACCTCCACGAGCGGCTCAACAGCGACGATTACGGGATACACGGCCGCGGGACCGGCAGCGGCATCCTCTCGGGCGGCATCGACCTCCATCCGGTATATATCGAGCTCACCGGCAGGTTCGACAACAGCTCGGAATTCAGCGATCGATGGTCCTACCATGCAGGTGCTGCCTGGAAGATGATGGACCATCTCCAGGTCAAGACCAATGTGGGCACCGGGTACCGCGAGCCCACCATGGGCCAGCTCTATGCCCCGTCCACCTGGTACGCCTTCATCAGCAACCCCGACCTCGAGCCGGAAAAATCGGTGGGCTTCGACATCGGGCCCGTTTTGACCCTGAACTCCTTCGGGGCCGGCATGAACTATTTCCGCACCGTTTACCGCGACCTCATCAAGACGGACTATCCCGCACCCGAGACGTTCACCTACATCAACGTGGACAAGGTCCTTGCCCAGGGAGTCGAGGCCAGTGCCTGGGCTGCGCCGGTCGAGCGCGTCCTCGTTACCGCCAATTACACACTGAACAGGTACACCTACGAGAGCGGCGCGTACAAGGACAACGAGCTTGGCCAGAAACCCTCCCAGGTCCTCAACCTCCAGGCGGATTTCCACCAGGAGGTCGCAGACCGCGCAGCCACCCTGACCGTTTCGTACCAGCTCAGGGGCAGGTCCTACGCCGACGAGGCAAACACAACAAGGACAAGGAACCGGTATCTCGTCAATGCCGCCGTCCTCTACGACATCGGCGCCAACGCCGACGTGTCCTTCAAGGTGGACAACCTCCTGGACGACAGGTCCCCCGAGCATGTGAGCGCCACCGAGTGGGGTTCGTTCTATTACCCGGTGAGCGGGAGGACCTACCGGATGGCCGTGAAGCTGAGGCTCTGAGTTGACAAACCCTGCCCTCATCACCCATAATCACACCCCATCGACTACTGTGCGGGGGGTTTCATGCTCGTCTTCTACACCGCTGGTGAATCCCATGGACGGGGTGTCTTCGCCTTCCTGGACGGCCTTCCCGCCGGGCTGAAGGTGGACCGCGGCGTGATCGACGCCGACCTGGCCCGCCGCCAGCACGGCTACGGCAGGGGCGGCCGGATGGCCATCGAGAAGGACCGGGTGGACGTCCTGTCGGGCATCCGGGGGGGCATCACGATCGGGAGCCCGGTCCTGCTGGCGGTCTGGAACCAGGACCACGAGAACTGGAACCGGTACATGGACCCCTGGGCGATAACCGCTGGAAGGGAACTGTGCGCGCCCAGGCCCGGACATGCGGACCTGGCCGGTGCAGCCCGCTACAGGCACGGGGACCTGCGCAATGTCCTCGAACGCTCCAGCGCTAGGGAGACCGCCGCCCGCGTGGCTGCCGGCGGTGTCCTGAGATGCTTCCTTGCCGCGCTCGGCGTCGAAGTACACTCGTGGGTCACCAGGATCGGGCCCGCAGGCTACGGTGGACCACTGGACGTGCGCGCCAGGGATGCATCGATCGTTTTCTGTCCCGATGAGACGGCGACCCGCGAGATGGAGCGTGCCATTGACCGCGCCGCAGCCGAAGGGGATTCACTCGGCGGGGAATTCGCCCTGGCAATCACCGGCCTCCCTGCAGGGATCGGGACATACACCCAGTGGAACAAGCGCCTCGACGCCCTGCTCACCATGCACCTCATGTCCATTCCGGCCATCAAGGCCGTCCAGATCGGCGCCGGCATCGCGTGCGGCGAACTCCCCGGGTCGAAAGTCCACGACCCGATACTCCCGACCAGGCCCAAGACCAGGGTGTCCAACAATGCCGGCGGCCTGGAGGGGGGCACGACCAACGGCGAAGCCGTCGTCGCGAGGTGCACCATGAAGCCTATCCCCACGCTGATGAAGGGGCTGGCCACCGTCGACCTGCGCGACGGCTCTCCCGTGCAGGCCGGCTACGAGCGATCGGATGTGTGCGCCGTTCCGGCTGCCTCCGTCGTGGGCGAGGCCATGGGCGCCATCGCCGTGTCCGGCGCCATCCTCGCCGGGTTCACGCAACCGAGCATGTCCGCCCTCCAGTCGGCCTTCATCGAGCATCGGAGGTACTGGGAGACGCTATGATCTTCCTCACCGGGTTCATGGGCTCCGGGAAGACCACCGTGGGCAGGGCGCTCGCGGACCGGCTCGGCCGGGCCTTCATCGACCTCGACGAGCACATCTGTGCAGGCACCCGAACCTCGGTGCGGGACATCTTCTCCTGTGCCGGGGAGCGTGCCTTCAGGTTCATGGAGCGCCAGGCCCTGTACGATATCTGCTCCACGGCACCCGGCGCGGTCGTGGCCACGGGGGGCGGCCTTCCTGCGGACCCGCTGAACCGTGCCGTCATGAAGGCCTGCGGGCACATCGTACACCTCAAGGCGACCTTCGAGACCCTGTCCCGCCGGGTTCCCAAGGACCCGGCGAGACCCCTGTGGGACGAGAACGCCCGTGCCCTGCTTCTCGAGAGGGCCGCCGCCTACGGGGATGCCGACGTCACCGTGCAGACGGACGGCCTCACCGTCCAGGAGGTGCTCGAGGCAGTGGCGGGTCATGTCGAGGGCCTGCGTGAACCCGTGCCGGTCCTTGTCCCGTCGTCCCCGTACCCTGTTTACACCGGCAGAGGAGCCTTCCGGGACATCCGGAGGCACCTGTCGCGCCACATCCGTCCTGAAGGCATCTTCGCCCTCGTGGATGAGGCGGTCATGGCTCACCATGGTCCCATCATCCGCTCCAGTCTCCCGGGGACGAAGCAAGCCGTGATGACCGTGCCGTCCGGCGAGGCATCCAAATCCTTCTCCGTGCTCACGGGCGTCCTGGACGAGATGTTCTCTGCCCAGGTGAACCGCCAGTGGGTCTGCCTCGCTGTCGGAGGCGGTGTCACCGGCGACCTGGCCGCCTTTGCGTCGAGCATCTTCATGAGGGGCATCCCCGTGGTACAGGTGCCCACCACGCTCCTGTCCCAGGTGGACTCGAGCATCGGCGGCAAGACGGGCATCGACGTGAGGCAGGGCAAGAACCTGGTGGGCACCTTCCACCAGCCCCTCATGGTGCTCAGCGACGTGGCCTTCCTCGACACGCTCGAACCGCGCCTGATCCGTGACGCCATGGCCGAGGTCGTCAAGTACGGCGTGATCATGGACGCGCCCCTGTTCGAGTATCTGGAGGCCGCCGACGTCCTGGACTACGAGAAGGTCGTTTCCTGCTGCGCCAGGGACAAGGCCCGCGTGGTGAGCCGCGACGAGCGGGAAGGGGGGCTGCGCAGGATCCTGAACTTCGGTCACACCCTGGGACATGCCGTCGAGCTCGCGGGCGGATTCGAACCGAGTCACGGTGCAGCCGTATGCGCGGGCATGTACTTTGCCGTCTGGCTGTCCAGGGAGCTCGGGATGATCGAGGACAGGGCGATGACCCGCATCTTCCGGCTCCTCAGGAAGTGGGCGTACCCGCTGGAGGAGCTTGACTTCCCGCATCCCGACCGTATCGACGGTGCCCTCGCGTCGGACAAGAAATTCGAGGGCGAGGGCATTCACTTTGTGTTGACTCCGGGTGTCGGTGATGTTACCGTAAAAAAGATCACTAGTTCTCAAATATTAGGTGCGTATGGCCGGTTCGTCAGAGAAAGTGCAGAAGGCCTTCGATGAGGGCAGGCTCCTGGACGTTGTCCGGGCGGCAAAGTCTCGCAAGAACCCTGAGGACAAGCTGCTCTCAGGCATATCCCTCTACAAGCTCGGGAGGTTCGGCGAGGCCTTCGAGGTGCTCGAAAAGGTGTCCGATCAGGCGGCGGCCCTGGTCAGGGCTCTGTACTATCTCTCGCTCATACACCGGAAACGGGGGGACGACGACCGGGCACGGGCGTGTCTCGAGAGGTACCTGGCCTTCTATCCCGAGGACGACGAGGCCAAGGACCTGCTCGACATCGTCGGTGCCGGCCGCGACGAGCTCCTCATGGAACCCTCCGTGGACCTGGCCAGGATCTATGCCCAGCAGGGCCACTTCGAGCAGGCGCTGGACATCTATGCCCAGGTGGATCACATCGGGTCCTTGGACGACGAGTCCCGACGGGATGCCCTGGACGTGCAGAACCACTATCTCATGAAGACGCTGGAGGGCTGGCTCGTGAGGATGAAGAAATGAAGATACTGGTCGTGAACGGGCCCAACCTGAACATGCTCGGGAAGAGGGAGACCTCCCTCTACGGGTGCTCGAGCATGAGGGACATCGAAGCGGCCCTCAGGCTCAAGGCGCAGGACGCCGGCCTCGGGGTGGACTTCTTCCAGTCGAACCACGAGGGAGAGCTCATCGACTCCATCCAGAGGGCGCCGGCCGCCGGTGTCGATGCCTTCATCATCAACCCCGGCGGGTACACTCACACGTCGGTGGCCCTGAGGGACGCCCTGCTGGCCGTCGGCCTCCCCTTCGTCGAGGTGCACCTGAGCAGGGTGTCGGCCCGTGAAGGGTTCCGCCAGGTCAGCTACTTCTCTGACATCGCCGCCGGGACCATTTCAGGCTTCGGTCCCCTGGGATACGAGCTTGCCCTGGAAGCCCTCAGGGGACTGTATGGAACGCAGGCTTAGCAGGGCACGCTCCTTCCTGAAGGGGCTGGACGCCGTCTGCCTGCTCTCCCGCCCGAGCATCACCTATCTGAGCGGCTACACCGGCTCCGACGCGGTGTACCTCTACACCGAGGACAAGGCCTTCCTCTTCGTGGATTCCCGCAACACCCTCCAGGCCAGAACGGAGACCTCGGACGAGGTGCGGGAATTCAGGAAGAAGTGGGAAGAGATCCACGGGCTGCTCGTCGAGGAGGACATCAGGACCCTGGGGATCGAGTCCAACATCCTCGACGTCGACAGTTTCCTCAGGATGAAGGACCTCTTCAGGGGGATCGAGATGACCCCGCTGGGAGGCCAGCTCAGACATCTCCGCTCCATCAAGGACCCCTCGGAGGTGGCACGCATGCGGGAGGCCGCCCTGATCTCGGAACAGGCCCTGGAAACCGTCCTCGGGCATGGGCTGCCGGGCAGGAAGGAGTCCGACGTTTCTTTCGACCTCGAGTGGGAGATGCGCACCAGGGGCGCGAGCGCCGTGTCGTTCGAGCTCCTCGTCGCCTCAGCCCAGAGGTCCGCCATGCCGCATGGAGCGGCATCGGAGCGGGTCATCGGCCCGAACGAGGCGGTCATCATCGATTTCGGGTGCGTGTACCGGGGGTACTGCTCGGACCAGACCGTCACCGTCCTGACCGGCAGGGCACCGGATGGCTTTTCCGAGACCTACCGGAGGGTCCATGAGGCCCAGGCCCGCGCCATGAAGGCCATTGTCCCCGGGGTGAACGCCTCCGACATGGACAGGCTCGCCAGGGACCACCTCGCCCACTCGGGGCTCTCTTCCTTTTTCGGTCACGGCCTGGGACACGGCGTGGGCATGGAGGTCCACGAGTCGCCCACGGTGTCGCCCCTGTCCGAAGACGTGCTGGAGGAAGGCATGGTGATCACCATAGAGCCCGGCGTGTACATGCCCGGCAGGTACGGCATCAGGCTGGAGGATATGGTCGTGGTGACAGATAATTCTTGCATGCGCCTCACAAATATTGATAAGGAAAACATCAGAATTGTCAGCTAGAGGTGAGGCTCGATGCAGTATTCGACAGCACAGTTCAGGAAGAACCTGAAGATAGAGATCGACGGCGAACCGTACACCATCGTGGATTTCCAGCACGTGAAGCCCGGCAAGGGGGGTGCCTTCGTCCGGACGAAGATAAAGAGCCTGTTCAACGGCAGGGTGCTCGACATCACCTTCCGCTCCGGTGAAAAGGTCGACGTGCCCGACCTGGAGGAGAAGACGATGTCGTTCCTCTACCAGGACGAGAACGGGTACTGCTTCATGGACACCCAGACCTACGACCAGATGACGCTGACCGAGGATCACATGGGTGATGCCCTGGGCTACCTCAAGGAGAACGTCGAGGTCGAGGTGCTCTTCCACAACGGGGTCCCCATCGGCGTGGAGCTTCCCATGTTCATGGAGCTCGAGGTCACCGAAACCGACCCGGGACTGAAGGGCAACACGGCATCGGGCGGGTCCAAGCCTGCCAAGCTCGAAACGGGAGTCACCATACAGGTTCCGCTGTTCATCAGCGTCGGCGAGGTCGTCAAGGTGGACACCAGGACCGGCGACTATATCGAACGAGTGAGCTGAATGAATATCAAGACAGTCAGAGACCTCGTGGAGCTCATAAAGGACACCGACGTGGTGGAGATCGAGTGGACGCCCGAGAGGATCCACATCGTCAGGAGATCGAACCAGTACGAACCACCCCAGTCCCGCGCCCACGAAAACGACCGCGCCCGGACGAGCGCGAAGGAAAAGCACACCGTGACCGTGACATCTCCGCTCGTGGGCACCTTCTACCGATCGCCCTCACCCGAAACCTCGCCCTTCGTGAAGGTGGGTGACAGGGTAGCCAAGAACCAGGTCCTGTGCGTCATCGAGGCCATGAAGCTCATGAACGAGATCGAGTCCCACGTCGACGGCATCGTTGCCGCCATCCTCAAGCAGGACGGCGAACGGGTGGGGTACGGCGACCAGCTCTTCATCCTCGAGGAGCTATGACCCCATGGCTTTTCCTGCATGAACCCGCGTGCCCGCCGTCCCTCGCCATGGCAAGGGACCTCGCGCTCTTCGGTGCGGTAAGACAACGGTCCATCCCGGGGTTCCTGCGCGTCTACAACTGGAGCGAACCCGCCGTTACCGTCGGCCACAGCCAGAACTCCTTCTCCTTTCACGACAGTGACCTCGCGCTCCCCCTCCTGCGACGACCCACGGGGGGCGGCGCCGTCCTCCACGTGGACGACATCACCTTCAGCATCTCCACGCCGCTCGGCGCGGCCGTTCCCGCCGGTGTTCTCGAGTGCTCCGGCCTCATCTCGAAGGTGTTCGCCTGTGCCCTTAGGCAGTGCGGCCTCGAGACAGCCCTCCGGGGCGGCGGACACGAATTCTCTCCGGTCTGCTTCGCCAGGCCCTCGCCGGTGGAGCTCGTCTCGGGCACCGGGAAGGTCATGGGCCTCGCGCTCGCCCGGAGAGCGGGGGTCGTGCTCGCGCAGGGCGTGATCCCGCTCAGGGTGGATCGCGACCTGACCCGGCGCGTGTTCGGGCCGGGTGTCCTGCCTGAGTGCAGAGGGATTGTCGAGACGTGCCCCGATTTCGCGCTGGAGACCTTCCTCGCCGGTCTGCAGGAGAGCCTCGCGGTACATCTGGGCGTTTCCTTTCAGAACAGCACCGAGACGGAACACCCCGAAGATGGTACCCGACGGCAGACCTGAGCATTCACAGGCTGGATACCGTAGCAGGTTTCACCCTGGATATTTACGGTATTGTGTACTATGATAGAGCGATAAGATGCCTGCCGCCAGGCGCATCTCTTGACATTACATCAATCAGGAGGACCGATGCCCGATAATCCGATTGCGCACCTCATGAACCCATCGTCCATTGCCTTTGTCGGCGCGAGCAACACGTTCACCACCATGGGCACCATCCAGTGCATGAACCTCATAGCCGGGGGCTATCCCGGTGAGGTCTTTCCCATCCACCCGAAGGAGGCCACCGTGCTCGGGAAGAAGGCGTACAAGGCCATAGCCGACCTTCCCGTCGTGCCCGACCTGGCGGTGCTCGTCGTGCCGACCCGGCTCGTCCTCGACATGGTGGAGGAGTTCGGCAGGCTCGGGACGAAGCACATGGTCATCATCACCGCCGGGTTCCGCGAGACTGGCACGAACGGGGGCGCCATGGAAAAGGTCCTCGTAGAACGCGCCCGTCACTACGGCATCCGCTTCCTGGGGCCCAACTGCCTGGGCATCGTGAACACCCACCTCCCGCTGAACATCACGGTGGGGCCCGTCCAGGACTACAAGGGCAAGCTCGGCCTCGCATCCCAGAGCGGGACCTACGTGGCCCAGGTGGTGTCGTACCTCCACAAGAACGGTATCGCCCTGAGCAAGGCCATCAGCGTGGGGAACGAGGCGGACATCAACCTCATCGACTGCATCGAGTACCTGGGACAGGACGATAACACCCGCGCCATCGGCCTCTACATCGAGGGCATCAGGGACGCGTCCCGCTTCCTGGAGGTGGCGTCCCGGGTGAGCAGGGTCAAGCCCATCGTGGCGCAGTACGTGGGGGGCTCCGAGGCGGGCGCCCGTTCGGGATCGAGCCACACCGGCGCCATGGCCGGCCCCGACCATCTCTACGAAGCCCTCTTCGACCAGGCGGGCGTCATCGGCGTGGACAGCATCGAGGACGTCTACAAGGTTGGCTGGGCCCTGGCCACCCAGCCGCCGCTGAAGGGCAGGCGCATAGCCGTGCTCACCAACTCGGGCGGGCCCGGCACCGGAATCGCAAACACGCTGAACAGGGCCGGGCTCGAGGTCCCGGAATTCTCGCAGGAACTCCAGGAACGCGTCGGCGCTCTCCTGCCCGGCCATGCGAGCGCCCGCAACCCGGTCGACCTGACCTTCCACATCGACATGAAGGCGCTGACCGAGGAGATCCCGAGGATGCTGTTCTCCTCGGACGAGGTCGACGGGGTCATCATCCACGGCATCATGGACACGGGGTTCATCGAGATGCTCCACCCGGCCATGCAGCGGTTCGTCAAGCTGGACAAGAAGGATCTCATCAAGATGGTGAGCATCCGCATGGACGAGCTCGTCTCCATGCCGGGCCGCTTCGGCAAGCCCCTGCTCATCTCGTCGTTCTTCGGCAAGGAAGACCACTGCATGCAGACCTTCCACGAGCACCATGTCCCGACCTTCGACGCGCCGGAAAAGGCCGCCAGGGCCATGGGGGCGTTCCTGGCGCGCCTCAGGATCGGGACCAGGCCCGAGGGTTCACCGGTCGCCGGAGCCGTGCCGCCCGAGGGTGCGGACCGGATCGTCACACAGTCTTCTGCAGGCGGCTTCGACGAATTCAGCGCCAAGAAGCTCCTGAGGGCCTACGGCGTGCCCACCGCCCGGGAGGCCCTTGCCGTCGGCCTGGACGAGGCAAAGCGGGCTGCCCAGGAGATCGGCTACCCCGTGGTGCTCAAGATCTGCTCCCCGGCCGTGACGCACAAGACCGAGCTCGGCCTCGTGCATCTCGACCTCGCCCATGAGGCCGAGCTTGCCGAGGCCTACGAGTCCCTCCGCTCGAAGGACGGGCAGTCGCCGCTGCTGGTTGCCGAGATGCTCAGGGGAGACCGGGAGCTCGTGGCCGGCATGACGCGCCACCCCGGCTTTCCCCCCTGCGTGGTATTCGGCCTGGGGGGCGTGCTCACCGAGGCGCTGGACGACATCTCCATCAGGCTCGCCCCCCTGACGCGCACCGATGCCTTCGACATGATGGACGACATAGCGGCCCGGCGCATCCTTGACGACTACCGGGGCATGAAGCCTGTGGACAGGGAGGCCATCGCCGACATCCTCGTGGCCCTGGGCAACCTGGCCCTCCATTTCCCCCTGATCAGGGAGATCGACCTGAACCCCGTCATCGTGGTCGACGGAAGGCCTTTCGTGGCGGACGCACTGGTGGTAGTATAGCGTCAAACCGTTGGAGGCACCCATGTCATACGAAAAGATCAAGGAGATGATCGCCGTCTTTCCCCTCGAGAACAGGCTCCCGTGCGCCGTTGCGCACTACATCGCCGCCTGCCTGAAGGCGGCGCCCTCCGACGTGGGCTCGGCGGCCACCACGATGGGGGTGAAACTCGACCAGTGCCAGCTCGGCCTCTTCGGGTACGGCCGGAAGGGGCATTCCTCATACAAGATCCTGGGCAGGAAGGTGGACGTAGGCCAGGATGTCCTCGACCGCATCCGTTCCGCTGCGAAGGAGGGGAGGATACCCTGCGCCGTGCTCTGGAAGATAGCCGATTCGTCCGGCGTCACCAGGGCAGAGGTTGGCAATGCCGCGGACTCCCTGGGCATAAAGATCTTCCCGTGCCAGCTGGGGGCATTCAAGGAATAGGGTCGGCACCGATCCCTCACCGTGCCGATCTTTTCCCGTTGAAACACGGGCCCCGCTTTTGTATTATCATCCGAGAATTCCTGCATCACGATGGTGTTTCCATATTTTCACGGAGGTGCTCTATGACTGTACGCATCACGTGGCTCGGCCATGCGAGCGTCATGATCACCGGATCATCCGCAACCATCTTCATAGACCCCTGGAAGACGACCCGCAAGGAGCGCGCGGACATCATCCTGCTCACGCACGACCATTACGACCATTATTCGGAATCGGACATAAATGCGCTCCTCGGCGCATCCACCAGGGTGGTGGCCCCCATGTCCACGCCCCTCGTGACGGACGTCGTGGCCCCCGGCGAATCCCTGAGCGTCAAGGACATAGAGGTCCGGGCAGTGCCGGCATACAACGTGGACAAGGCCTTCCACCCCAAGGCGAACGGGTGGGTCGGCTACGTGGTGAGCCTCGACGGAAAGAGGATCTACCACACCGGTGACACGGACAGGATCCCCGAGATGAAAGGGCTCTCTGTCGACGCCGCCCTCGTGCCCGTGGGGGGCACCTATACCATGGACGCCTCGGAGGCGGCCGAGGTCATCAGGGACGTCCATGCCGCCCACGCCATACCGATCCACTACGGCGACATCGTGGGTGCCCGGAAGGATGCCGAGCAGTTCTCGAAGCTCTGCCCGTGCACGGTGCACGTCCTCGACCCGGGGAAATCCGTCGAGATACGCTGAGGCATGAAAGACCACTTCGACCAGGTCCGCTCGATCTTCGAGAATGCTCCCTTTGCCGTCTGCGCCTTTGACAGGAGCGGAACGGTCATCTACATCAACAGGCTGCTGGAATCCAACATGGATCCATCGGCGCTCCCCTTCGTGGGCAAGTCCCTCTACGAGCTCATCCACACCTTCCTCGTGGACGACCGGCTCGAGAAGATGCTCAAGCGCCTCATCGACACGAACAAGCCGTTCTCGCTCATCGTGGAGACGCTGAGCTCCCCGAAGGTCAAGGTCTCGGGGTTCATCAACATCACCGGGTACAAGCTCGATTCCCTCTATGTGCTCCTGGGCGATTTCGTCAGCGGGGGCCTGGCCCGCGAGGGCAGGTACCGCAAGCTCATCGAGGACGCCCCGGACGCCATCATCATCATGAACCACGGCTTCATAACCTTCACGAACCCCGCCTTCGTCGACATCATGGAGGCCCCGCCCGAGGAGATCCTGGGCAAGTCCATCTTCGACCTCGTGGACCAGCGGGGGCGGGAAGACCTGGCACCGCTGAGGAGAAAAAAGGCGAAGAAGTTCTTTTCCCAGGTCACGGTGTACACGAACGCGGGCCAGAAGGTCCTCGAGGGCAACTTCCACTTCATCGAGGACAGGCCCGGCACCTCCATCGCCATGCTGCGGGACGTGACCGAGAAGGTCCTCCTCCAGAAGAGGCTCATGCGGCAGAACCAGGACCTCGCGGCGGTCAACACCATATCCAAGACGCTCTCGTCCTCCTTCGAGCTCAAGGAGATCCTGCAGAAAACCCTCGAGCAGGTGCTCCAGATCATGAACATCGAGATGGGCCTCATCTATCTCCTCGACGAGAAGAGAAACACGCTGCGCTGCGAACTGTCCTACGGCATCCCCGAGGCCGTGATGCAGACGGTCAGGGAGCTCAAGATCGGCGAGGGCATCGCCGGCAGGGTAGCGATCAGCGGCAAGCCCATGATCATCGAGAACGCATCCATCGACCCCCGCATCCATTCGGTCGCCTTCAAGCGGCAGGGCATCCGGTCCTTCGCCTCCATCCCGATCCAGTCGATGTCGCGGCTCCTGGGCGTCATGAACATCGGCTCCTTCGGGCAGCGCACCATATCGCCCGAGGACGAGCGCCTCCTCATCACCATCGGGGTGCACATGGGCGCGGTGCTGGAAAACATCTACCTGTTCCAGGAGGTGTCCCGGACGTCCGATGAACTCAAGGACGCGCTGAACCTCATCCGCCAGCGCAACGAGGAGCTCCGGCAGCTCGTCTCCACCGTGTCCCACGACCTGAAGAACCCCATCATAGCCATCAACGGGTTCTGCGACCGGTTCATGAAGTCGGCCGGCCCCAAGCTCTCACCCAAGGAACTCCAGTACGTCGAGGCCATCCAGGACAGCGGCAGGCACATGGAGGAGTTCGTCACCAACCTCCTGACGCTCTCGGCCGTGGAGAACCTGAAGCTCAAGAAAGAGGAGTTCCCGACCAGGGAGGTGCTCGACGAGATCACCATGGAGCTGGCCGTCCGGATCGACGAGAAGCAGGGCAGGGTGATAATCGCCCAGGACATGCCCACCATAAAGGCGGACAGGATACGCCTCACCCAGGTCTTCTCCAACCTCATCTCGAACGCGGTCAAATACTCTCACCCGGACAGAAGCCCGGTGATCCGGATACAGCACGAAACCCAGGGAAACATGCACATCTTCTCCATCAAGGACAACGGGGTGGGCATACCCGAGGAGCACACGAAAAGCATCTTCGACATCTTCTACCGCGTCTCGGACAATCACGTGGAGGGCACGGGCATCGGCCTGTCCATCGTGAAGAAGGCGCTCTCGGTCATGGGCGGAGACATCTGGCTGAAGTCGATTCCCGGCCAGGGCTCCACCTTCTACTTCTCCATCCCCATGGAATAACCCGGTACGGATCTGCCGGTGTCCTGAACGGCATGTAACTTCTCCCATAATGCTGCGCACGAGCCGTCGGTTCGGGGGATAATCCGCTTGACACCCCGGGGGTCGGATTGTATAGAATTGTCCATTGGCTCGGGCCGCTAGCTCAGGGGGAGAGCGCTACCTTCACACGGTAGAAGTCATAGGTTCAAATCCTATGCGGCCCACCATTTTGAACTACGATATCAGTCAGTCACAAGCCTCATCTGATAGGGCATTTCGTTTTTAAATATCTGTCTCGGCAAATACATATCCTGATATAATACCACGGGTTGTTATAGTCATTAAAAGCCACGAGAGGTATAAGAAGAATCGTGAAACCAACCGCAATCGGCATACTCGTATTCGCATGTACGCTTGGTGGTGCTTTGGCTGGAATATGCCTAAACAGTGTCTTACAGGAACATCATCTGAGCGAAGACTCCAAGGACACGGTGAAGGTCGGGATTGGGCTTATCGCCATGATGACCGCGCTCGTTCTCGGGCTGATAACAGCCTCAGCGAAGAGTTCCTTCGATACGATAGATCAAGAGATCAGGCACACCGCCGCACAAGTTCTCACACTCGACCGGGTCCTGGCTCGCTACGGACCTGAGACCAAGGAAATCCGGGAGGTGTTGTACCATTTAGTGGAACGCCGGGTGGAGATGACCTGGCCTCAGAAATCATCCCAAGCTGCGGAACCGGGGGTGCCGGTTGTGCAAGACCTTGAAGCGGCCATGAGTTTGATTCGCGGCTTATCACCGCAGAATGATGCCCAGCACTGGCTCCAATCTCGTGCTTTGGGTCTTGGTGAGACTGTGCAGGAAGCCCGTTGGGTGGTATTCACGACCAGCGTCGGCACATCAGTCCCTGCACCATTTCTATTCATTCTCCTCTTCTGGCTTACGATCATCTTCGTGAGCTTTGGGTTATTCGCGCCGAAAAACTCAATTGTCATCACGGTACTCTTATTCTGTGCGCTCTCCGTCGCTGGTGCTGTTTTTCTCATCCTTGAGATGGGGAGTCCCTTCGAGGGGCTCATGAAAATATCGCCAGATGCGCTGCGTTTTGCGCTCTCCCACATGAATCAATAGATCCACGATTTTGAGAATTCTGAAAACTATGGATCATGATTTGAAACATATGTAGCAAGGTACTCTATATCAGAGCGTGTCCTTTGGCACATGATCTCTTCTTTTACGGAGATACTGAAAGTGATGATACTTTTGCGTAATCAACAGTTGTTCAGCTAAAATGGAGAGTACAAATCATTGAAGAAATATTTAGTCTGAGGTAAGTGTATATAATGAAATCAAAGTTCAGATCTCTTCTAGAGTCGAGTAATAAGAGATCAAGGACTTTGTATTACCGGTTTTGATGTTAGATGTTTTTTCATGAAATACTTTTCATGCTGAGGACAACAGGTGGTGAATGATAAGATTGATTGAAGACCATTGGCGGATTTCCCTGATGGTTCTATTGACTGCGGTGTTCGTCACAGCGATCTTCATCTTCGACGGCCACTACGGATTCAGCATTTCGGATGAAGGCTTTCTATGGTACGGGGCACAGCGTGTTATGGCCGGTGAAGTCCCTCTTCGGGATTTCATGTCCTATGACATCGGCCGTTATTACTGGTCCGCATTTTTAATGGGGCTCATGGGCAATAATGGCATCGTTACAATGAGGATTGCTGCCTCTATCTTTCTGTTTATTGCTGTTGCCCTTGCAATGTCATTGATGGTTCAAAAGTTCATACGAAATGGCACAATCTATTGCGTACTGATTTTGGCTGCATTGATACCTTGGATGGCACATCCTCACAAGTTTTTTGATGTCTCAATACCATTACTTTTTGTTAGTGTCCTATCCTTTCTTTTGGCTGCACCGACAAAACGCAACTATTTTCTCTTTGGCCTTTTAGTCGGTGTTGCAGCTGTCTTTGGAAGAAATCACGGACTCTATGGTGTAGTAGCTTTCCTGCTATTTGCTTTTTATTCTTTAGCGAGACGAGAAAACGCACTTGATTCTGGGAAACAGGTTGCACTGTGGTCTTTGGGTGTATTCGTGGGGTATCTGCCGGTAATAGCTTACATAGCTTTTGTCCCAGGCTTCGCTGATGCATTTTGGTACAGTATTCGCTTGGTTTTTGAGATCAAAAGTACGAATGTGATGCTGCCAGTTCCTTGGCCATGGCAGATTAATTATAGTTTGTTATCTTTTTTTGAGGCCCTCAGACAGCTTATGATAGGGAGTCTTTTTATCATCATCATCCTGTATGGATTTTTAGGGATTGCTTGGATATTCAGGCAGGCTTTGCTGAAGAAGCAGGTACATCCTGTTTTTATTGCTTCGGTATTTGTTGGGATTCCTTATATGCACTATGCATTTTCTCGGGCTGACCTGACACATCTGACAAATGCAGTGGTGCCGATACTGCTAGGCCTTCTCGTATTACTGGATAGTTGGAGCATGATAAAAAAATGGGTTTTCGCTTCAGTCCTTCTTCTGTTAAGCCTTCTTGTAGCTCTTCCTACGCATACGGGGTGGTGTCGCTTCTCCCCAGATCAGTGCATTTATACCGATGTAGGATCTGACCGTCTATATGTTCAAAAAAGAACAGCCGAGATACTTAATGTGCTGAAGTTTCTATCGCTTCGTTTTGTCCCGAATGAAAGGACACTACTTGCAGAACCGTTTTGTCCTGGCGCATATGCTGTTCTTGGTAAAAAAGCACCAATGTGGGACATCTATGCTTTGTTTCCTCGAAGCGTTGATTTCCAGTTAAAGGAAGTAGCACGGATTAAGGCCTCAAATCCAAGCCTTGCTATTATCGATTATTCTGCTTTAGATGGGCGTAATGAGCTACAATTCAGTAACACACATCCTATTGTGGACCAGTATATCCGTGATAATTTTGTGAGGGTTAACGATATAAGGCAAAACCCTGCTTTTTATCTGAGTAGGGACATACTTTTATAGTTAAGGCAAACCCTGACTTTTTGCGTGTAGTCGTCCCATGAATGTGAGATTATTCACTGCACATCGAGTTCATGTCTGAATTATGCCCACCATTGATTCTAACTCATACCTACCACTTGGCCGGGACCGACGATTTCTTCAATATCGTGACGGTTTCTGGATTACAGAAAACCGATGATCTTGTTCAGTGCTCTATACTGATCATCCTTCTGCTCAGAATGCTTGGAATAGTGCATGATCTCTGCTTTCTTTCAACTGTCAGAACCGACACTTCTTTTGCGTTATCAAAAGCTACCTAGCTGAAATGAGGAGCACACATAAATTGAAGAAATCAACACTATGAGTGAGCCACGAGGAGTTGCATTGGGTCTTCAGTTATAGACAATTAAGAAGCACCATACTATTATCAATGTTGAAAGTGATGATTATAAACACCTCAAGCTCTTATAATAAAACAATGGGTTCTTACCTTATCATACATAAGAACTAACCCTAATGGAATCATTATGCCTGCACACAAATATGCAAACCACCAGTAATTATTTGATGTAATATAAGGAAATTTTGCTAAATATGTTATAGGATTTTTATTGTATAATACATAGAATAGATTCACTGCCTTAAAAGCCACAAACTGCAACGCCATTATAGAGAAACTTCGCTCTCCAATGAATGAAAATAATTTGGTAGTTGGCTTGTATCTATTACTCAGCCTAGTAATATACAGGTTTAGATATATACCTGTAAATGAACCTACAAGAAAAACAAATGGATGATTAAAGTTTCGATATCTCAGTGCCAAAGAAATACTTCCATAATTGTTACATATGACAATCAACATTATTAAGCATAGTACAGCAGGTATCCAATGAATATACCTCATGAAATTCACTTTTCTAATCATATAACCGGAATAAAATATCGCTAGAGTTATGAATGCAACATCTAGACTAAAATAATGAAAGCACTGATATTTATTATAATCAGCAAAATATCCAAGAATAAAGAAGAATATCACAATCCAAGTGGTAACATTATATTTTCCCCCAGTTCTTATATCGATTTTCCTAATGATCAAAAACATGAAATTAACAATGAACAAGGGAATAACAAACCATAGGGCTCCTAATAATGGTTCTCCGCTGTTAAACAGCATTCAAGTAAGCCGCTGACGCGGCGGAAAACCCTGAGAACATCTTAAGAATACCAAGGCCTTATCACGATACCTCTCCTCAAACTCACCAGAGAAAG